>Ga0163111_10000075_pt1 | contig 53525 bp, 42 predicted proteins | sample CRUFie1St18metaG_FD_109645 | JGI IMG/M metagenome (GOLD analysis project Ga0163111, IMG submission 109645) | Marine microbial communities from the Costa Rica Dome - CRUD Field 142mm St18 metaG | ecosystem: Environmental > Aquatic > Marine > Oceanic > Photic zone | place: Costa Rica: the Eastern...
CACAGGCCTATTCACCCTCTCCTTCGACATCCCCAACAGCCAAGCCCTAGAAATCTCCCTCGTAGACATGCTCGGCAAAGAAGTGATGCGCCAATCCCTCACTCCCCGACCAAACGATAAGCTTCCCATTGACCTAACCGAAATGAACGCAGGTATCTACTACCTAAAACTCAGTACCAACGGGAACTCAATCGTAAAGAAAATCGTCAAGCAATAACAAACAATAAACTGATCCCCAGTTCATTGTATATACCACAAAGGCCAAGAAGAATCTTCTCCTTGGCCTTTCCCTTTTATCCTCAAAACGAACTTCCTTATTGCTTCACAATCCGCTTAGTCGCTCGCTTATTATCTGCCTCCACAACAACCATATACGTCCCCTTTGCCATTCCTTCCGCCGAAACCTTCTGCTCACCCACTGTCAAACGCCCCTGCGAAACCAACTTCCCATCAAGTGCCAATACCCGATAGCTAGCCTCTTTCACATTAGGCACAGTACCCGCCAATCCGATCGTAAACTCATTCCCCACAGGATTCGGATAAACAGAAATAGCATTCGCCAATGTCAAATCCTTCTCCACCGATGATACCACATCTTCCTGCGGCAACAATGCCGTCCATACCCCCCGACCATGCGTAAAGATAAAGATGCGCTCATCAGACTCCCGCAAACGAACTTGGTGAATACTCACATTCGGAATCGTCGTTTCTTGCACCCAAGTATTCCCTGCATCTTGCGTAATGTAAAGACCCATATCAGTCGCTGCCACAAATACCGAATCAGGCTTAGAGGGGCTCACCACTATCCAATTTACAGGCAATCCCACAGGCAAATCCCCATTGATAGCCGTCCAAATAGGGAAAGAGGTCTTCGCATTCGTAATTCGATAACAACGAGGCTCATCCGAGAAAGACGATAAAGACACATAGATAATAGACGAATCATTCGGATGCACCGCAATATTAGAAATGAAGCTAGAAGCTACTTCCACAGGAGCTGTACCCCCAATATTCTGCTGATCCCCAGGCCCCGAAATCCCTGCACTATCCACCCGAATCAGCAAGGCTTCTTCGCCTCCCACATACACCGTCGGATTGGGCTCTTTCGAAATACCAATCGCATAAGGATCACGCCCCGAAACAGGACTCATAATAGGCCCCCAGCTATTCCCGTTATCCGAAGAACGCCATACCCGATCACGAGTCGTCACAAATATCTGCTGATTATTCGCAGGGCTCAACTCAAATGGATTGATAAACCAAGGGGTCTCCCCTAAATCATCTTCCCCATTCAGAACGATATCATAATCGGGATTGAAAGACAGCGAATTAAAGGAACGCGCAATATTCGCATTCTGATACGAAACAAACGAAATGATATTCAACTGCTGATTCACTTGTGCAAAAGCACCATCGCCTCCAAACACCTCTTGAATCTCTGGATCATTATTAATCCCTCTATGGGTACCATTATCTTGTGTTCCTCCTAAGAAGTTCAATCCTGTAGGGAAGAAGGCACCCGTATAGTATTGCGTTACATTATACCCATGGTTCTTATCCACATAACTCCCGCTCATCGAACTCACATCATATTCATACAATCCCCCATCGTTTCCAATCCATACCGTTTGTGCCCCCGTCGGATCAAACACCCCTACATGATAGTCCGCATGTGAATTCGAAGCATCCAACCAAGTCGCTCCCCCATTTGTCGTATACATCATCCGAACACTACCCGTAATCACAAAGTCAGGATCATTCGGATGAACTTCAAATAGGAACGCATACCACACAAAACGGAAAGCATTCGAGTTGATATCATTAGGATTCGGAATCTGACTCCACGTATCTCCTGCATCATTCGAACGCCACATACTCTCCACAGACGAATCATAGTTCGAAGGTCCCTGCTCAAAGGCAGCATACACAACATCAGGATTAGATTCACAGAAAGCCAATTGTATCCGAGCAATGTCTACATTAGGCAATTGTGTATTAAGGATGCTAAAGCTCCCCAGCGTTCCATCATCCGATAGATAAACACCTCTGTCCACAACTCCTGCCAACACCCGACCATTCGGCAATACCTCCACATCGGACACCCCTCCTTGATCAAGCACCTGCACAAATGTATCCCCTCCATCATCCGATCGGAATAGCCCGTCATCACCTGTAGCCACAAAAACCACATTCGTATCAATAGGCGAAGTACGTACCACCCAAATATTCTCAAATTCACTGCTATTCGTCGAAATCAACTTCGTGAAACTTGCTCCTCCATCCGTTGATTTATATACCCCATCTCCAGGAATACCCGCACTATTCCCCCGAGGTTCTCCCGTTCCATAATACAATACATTCGGGAAAAAAGGATCTTGGGCAATAGAAGTAATAGATAGGGTAGGAGCAAGGTCATCTACAGGATTCCATGTACTCCCTCTGTCATTTGATATCCAGAGCCCTCCAGATACCCCTCCTGCAAACACCCGCGCAGGATTCGCTTTATCGAATAGAATCGTTCGAGTTCGCCCCCCAACATTCGTTGGCCCTAAAAACTCAACCTCTCGCAAATCCGAACTCATCCGACGATTATTTACCTGTTGCCCCCGAATCTTTGAGACAAAGCCACTTGGGGCTTCTCCCTTCATAATCTTCATTTGTTCAAGCCAACCTGGGTTCATAGGCCCACGTCCCTCTTTAAGAGGATTCTTGGCAGGTTTTGCTATTGATTGTGGCTGTTGTTGAAGATATACGCACAAGGCGAAAAGTCCCCCAAACAGCGATAGAGTGAGAAAGTTTCGTAGCATGTTTCCTAATAGTATGTGTTAAAGTATAGATCAAACTTATAAGGCTTCACGAAGCCTTAGTAAGGGTCAGTTGGGTAATCTCAGGCCATATCCCAATTCGACCAAAGAAACCATGAAATCCAAACCCCCGATTCACATAGATATATTGTTCCCCTTCTTTGTATAAGTCGGCCCATTGCTTATAAACCAAACGCGATAAGCTAAATTTAAAGTAGGGAGTATCGATTCCAATTTGCAGTCCATGTGTATGCCCAGAAAGAGTTAAGTCAATGTTTGGATAATTGGGACGTATCTGTGCATCCCAATGAGAAGGATCATGTGAAAGCAATACCGTAACATCTGTTTTAGGCGTCTTAGCCATCGCTTCATCCAATCTTCCATACTGCGAAAAACCTCGCCCCCAGTTTTCTACCCCTACAATCGCCAAACTTGCGTCCCCTTTTCGAATCACTTCTGATTCGTTCATGAGCAGCTTCCAACCAAATGATTTATGTGCTGCAATAATATCCTCCAAATGCTTCTTCCATGGCTCAGAAAACCGTCGTTCTGTGAAGTCTGCGTAGTCATGATTGCCCAATACAGAGTATACACCATGAGGAGCAGACAGAGAGGATAGAATCTCTTCAAAGCCTTCCAGCTCCTTCACACTCATATTAATGATGTCACCCGTAAAGCAAATAACATCCGATTTGAGGTCATTCGCCATCTTAATCCCTCGCTTTACATCTGCAAGGCTATCAAGGCTACCTGTGTGAATGTCGGATAATTGAGTGATAGTAAAACCTTCGAACTCTGGTGGAAGGTCAACGATAGGAATCTTGATTCGGTGTAGCGTGAATCGATATTTACCCCGTGTCATACCATAAGCTACCAAACCAAACATCGTGGTTCCAGCAGCTAAAGCAAGCTTACTAACAATGGGAATTCGGCTGAGGAAGATGGGATTCATATCCGTAAGGTAATCAATTGTGTAAAGGAAAAATCGAACAATATCTTCACCAAATAAGACCAGAAATATGACGAATTTGGTTAAGTAGATGCCTGAAAAGATGCTAAACATGACAAGTGCGGGTCGCAATGAACCCTCGCGTTTGCTCATAACCCTACCCAAAATAATCATACCTACTAGTATGAGAATATGGATGGCTGTATAAATATACAAAATAGAGCCATTATCAGGAAGTAGGGCATAGATAAGCTGAAGGGTATAGTAATCCATCAGCAAAATTATAGAGATAGGTGCGAATAGACGCAAAAGAATGAGTACTACGTTCATATGTTGCTGTATAATTCTACTATATAGCTTGTGAAAGCAATATTAAACATAGAAATTGCGAACCGTTAGATTTGTTTATCGTATCAATGAAATAAATAAAAAATTAATGATGAAAAGAGTTTTTGTTCTCCTAGCCGTATGCGCACTCCTCGGAGCATGCGAGCAAATGGGAGGATCTGCAGGCGGCGGGAAGGTTTCTCTTAAGACAAAGATGGATACCATCTCTTACGCCTTAGGAGTAGATATTGGAAAGAACTTTAACTTCGAAAACTACCAGAAAGATTTCTCTCAGTGGGATATGGAATTGAACGTGGAGTTGCTAAAGGCGGGATTGATTAGCCGATTAAACGAACAAGCACAATTAAGTGACACGGTAGTACAAGAAGTCAGCGCACGATTGAATCAAGAAATTATGGCACAACGCCAAATAAAGGCCGCAGAAGCAAAGAAAAAGGGAGATGAGTACCTCGCAGCAAACAAAAGCAAAGAGGGGGTACAAACAACAGCAAGCGGACTTCAATATAAGGTGCTTAAAGAAGGAACAGGTACTTCGCCTATCGCAACAGATAAGGTGAAGGTTCACTATACAGGCCGATTGGTTGATGGAAAGGTATTCGATAGTTCTGTGGAAAGAGGCACACCTGCTGAATTCGGAGTAGGCGCAGTAATTCCAGGATGGACAGAAGGACTCCAATTGATGAAAGAGGGAGCAAAATACGAATTCTACATTCCTAGTAACCTCGGGTATGGAGAAAGAGGCAGCCAAGGAGCTATTGGCCCGAATGAAGCCCTTGTTTTTGAAGTGGAGCTACTCGAAATCCTAAAGTAAGTCTGACAAAGACATCTCATATAGAACAATTAGTAAGCAGAGAGGGGAGGCCTATACAGGAACTCCCCTTTTGTATTTCGCATCAACCCTCGAAACCAGAAGCAATAAACTTATGACGCATATACCTGCAAATGACCCAAATCTTACGTCTTGGGTTGATATCCCCCAAGGGCATCATTTTCCGATTCAAAACCTGCCTTTTGGGATTTTCTCTGTTAATGGTGATACTCCTCGGGTAGGAGTTGCCATTGGCGATAATGTATTAGATTTACCAAAGGTCGCAGAATTAGGATTATTCGCTGATCTTGACATCGATACAAGCGTATTCTCCCAACCGACCCTAAATGCTTTCATCGCATTGGGACAAGCTGTTTGGCGCGCTACACGCAATCGCCTCTCGTCTCTCATCTCCTCCGATAACCCCGAACTACAAGAACAAGCAGAGGCTGAAGGAGTCCTTATCCCCCAAGCAGAGGTGGAAATGCACCTCCCTGTATTCATTCGGGATTACACCGATTTCTACTCAAGCATCGAACATGCAACCAATATCGGAACCATGTTCCGTGGAAAGGAAAATGCCCTCATGCCCAACTGGAAGCATTTACCTGTAGGATACCATGGCCGTGCTTCTTCTATCATCGTCTCGGGTACGCCTATTCATCGGCCCAAAGGACAAACCCGCCCTAATATGGAGGCTCCTCCCGTATATGGCTCCACTCGACTATTAGACTTTGAATTAGAAATGGGCTTCATTGTAGGTAAAGCAACTGAGCTAGGGGAGCAGGTCAGCACAGCTGCAGCAGAATCTCATATATTTGGAATGCTTGTTTTCAACGATTGGTCTGCCCGTGATATTCAGAAGTGGGAGTATGTACCCCTTGGGCCATTCTTGGGCAAAAGTTTTGCATCTAGTGTATCTCCTTGGATTGTTACTTTGGATGCTTTGGAGCCATTCCGTGTAGCAGGCCCCAAACAAGATCCGCCTGTATTACCCTACCTGCAGTATGAAGGCAATAAGAATTATGACATCAAGTTAGAGGTCATTATCGAAACAGCAGATGGACAAAGCAAAACCGTTTGCCGATCGAATATGAAGTATATGTATTGGAATATGATGCAACAACTAGCGCATCATACCGTAAATGGCTGCAACCTCAATGTAGGAGATATGATGGCATCTGGTACGATTAGCGGCAAAAGCCCTGAGTCCTATGGTTCGATGCTGGAATTGACATGGCGAGGTACCAAGCCTATTGAGATGCCTGATGGCAGCGTACGGAAGTTCATCCAAGATGGCGATTCTGTTATTATGCGTGCCTACTCAGAAGGGAATGGCTATCGAATCGGTTTTGGGGAAGTTCGTACCAAAGTACTTCCAGCCAAGTAATCCCTCTTTACCCATAAGCATCTTAATTAAGCCCAACAAGATGGTAGCTAATCCCTCCATTTTGTTGGGTTTAATGCGTTATTCGTCCTTATCAGCTAACTTTTTCATAAGCTCTTCTATCAATCTATCCTTTTCTTTTAGTGCATCGTCTCTTTCCTTCAGAGCATCATCCTTTTCTTTTAGAGCTTTATCCTGTTCTTTAATCGTATGGTCTTTTTCTTTGATAATGTCTTCCTGCTCCTTATTTGTTTCGGCCAATTCCTGTTTCTCTCTTATGTGCTTCTTAATAATGCTCTCTACCTCTTCTTCTAAGAGAATTCCCTTAAGAATTTCGGGTTCGGATACAGCCATTCGAAGCCTTGCAACCATCTTACTTAGTAACTCATTTTTTCCAATCTCTTTGGACGATACCTCCAGCATCTTACTATCTTGAGTGACATAAGACTGATTAAAGATAGTTAAGACCCACTCTAGGGCTGTTTGTACACCTCGTGTTAGTCTTGGAATTTGAATAACAAAACTATCATGACTTAGCTTTTCAATAAAAGCTTCTTCTGCATTTAGGGTTCTGTTATGGAGCAAATCAACATATTGGCGATTCACCCTTAGCACTGCTGTAGGTACATTTCTCAACTTGAATCCTAAGAAGTAAATAGGAATAATGGGGAGTGGGATTTTTTCCTTGTTTTCTCCTGTTCCTATCTCATCGGCACGTTGGTAACTCTCCCCTAGGTAGCGTCTAAACCGCATAATATCGGCCAAGTTCTTAGACTTTTGTAACTCTATCAGAATCTTTTTATGCTTACCCACCTTTGTCTTTATGACGGCATGGAAGTCTAAACGAAATATAATAATATCAAACTGCTCCGACCGTGTTGAAGATTCTTGAGGACGAAGCGTGAGTTCTATAATCTCTTCCCCAATGATACTAGAAATCAATCCCTTCGCGATTTCCTTATCCTCCATCAAATACTTAAACACCACATCATATATAGGATTCGCTATCAGCATATCATTTTTATTTACAAGATAAGAAGATATTCTCAAAAGTATAGCAATAGAAGTAAAGTACTATATACAGGATGCTCGCTATGGCTTCTCTACCGCAACTCCTTCCTTTTTCGTTTCATTTAGTATCCTTAACAAGAAAATTTGGTGAGTCGGCAGAGCTGTTAAGAAAGATAAATATCTATGATACAACCGTTAAGAATGCTAAAGAGTTGGGCTATGGGAGCATATAGCGATATTGTTTAAGATTGGTGAAAGTCTTATGTTTGTTTAAGTCAGTGTCAAACAATTGGCGTATACGAATACATTTTTATCACCTTAAACGTAAGAAAGATATATGCATCCCGTCTATCAAACGATGATCATTGCTTGGCTCGTGGTTGGAGTCTGGGTTGGGCTGGTCATCTTCTCCCAACGAAAGTATCATCCACGCGCTCTGTTTTTGCTCTTCTTCGCAGAGCTTTGGGAACGATTCAGTTACTATGGAATGCGTGCTTTGCTCTTCTTATACATGACAAAGTCGTTGGCATTCTCAGACAATGAAGCATACGGAATCTACGCTGCCTATGGAGCAATGGTGTATGCTACTCCGATTCTTGGAGGATTGATTGCAGAAAAACTCTTTGGATATCGAAAAGCGATCTTGTGGGGGGGGATCTTGATGGCATTAGGTCACTTTGCCATGGCATTTGAACAGGTCGAAATCTTCTATTCTGCATTGGCCTTACTGATCCTTGGTAACGGATTCTTTAAACCCAATATCTCTTCTTTTGTAGGTAAATTCTATGAGCAAGGTGATCCACGTCGTGATGGTGCTTTCACTATCTTCTATATGGGTATTAACGTAGGAGCATTCTTGACGCCTCTTACTTGTGGTGCAATTGGTGAATTGGAAGGATGGCACTATGGATTCGGTCTTGCTGGTATCGGTATGGTAGTAGGATTGTTGGTGTTTGTTTGGGGATTGGGCGCAAATGTCTTCGAAGACAAAGGATTGCCACCAAATGTTGAGGCATTGAAGAAGCCATTGGTTCCTGGTATCACAAACGAAGTTGCTGTATACCTCGGTACATTCCTCGCAGTTCCTTTGGTATATCTATTGATCAATAGAAATGAGATTCTTGATGGGTTATTAATTGTATTGGGTATTGCCATGATTGGTACCCTCCTTTATATTAGTTTCAGTCAAGACACCGAAGCGGGTAAACAAAGGATATGGGTAATTGTAACCTTGCTCTTGTTTACCTCTATGTTCTGGACCTTCTTCGAATTAGCAGGTAGTGCTATTAATGCCTTTACCGATCGAAATGTAGACCGTACCCTTATGGGGAATGAAGTTCCTGCAAGTATTTTCCAAAGTGTGAATCCTGGATTTATCATATTACTTGCCCCTGCCTTTAGTTGGTTATGGTCTTTCTTAGACAAAGTGAAGCTAAATCCTCCTGCGCCTGTGAAATTCAGTATTGGGTTGATTCTATTGGGAGCAGGTTTCTACGCATTTGTAATTGGAGAAGGCTTTGCACAAGACGGTATGGTTCCTGTGATATTCCTAATTTTGGCATACTTGCTACATACACTTGGAGAGCTTTGTTTATCTCCAGTAGGACTATCTTTGGTAACAAAGTTATCGCCTAAGGAAATCGTTGGTTTCATTATGGGTATATGGTTCCTATCTTCTTCTATTGCACACCAAGCAGGTAAGTTCATTGCACAAATGACTTCTGGTGGCGAAGGTGCTGAAACTGCAAGTATGGCTCCAGCTGAATCGTTGAGCATATATGTAGATGTATTTGGCAATGTAGGTATGGTAGCGATTGGGGCAGGTGTATTCCTTCTCTTAATCTCACCAATCTTGACGCGCTGGATGCACGGTATTAAGTAAACTCGTACCATTCGGTACCTGTAGAATATATGATGGGCTTCTCACGAATAATGTGAGAAGCCCGATTCTTTTGTGGGAAGGCTTTAGGTAAAAATGCTTAATTTCGCGACTATAGTATACTACTAGATGCGAATTCAAGAACAATTATACGCGCTTAGACAGGAAGGGCGGAAGGGTTTTGCCGTATTGATCGATCCTGATAAGGTCAATGAAGCGCAACTGTCTCATACAATCACCCTAGCTCAACGATATAGCGTTGATTTTCTGTTTGTTGGCGGAAGCTTGTTGGTCAATGCGCAGATGAATGCGGTTATTCGGCAATTGAAGGCCGAATGCACAATCCCTGTAGTTATCTTCCCTGGAAGTGTCCAACAAGTAGACGCAGATGCAGACGCGATTTTGTTTTTATCGCTCATTAGTGGCCGAAACCCAGACCTTCTCATTGGCAGCCATGTATTAGCGGCTCCAATGATTCGGCAGGCAAATTTAGAAGCAGTGGCTACTGGCTATATCCTCATAGACACAGGTAAAGCTACGACGGTACATTATATCAGTAATACCCAACCGATTCCTTATGATAAGCCTGATATTGCCCTATGTACAGCCATGGCAGGAGAGCTGCTCGGGCTCAAGGTTATCTATATGGATGGAGGGAGTGGAGCACTGAAATCCATCTCTTCAGAGATGATTGAGGCTGTGTCGAATCATACGGAAATTCCGCTTATTATTGGGGGAGGGATTCGTTCGGCGGGCGATGCAAAGCGGATTTGGGAAGCAGGGGCAGATGTCATCGTGATTGGTAATGCCATCGAAAGGGATCCTGAAGGAAGACTCATGCGAGCAGTCAGTGAGGCTCGACACGAAGTGGTAAAAATCTGATAATCAATTCTCAAACAATAAGAATAGAATGCTATGGATGTAAGTTTGGCCTTATTGGTCGTCATTGGCTATTTCGGATTGCTATTATTCATTTCCTTCTTAACAGGAAAAGACGCAGACGAACAAACCTTCTTTCGTGCAAACCAAAATTCGCCTTGGTATTTAGTAGCCTTTGGGATGATTGGAGCTTCGCTCTCAGGGGTGACTTTCCTATCGGTGCCAGGGGCGGTGGGCAAAGCAGGATTTGGGTATATGCAAATGGTATTCGGATATTTATTGGGGTATGCCTTCATCGGGCTTGTACTATTGCCCTTATACTATCGAATGAACCTTACATCTATTTATGGATACCTCAATGAGCGTTTTGGCCGAAAATCCTATAAGTCGGGTGCAGTATTGTTCCTGCTCTCCCGTATTGTTGGAGCGAGTTTGCGGCTGTACCTCGTTGCCCTCGTCCTCCAATTGGCAATCTGCGATGCTTTAGGGATTCCTTTTGCGGCAACTGTCTTTATTTCTATTGCCCTGATTTATATCTATACCTTTAGAGGAGGGATTAAGACAGTGGTTTGGACAGATACTTTGCAGACCTTGTTTATGCTTGTAAGTGCAGGTTTAGCCATGTATTTGATCGCACGATCTATGAATTTTGGGGTAGGAGAGATGGTCGCTACCATTCAATCAAGTGACTATTCGCAGATGCTATTTTGGGATTTCTCCAAAGGCAATCATTTCATCAAACAATTCTTAAGTGGGGCAGGGATTGCGGTAGTGATGACAGGACTCGATCAAGATATGATGCAGAAGAACCTTACCTGTCGAACCCTCGGCGATTCGCAAAAGAATATGTTTTGGTTCTCAATTGTATTGGTATTCGTCAACTTATTGTTTGTGAGCTTAGGGGCATTGCTCTATATCTATGGAACCCAAACGGGCATTTTGGAAGTAGGAGAAAACAGCATGGAATTGTTGGTCAATGGAGAATGGATTGCTGTGAAGAGCGACAAATTGTTCCCTCTAATTTCTTTGCATCACCTAGAACCTGTAGCATTAGCAGGCTCCGTATTCTTATTAGGGGTGATTGCAGCGGCTTATTCTAGTGCCGATTCTGCATTGACTGCCCTCACAACTTCTTTCTGCGTAGACATCCTAGACTTTGAAGACGAGCGCAAGGAACGATCTGAAGTGGAGCGTACCCGTATCCGTAAGATGGTTCATTTAGGTTTTGCGGGAGTACTGTTTGTGGTTATTCTCGCTTTTTCGGCCTTAAGCAATGATGCCGTAATCTGGGAGATTTTTCGAGCCGCAGGATATACCTATGGACCTTTATTGGGCTTATATACCTTTGGACTCTTCACCAAGTTGAACGTTCGAGATGAATGGGTGCCATGGATTTGTATTGTTTCGCCTATCCTCAGCTACTTCCTCAATATGTTGTTGGTGGATAATGGATTCGAATTGGGATTCTGGATTCTATTTGTCAATGGCGGCCTTACCTTCTTAGGACTCTTATTGGCACAAGGAAGGAATAAATTGGCTTAGTCAATCTTTGGAGAGGAAGGTTTGATGATTTTGTCTTAGAATTGGATAGGATTTCTAAAAACATGAAAGGAATGACTTTTGTCGCGAGCCTAAAGCTTAAGTCTTCTTCTTCTTTAAGGTTAAATCCTTGAAATAGATAAGCTTACGACTATGGAGTCCTTTTTGTAGATGATTTTTGTTTTCTTGTTTTATTTGTTGCGAACATTGCAGGGTTTCCTATACAAAAGTTGACAGGTATATACTCCACACCCAGTGCTTGCTATACAAAAGTTGACAGGTATATAATCCACGCCCAGTGCTTACTATACAGAAGTTGACAGGTATATACTCCACGCTCAGTGCTTGCTATACAGAAGTTGACAGGTATATAATCCACGCCCAGTGCTTGCTATACAAAAGTTGACAGGTATATAATCCACGCTCAGTGCTTGCTATACAGAAGTTTACAGGTATATAATCCACGCCTAGTGCTTACTATACAGAAGTTGACAGGTATATAATCCACGCCTAGTGCTTGCTATACAGAAGTTTACAGGTATGTGCCCAAAAACAAAGACTCCCCTTCCAATTTCTTGGAGGGGGAGTCTCTTTACATATATTGGGAATGAGACTTTGTGTGTCTCCGTCATTCCATAATAAATAAAGGAATATCGCCAAATAGATTGATAGGCGTATAGGGGTGTTGTCGTCCCTTGGTTAATTCCTTTACGCGATTGGTCACATAATAATTTAGTTCTGATAGATTGATAACGCTGTTTCCATTAATATCAGCGCGTCCATTCAATCCTTCTAGAATTGCCTTAGTGAATGCACCATGTCCCCACTTACTATTCTCATAGGAGTACTCGCGTCCACTAGACGAAGTCATAACCGTAAGGCCAGGCTCCTTATCAATCAATTCTTTAACGATGCCATCAATATCTGCTGATTTTGCACTAGCGAATTCAAGTAGGTCAAAGCCTGATTGTCCACTATGGCAAGCATCCAATAGCACCAACTTCTTACAAACAACTCCATTCATTCCATCCGTAATATCCTTGATGTTCAAAGCCGTTGCAAATAGATTATAGGGGTTGAAATCCGTTGGGAGGATATAGAGATTTCCTTTGTGGTCGAGTGCACCATGACAAGAGAAGAAGATTAGTACAACATCATTTTGGGTTGCTTGTCGCTCCAACCATGAAATCCCTGTTCGAATATTGACCAAAGTTGCATTTTCATTGAGAATCTTCTTCACCCGAACCTTATTGAATAGCTTTCCTTCTAGGGTTGCGAACTTGTCTGCAATCGAAGAAGCATCTGTATGGGCAAACGTAAGATTGGCCGATGGATCATTGTACTTAGAAATCCCTACTGTAAGGATGTACATATTCGGCTTAAGATAGTTAGGCGTATCGTCTTTAACAGCAGCTGTACTTCCTGTATTGTTCGTACCCGTATTGGTTGCCACAGGCGGACGATCTTGGGTTTGGGCAGGTGGTTTTGCCTCGATATTGCCTTGCCCATTCATCTTTAGGATCCACATATCACTGGCTCCTTGGCCATAGCTTTCACTGGCTCCAGCCACAATATAGCCTCCATCTCTCGTAGAAGCGACTGCATAGGCAAAATCATCTTTAGGTGCGCTAGACTTCTTCTGCCAACCATCAGAACCATCACGGTTAAGCTTAAGCATCCACATTTCATGTTGTCCGCTTTGGCCGAATGAAGTTGAGGTTCCTGCCATAACATACCCTTTATCAGGCGTTAGCGCAATATCATGAAGGACATCATTTCCTGCACTACCGTGCGTCAATTGCCATTTGAGGTCTCCTTGCTTATCCATTTTTAGGATATAGGCATCGAGTTTACCTTGGCCTTGTGAGCCCGTCCAGCCTGTCACAACGATATCTCCTTCTGGCGTTTCGAGTACAGCATTCGCCTCCTCATTTTCGGCACCTCCAAAATTCTTGCGCCAAACGCCTCCACCGAGATTATCCAACTTCATGACAAGTAAATCTTTCTTTCCATTGCCATAAGAACGTGTATAGCCTACCACAATGAGGTTTCCTGATTTGGTTTCTATGATGTCATGACCATGCTCTTCACCTTTCCCTCCGAGGTTTTTTTGCCATAATTCAGTACCTCGGCCATCTAATCGAAGTACCCAAATATCGCTAGCTCCTCTACTAAAAGAATATGAGAAACCTGTAATAGCGAATCCTCCATCAGAAGTTTGTATGATAGCTTTTGCTTCGTCTCCTTTGGCTCCTCCATAGGTTTTCGACCAGCGCAATTCGCCATCAGATTCTAGCCGAAAGATCCATGCCTTATTGCTTTTTGTTTTTCGGTCAAAGGTATATCCTGCTAGCACGAGGCTCCCGTCATCGGCTTCTATAAGGTCATTAGGCCAATCATGGTCACTCCCTCCAAAGTATTTTCTCCAGACTTCGTTTCCTTGGGCATTGACTTTCATGACCCATACATCTGATTTTCCTGCTCCATAGGAGTAGGTGTATCCTGAAAATACATATCCTCCATCACGAGCTTGTACGACACTCGTTGCGTGCTCATCTTGCGGCCCTCCAAATACTTTGTTGAAGCTTTGTGCCTGAACAAAAGAGGCACTTAACGAGACAAAAAGGAGTACCAAGGCGCATCTTGAGATCATGGCAATTGGTTTAGTTAAATATTGCATGGCGACGATTGTATGCTTAATAGGCTAAGAGTATAGAATTTAAGTGATTTCGATTATATCCGTATACTATAAATGACGGATAAATACATAGCATAGTTTAGAAGTGGGTTTACTAGGGGCTATAAAATTTCACTGAAAATAATAAAGCTTTAGTAAACAAACGAATGTATTCCTTAACATATTGAAAGACAAAACATCAAATATTGTGCAGAAATCCAATTATTTCTGTTTTGTGAGTTCTGTTCAGCGAATTTCTCTTCTTTCTGAGGCAATTGGATCTAATTCTCTGTCAGATTTTTAGCCTGATATATGCCAAATTATTGCAGAAATTTTAAGACCTTTGCCCGCTACTAATAGCAATATGGGTTAACAGACGAAAAAAAACTCCTAGTGTAAATCATTTTATGGCTTTCATTCGTCTACTAATATGAAGCTATATTTTCCATTGTGTCATTTTCATACGCAATGAATGCGTCTCAATTGTTACTATGAATTTTCTTTCTCACTTTTATTTAGATCAGCACGTAGACGACAGTTTGTACATCGTAGGGATTGCAACCCCCGATTTACTTTCAATATTTGACTCTAATGTTCGGCTTAAGGAGCGGAAACTCCCTATTCCTATGGAGAATTCGGCTACCCCCGAACAGCTTAGCATCTACAATGGAGCCTTGCGCCACTTCCATGTTGATCGAATCTTTCACTCCTCAGATTTCTTCCATAAAGAAACTCAGCTTATTTCTCGATTGCTCAAAGCAGAATTTAAAGACCCGCCTATTCATCGGGGCTTTTTTATCGGCCATATTCTTTTAGAATTGGTGATGGATAGAATTCTGGTTCAAAAGGATATCAATCTTGTACATCGGTATTACACTCATTTTGAGAAATTTGGGGTAAAGCTGATGGAGCAAAAAACGGAATGGCTTTGCCGACGACCGCTTCCTGGCTATGACGCTTTCTTGGTTCGTTTTATAGAAAGAAAGCATCTACACTACTATAAGGATTGGGATTTCCTAAAGGATATTCTCCGACGAATGTTGAACTATGTCCAAATAGACAATACCCAATTTATTGATCATCCTGCATTTATTGAGATCATGGAGAAGTACCAAGCAGGGCTAAGCTTACGATGCCCTGCGGCTTTCGCTAAATTCTCTGAACAATTGATTCGAAAATGATACATGTACTTTTTGTTTGTCTAGGGAATATTTGTCGTTCTCCTATGGCAGAAGGACTATTTCAGGCAAAAGTAGAAGAGGCAGGCCTTTCACATAAAATTAAGATTGATTCATGTGGAACAGGAGGGTGGCATGAAGGGGAACTTCCTGATCGTCGGATGCGTGCAACCGCTAAACGCCATGGGCTACAGCTTACTTCTCGGGCTCGCCAAATTCGAGGTTCAGATTTATTTGACTTTGATTACATCCTAGCAATGGATCGGTCGAACTTTAACCATATCCTTCAGATGAAATTTGCAAGTGGGGTTGAGGAATTGGAGCTATTCCTTATGCGTTATTTCGATGAGCTGGGGCAAAACAAAGATGTGCCAGATCCCTATTACGGGGGAGAGCGGGGCTTTGAAGATGTGTACCAAATGCTCGATCGATCTTGTGCCAAGTTATTGGCTCATATACGCGAAAAGCATTCAATCTGATGGTTCCTGCTGAAATTTGCTCTTATATAGAAACGTATTTCCCTCAGTGGAAACAACATAAAGAACAAGTGCAGTCTTTCTCTATGATTGGGGGAGGCTGCATTCATCGTTCATATAGGGTCGATACCCAACAAGGATCGTATTTCTTGAAATGGAATGACATCCGCGAAGCGCATAATCTCCAAGTAGAAGCCAAAGGGATGCATTTGCTCAAAGAGAAATCTTTGTTTGATATTCCTAATGTTCTGTTTCAGGGAGAGGCTGCGGAGAAATATACCTTTTTGTTACTCTCATTTGTTGAAAGCGGAATTCCTAAAAGGCAATATTGGGAAGAGTTTGGCGAACGATTGGCTAGGCTTCATCTCATAACAACAGCTCAGTTTGGTTTACCCTATGATAACTATATTGGGCGATTGCCACAATCGAACACTCAATATGCCAATTGGGCTGACTTCTTTGTGCTAGAGAGACTGGAGCCAATGATACGTATGGCTAGAAATGCCCAATATCTGGATCGGTATATAGCACGAGAGTTCGAACGTTTGTATAGCCGAATAGAATCTCTCTGTCCAAAAGAAGCCCCAGCTTTACTTCATGGAGATTTATGGAGCGGGAATATCCTAACTACTTCAAAAGGTGAAGCGACCCTTATTGATCCAGCAGTCTATTTTGGCCATAGAGAAATGGATATTGCCTTTTCAACCCTCTTCGATTCTTTCCCTACTCGTTTTTATGAATCTTACAACCGCGTTTATCCCATGGAGCTGAATTGGGAAGAACGTTTGGATCTCTACAACCTATACCCTTTATTGGTGCATGTAAATTTGTTCGGCCAAGGATATATCGCTTCAGTCAAACGCACATTGAAGCAATATCTGTAGCCTTTATATCATGTCTTTTAAGCTTTTCTATATCATGACCATACGTTTACCATTTATTCTTACAATACTGGCTTTATGTTTTTTCGCTTGTTCGAGCACGAATTCGAATCAAGCTCAAGAGAATACCGAACCTTCCGAGCCGAAGGCAAATCAGTTTACGGATTCTTTAGGGATGAATACCATTGCATTTCTTTCGGGCAAGAATCAAATTCGTGGGGATGCTTTTGGGGTAGTAATGAATGTGGAGCATTCAGATGAATGGTTCCCCGTTACCACAGACCAATTGCCTTGGTATAGTACCTACCGACCTAGTCCTGAATTTGGGGTATTCATTAGCTTCTTTCGCAAGAATTCCAAAGTTGAATTGCGCAACCCCTACATTCAGATGGGGTATTTTTCGCGGAATCTAGGAGGAGTAAGTACCCCCGATTCCAACTTTTATACCATGGAGAATGTGCGCTATCCTAATATTGAAGTGCTTGATTCTAAAGAGATAAAAACGAACTATGGCAAGATGGCTATTTGCCGCACCTATTATCTTCCTCCAGAGGGGCAGAAAACAGAGAAGTACTTGGCGTATGCCTTTATTGAGTATAGCAATTATCATATGATTAGCTTTGTCCTAACGACTTTATATAAGGAAGAATTCGATCTATACCTTCCTGATTTCTATGCCTTAGTAAAAACTTATCAGGAGGTTTAACCCTCTCTACTTACGAGATGATTTACTGCAAAAAAAATGGTTACCTCGATTTACTGAGGTAACCTATAGCCTTATACACTTCTACTCTAAACTTGGGAAAATACTTAGACTACATTAATTAGTTAAGAGACATAGGACATAAAAACGTGGCAAAACTTGTATGATACGATTCATATAAGGCATTGGATGAAGGTTAAAGCTTTAGTAAAATGGGTTTTGAATTTGGAGTCTGATGCTTAGTGAGTTTTATTCCTAAAGGGTTCGCAATTGTACAAGGAGAGGGAACCCAGGAGTAAAATGTGATCTCACGTATCTTAGTAATTCTAAGGCATCCATTTCTTTTTCGTTTGCAACCGAGATTTGGACTGGGCTAGGAATACGGCTCCCTTTGAGCATGGTAGGAGATCCGTTTTCATAAAGACAAATGGCATAACCTTCTTTTCCAAGAATATTAAGCGCTACTTTAGTAACAAGAGGGTTTTCAAATACTTGTAATAAATAATACTGTTGTTGTTTAGTCTGTCCGATTGTAGCCAACATAGTCGTTTGTTATTGATTAATTATGAAATGATATTTCTGATTGATTACGTTGTAAAAGTAGGTGTTCAAACGTTTTTTGGAGCTGATCTTTCGATAAAGGGCCGAAATCTTTAGATAAATGGAGTGAAACCAACGATTAGTCTATATACATATGCAGGATTAAATAGGTAAGAAATGTGATGCTATATGCGTTATTTTGAATATTCCAATGGGTGTTGTATGTGTGTTTGGGATAAGTCAAAACATAAAAAAACCGTCAGAGAAGCTACGCTCTGACGGTTACTCTAATTTACCCAACTATTGTTTCTTTGCTTATGCTTTAAAACTACTTTGACCTAGATAATTCATAGTTTGATCCCAACAAATCGTGTGAAACATGTATTTCTTAAGTGTTTGTTCTTTGCTTTTGAGTACGATGTAAAGGTAGGTGAAGTACTTGGAATGAATGGGATACTTTCGATAAGTGGAATCAGATAGTCGGTGGGTAATCGTAAATGATCGATGAATTGTATGAAGCGTTTTAGCGAAGAAACTAATGATCTTAATTGTTTGATAGCGAGTTTTTTATAATAAAAAAACCGCCAGAGAAGTTATGCTCTGACGGTTGCTCTAATTTACCCAACTATTGTTTCTCTGCTTATGCTTTAAAACTACTTTGACCTAGATAATTCATAGTTTGATCCCAACAAATTATGTGAAACATGTATTTTTTAAGTGTTTGTTCTTTGCTTTTGAGTACGATGTAAAGGTAGGTGAAGTACTTGGAATGAATGGGATACTTTCGATAAGTGGAACGAGATTGTCGATGGGTAATCATAAATGATCGGCGAGTTGTATAAACCGTTTTATAGAAGAGCCTAAGGCATTTAATCATTTGATAGTGAGTTTTTTATAATAAAAAAACCGCCAGAGAAGCTACGCCCTGACGGTTACTCTATTTACCCAACTATTGTTTCTTTGCTCTGTTTACAAATTATATTCGACCGTGATTATGAACTTAATAGACTGATCTCAAAAAAGTTTCTGCAACATTCTTGTTATGTAGTTATGGCTAAGAGGAGGAGATGACTCGATTAGGTATTTGTTTGGTTATTTATGTTTCCCGAATGCTTACAATGTAAAGATAGGTTGAAAATCGACTGCTTACTTTTTCTTTCGATTAGTGGAGGGTTTTTATCGATGAATGGGAGGAAATAAACGATAATACAAAAAGAGCTCTTAGGTAGTGTGATTCGATTATAAATATTTGATAATGAGTTTTTTGTAAAAAAAAATACCGTTAGGAGAAGCTACTCCCTAACGGTTTTGTTGATTCCTTTATGACCTAGATGAGTTATGTATAATCAGATCTCAACAGTTCTATATGAAACGTATCTTATTATTTGATATTAGTGTGAAATAGTGTGTAGACATACTGCCACTGGTGCGTTTGGGGAAATGGACTGACGAACGAGTCGTAAGAATCCAAGACCATCTAAACGTTGTTGGATGCTTGTTCCATGAGAGGTAATGGTAGCAGGTACTTGTCCGTTTTCATAGAGACATACATTATATCCTTCATTTCCTAACATACTTGCAATTACTTGAGCTACGCCTGCTTTTTCGTATAAATTGATTAGGGTGTATTTTACTTTTTGATTGATTGAGGTAGTATACATGGTAGTAGTTTGTTTTTCCTTGTGATTTCTTAATTGATTACAATGTAAAGATAGGGGGAGGAATGGAAGGATGTTGAGGGGATTCGACGGTTAAACATCTCTTCTAGATAAATGGTAAGAAATCAGGGATAAGTGATTCTCGCTTTCGATAAGTGTAAGATGGATGGAATCTAGGATGATATGCACAATAGTAGAAGTATAGTAATCCTATTATAAGAAGAGATTGACAGAATAACATAAAAAAAAGCCGTCAGGGAAGTTACTCCTGACGGTATTACTCTATTTACCCAACTATTATTGATTTCCGTTCGTTTGGGAAAACGAATATGACCTAGATATCTCTGTTTCTGTCTGTATAATAAGGGATTATGAAAAAGATAAAGTTTCTACACATTTATGCGATTAGCTTTCTGAGACGAATAATAAGAGGTTTATTCGAGGGTTTTAGTGACTTCCGTACATAACGAATGAGTTCTAGTCCATCTAGCTCTTCATTACTTACAGAAGAAATCTTGTTAATGTCTTGTGGAAGATGCTCATTATCGTACATACACACTTTGTATCCTTCTTTTCCAAGCATGGTCGCTATGACCTTTGCAACATTAGGACTCTCATATAGATTCAAAAAGGTGAGAGAATTGAGCGGAAATGTATGTGAGATACGCGCTTCCATATTTGTTTGATTGATATGATTTCCAAATGATTACATAACAAATATAAGGGGCAATATCTCTAAGTAGCTTTTCTTTTCGATTAGTATAGACATTCATTAGATAAGTGGTGCTGAATGTACGATAAATGGGAAAGGCATTTGGGTGTTATGATTAGATTGTCGGAATAAATATAAGGATGAACTTTTGCAGGAAAGCTCCTCGCTTTTATGTATCTTAACATAATGAAATGCTGAATCTAGAAGCAATTAGATGTATTAACAACCCTATATGAAGAATCTATTAGACGGATTTAAAGAACCAGACTCAAATATCAAATTAAACCAACTTTCAAAGAGCGATAGAATTCGAGTACTATTTCTTGCAGCAACTCCAACCGAATCGGCTCGTTTACAGGTAGATCTTGAGCATAAGCGAATTGACAAAGCCCTTTGGCGTTCCAAACATCGAGAGGTATTTGATTTGTCCAATTGTGGCGCGATTGGAGTGAAGGACTTTCGGCGATGGATATTGCGTACCCGACCGCATATTGTGCATTTTGCAGGCCATGGTAAAGGAACCAAAACAACACTTGGGAGCTTAAGTTGGAATGGTAATGCGGGGATTATTTTAGAGGAGGAGGATCGAAGTAATAAATACGTATCTGGAAAAGCGCTAGGAGAATTCTTTAAGTTGTTCAAAGAACAGATTGAATGCGTATTCCTGAATGCTTGTTTCACTGAAGAGATTGGAGAACAATTGAAACCTCATATTTCCTATGTAATAGGGGTAAACGGTAAGGTTTCAGATAACACAGCGATTGAATTTGCCGAAGCTTTTTATGAAGGGCTTGGAGAAAGTCTAGGTGTGGAAGCTTCTTTTGGTTATGCGAAAGCCTCTTTGTCGTTGGAGAGTTTAGACGGACGAATGTTTCGCCTGTTTCATAATGGAAAGGAAAAGAAATGAAAAGATATGTAGGAGCTACTCCTTGGATTTCTGATAGTAAGTTGGATCTTTGTTGATAAGGCGTTTGGGCTCAATCGGTGAAAAATTATGTATCAACCCCCCGTTAAACTCGCAACCTTATCAATTTCTGAGGATGCATATTGGCTTGCTAAAGTGAAGACTTTCTTGAGAGGGATACGATCGAAAGAAATTGAATGTTTGGATCTAGGTATTAGGGATTGGATCTATTCTTTTGAGAAGAATAGCATCAAAGAACTAGAGAAGGTGCAATTGGTAATCGTATTGTTAAGTGAAGCAGCCTTGAAAGACAAAACTTTTCATGATAGATTATATTGGGCGATTAACAAAGCTCAATTAGGAGCTATGGAGTTGGTTCCTATTTATATTTCCGAATGCCAAGAAATCAAGAAAGAATTCCCAAATAGTAAGCAGAAGACACCTTTAAATGCCTTGAGTGACGAAAGTGCAGAAGGAGTGCTATGGCAGATTTTGGAAGCAATTCATAAATACATTGTGGAAGAGTCTGCCTCCTTACTCAAACCGAAAACGATCAGTTCGTCCCCTTTTGAGGAGGTGGTATACCAAGGGGAACCTGAGCCTTATTTACTAGATGAGCTTACAGACCAATCCAATATAAAGGTTCTTTTCCTATCAGCAGCCCATCAGCCATCGAACAAAGAACACAAACAAGTAGATAGAGCGATACAAGCTTCCGAGTATCGAGCTTGTTTTACACTCCTGAAATATGGAGCGATTAATTCTAAGGATTTTCGAGTGTACCTTCTCCAGAAAAAACCACAGTTGTTACATTTCTCAGGCAATGGGCAGGGCAATCATCGAAAACCTGCTGGCATTTTGGTCGAGGATAAATATGGTAATATGAAAGAGCTAACGGCAGAAGCCTTGGAAAAGCTCCTAATCATCTTCCAGAAAACAGTTGAATGTGTGTTTTTAAATGCTTGTTTCTCGGCAGAAGTAGGCGATTTGCTGCGTAAGCATATTCCCTATGTCATTGGAGTTTTGGGAGATGTTGAGCCCACACTTTCCATCGAATTCGCAGAAGCATTTTATGAGGCGCTAGGACAAGGAGAAGGGGTCGAACGAGCGTTTAGGTTTGCTAAGGCAGGAGTTGAGATGGAAGGACTAACAAGCGATCAATTTATCTTATTTGTTAAGGGGCAACGGACGACCTCGTAAGAAAACCCAAGAGCAACAGGAAAAACTTCTGTAAAACCCTCCAAAATCCATTCATTTCTGGTATTTTTGCAAAACTTTATCTTTGCAAGAGATAAAGATATATCAATGAAAATGTGGAGAGGATATGGAAGTAAAGACAGCACGTTTTATCATTAGTAATACAAGCCTTAAGAAGCTCCCCGAAGCGAATTTGCCAGAGTATGCTTTTGTTGGGAGATCCAACGTAGGCAAATCATCTCTTATCAATCGGATTTGTAACCGAAAGAATCTGGCAAAAACCAGTTCTACGCCAGGAAAAACCCGTCTTATTAATCATTTCTTAATCAATGAATCGTGGTACCTAACAGATTTACCAGGGTATGGATATGCAAAGGTTTCGAAAAGGGAAAGAGCGACATTCTTAGGTATGATCTGTGATTATGTCGAACAGCGAACCAATCTCCTGAATGTGTTCGTTCTTATTGATAGTAGGATTAAACCTCAACAAATTGATTTAGAATTTTTAGAGTTTTTAGGGATTCGCAGAATTCCCTTCACCATCGTTTTCACAAAGATTGACAAGATTAATCAAAAGGAAAGAAATAAGAACTTCAAGATGTACAAACATATCTTGAAACAAACTTGGCAAACCTTACCTCCTATCATTTACTCTTCCGCTGTTTCGGGAAGGGGAGTAAAGGAAATCTTGACATTTATCGAAGAAACAAATCCGATATTCAAAGCAAGAATATAAATTATGTGAAAATATAGGTGACTTTCTTGAGAAAGGAACTTCTAAAATATGAATTGAGATCATTAGATAATTCAATACACTCTTTAAATATTAAATAATATGTCTCTTATAGACCAAATTACAAGTATGCTTACAGGCGATGATAAAGTAAAAAATATCAGCCAAGAAGTGGGAGCAAACGAAGAACAAACAAAATCAGCTATTCAATCCATCATTCCCATGTTAATTGGAGGACTATCAGGAAAGAAAGAAGGAGGAGGAAGTGGTGGAGGAAAGAAAAATCCTATCATGAGTTTCCTTGATAAAGATGGCGATGGAGACATCATGGACGATCTTCCTGGACTTTTCAAGAGAAAAGGAAAAGGCGGTGGTGGAGCTGGAAACTTGTTTGATAGCCTATTTGGAGATAAGAAAAAAGCAATAGAGGAGCACGCAAAAGAAGTTTCAGGTTTAGATAAAAAGCAATCAAACAAATTGATTGACTCTATTCTGCCTGCAATTATGGATCAAATCAAGCAAACGAAAAAAGACCAAAATCTATCTGAAGAGGATGTTACTAACCTTCTCAAAGATGAAACAGAAAAAGCAAAAAAGAAGACTCCAGGCGCGATGAAATTCCTTACCAATCTCTTGGATAAAGATGGAGATGGTGATATCATGGATGATATCAAAGAAAAAGGTGGAGGATTCTTTAAGAAGTTCTTCTAGACTCTACGGGTAATTGAAATAAAGAATTCCTGCTATTGGGAGGGATTTAATATGTATATATAACTAAATGCGGAGAATGGGTAAATGATTTACTTATTCTCCGTATATTTTTTTACAAAATTATATAATACTTCCTTATGTAAATGAGTTGCTATTATAAATAAGGTATAAAATTTGATATTAGTTAGGAAAGTCCGAAACAAGAGGCTCAAATCGCGCGCAAACTACATGCCTCCTCGTGAGTAAAGAATATTCAAAACCAAACGACTTTCCCTGAACATTTCAAGGCAGTTATCTTGATTTATTTTGTACTTTGCAACTAAGTTCATATCTAATAAAGATATATGCCCACACAAAATGGCGACAAACTCTCTCCCATGACTCCTAGACTAGGAGCCATCACGCCAGAATCCCCATACATAATTTACTATCATTAATCTCTTAATTGAACTTAATTTAGACGAAATGGAGTGGCCAAGATTTTTCGCAACGCTTGCAATCATCTGCTTTTCAGTAGTACTATATGCACAAGATGATGCTCCTAAGAGCATAGCCCTAGACGATTTATCTCTAGAGATGGAAGATTTCAACCTAGAGGAAGAAGAGCTCAATAAACTTCGTTATAAATATGAAGACAATGTAGGAACAGAAAGATCTGTTGAGGAACTAGAAGAAGAAAATAAGCAAGTTTCTCAAATGATTGATAAGCTCTCTGTTGAGATCGAAAAGGGAAACCAAAAAAATGGTGCTTTGCAAGACAAAAACGCCGAACTTGAAAAGCGCATCGAAGACCTCGTAGAACTTAGTGCCAAGTTAGCCAAGGATATGGCAGAATTAGTGGAAGCCAATGAAAGCCTAAAGGCTGGTGCAGAAGTGCTATCGGAAGAAGATGAAGAAGAAATCGCAGAAAATAATGAAGGTATTTCGGCCTTAGAATCTAAGATTACAATCAATGAAGACCAGATTACGGCTTATAATGAAGAGATTAAAGCCAATGAAGAAATGATGGAGGAGAATGAAGAAGTAATCAAAAAAGGCGAAGAACTTTCCGAAGAATGTGAAAACGTGAAAACTGTAAACGAAAAGTTGCTTCAAGAAAAAGGGGTAGAGTAAAACCGCCGAATCCCCGATGAAGCCTAAGCGCTTTACAGCCTAAAAACATAAAATATACTAAGCAGATTGCATCTCCTTTGTGATGATGCAATCTGCTTATTTATTCGAATATATCTGTGACGAAATTTGTTTTTTTCAATCAAAATACTACAATACAAAACAATATGAGGGAATCTTTCCCCCTATGAATTATAAAGAAATTACAGATATGAGAAAGGTCCTAATCCTCCTAATGGGTTTATCTTTTGTCGTTTCGGCCTGTCAAAAAGTACCTTTTACAGACCGAAAGCAGGTAAAGTTGCTCCCTGAGTCAACAATGAACTCAATGAGCTTTACAAACTACCAGCAATTTTTGCAGGAAAATAAGCTAAGTACCAACCAACAGCAGGTCGCTCTCGTGAAAAAGGTTGGGAACGATATTAAGAATGCGGCTGAGAAATACTACAAATCGAATGGGATGGAGAAAAAGCTTGCTTCATATCGTTGGGAGTTTAACCTCGTAGAAGACCCAACTGTCAATGCTTGGTGCATGCCAGGGGGCAAAGTGGTATTCTATACAGGTATTCTGCCTATTACAAAAGATGCTGACGGGCTTGCGGTAGTGATGGGGCATGAGGTAGCTCACGCGCTTGCTCATCATGGAAATGAAAGAATGAGTCAAGGCCTTGCCACACAATTAGGAGGTACTGCTCTTTCTGTTGCTTTGAAAGATAAGCCTCAGCAGACCCAAAATATGTTCATGCAAGCCTATGGACTTGGAGCAAATGTAGGAATGATGCTTCCTTTTAGTCGGATGCACGAATCGGAAGCAGATGAAATTGGATTGATTCTTATGGCAATGGCAGGATACAACCCTGATGCAGCCCCAGCTTTCTGGGAAAGAATGAAGGCTAATAGTGGAGGGCAAGCCCCACCCCAATTCATGAGTACGCATCCTTCGCATAGTACAAGAATTCAAAAGCTTAAGGCTAGTATTCCAAAAGCCAAAGCATATGCTGCCAAATATAAGCCAGGCAGCTAATAAAAAAACATACACCTTTATAGTTTATATAGCCACAGACCTAAGGCGGATATAAACCGCCACAAAGTATTGCTAGGGTAGTCTTTAAAAAGACTACCCTTTTCTTTTTGTTGTGTTTTTTGACAAGGAAAGCGATTTGATATGGTACTCCAGTTTTGTAGTAGTATATCTGAAACGATTTGATATGGTACTCCAGTTTTGAAGTAGTATGTCTGAAACGATTTGATATGGTACTCCAGTTTTGAAGTAGTATGTCTGAAACGATTTGATATGGTACTCCAGTTTTGTAGTAGTATATCTGAAACGATTTGATATGGTACTCCAGTTTTGAAGTAGTATATCTGAAACGATTTGATATGGTACTCCAGTTTTGTAGTAGTATATCTGAACGGATTTGATAGGGTACTCCAGTTTTGGGATAGTATGTCTGAAACGATTTGACCTGGTCTCCGAGTTTTAGGATAGTATGTCTGAAACGATTTGACCTGGTCTCCGAGTTTTAGGATAGTATGTCTGAAACGATTTGACCTGGTCTCCGAGTTTTGGGATAGTATGTCTGAAACGATTTGATAGGGTATTCGAGTTTTGGGATAGTATATCTGAAACGATTTGATAGGGTATCCGAGTTTTGGAATAGTATGTCTGAAACGATTTGATAGGGTATCCGAGTTTTGGAATAGTATGTCTGAAACGATTTGATAGGGTATCCGAGTTTTGGGATAGTATGTCTGAGATAATTCGACAAGGAATACCAGAATTATATGAGGAGGTCTAAACAATTGGGTAGGGAGTTCTAGTTGCATATAATAGAAAGAAAGAATAGAGAATACTTTGGGAAATGACTCGTTAGTATAGCAACTACCTAATCACTATCACATATGAGAAAATCTTACTTAGTCACGCTAGGAACAATCCTTGTCGCAATTCTTTTTGTCGCAGCAACTTTACGAAGTGGCAATCCGCCTACAGGTTGGACGGGGGCAGGTACAGAGTCCACTTGTAATTTATGCCATTCTGGAGCCAGCCCTAATAGCGGGCTTGGGGTATTGACCTTTTCAATGGATGGAGGAACTGCTAATTACACCCCAGGAAATACCCATACTGTTAATGTATCTCTTACTGACCCCACTCAAACTCGTTTCGGATTCTCTCTAACTGTATTGGATTCGAATGATAATGCCGTAGGAACGCTCATTCGTACAGATATGACGAATACCTCTTTGGCATCAAGCAATGGACGACAGTATATGGGGCATCGTAATGCGGGAAGCTTCAATACATGGCAATTCGATTGGCAAGCTCCTGCAACAGATGTTGGCCCTGTCCATTTCTATGTATCTTCAAATGCGGCCGATTTTAATTTTGGTACATCAGGAGATACCATATACAATGGCATATATACTTTCACTACGCCTGTCGCCTCAGAGCCATGTAGCCGAGATATCTTCGAACCCAATGATACGATAGCAGAAGCGGCAGCCTTACCTATCATAGGGATATTCGAAAGTGCAGGAATCTGTGATGATGGAGACATTGATTGGTATACGTTCAATGTGGCTTCTGCCCAGAATAATATATTGCTTCGATTGGTTGCGCCTGATATTGACCTCAGTGCAGAAGTATACAGCCCTCAAAACATGTTAATACAAAGCCAAACCGCAGTTGCCAATGGAGAAGCGATATTGGATATGAATAACCTTGCTACAGGTACACACTATATTAAGATATATAATAGTAGTGATGCTTCGTCCTCTGAAAATTATAAGCTTTTCATCCAAAGACGTAATACGCCTTTTATTCGTTCGGCTACATCCATAAAGGATCTCACAAGTGAAACTAGTTTCACAGTATATAGCCCAAGTTCAGACCAATTGCGAATAAAATGGAATGCGCAAGAAGCAAGTTCCTACACCTTGAGCTTGATTGATGTAAAAGGCCAAACCGTATTGACACAACATCTGCGAGAAGGAAAGGGGAGTATTGAGAAGCAATTATTTACTGGGCAGCTAAAAGCAGGTGTCTATTGGATCCAACTCGAATCCATCTTTGGTCGAAATGTTAAAAAAATAGCTGTGTTCTAATATGAATTCCTAAAAAGAAAATTATCTTTTTGGTTTTCAAGCATTTTTGTTCCCAATCGTTTGGATTTTGGAAAGGGGATTTCAATTTTTGTACACAAGATTGAAATCCCCTCTTTATTATGGTAACGCTTTTCTTTTGGTTCGTAAAACGTGTATTTCGGTTCTTCTTTTGGATTAATGGCTGGAAAGTAGATAGAAACTTGCCTCCAGAGTTCAATCGTTCTGTCATGATTGCTGCGCCCCATACCAGCAACCGCGACTTTATTTATATGATTGCAGCCCTTGATATCTGTGGGCTAGATGTTCGGTATACCATTAAAAAAGAACTGATTGACACTCCTTTAAAATATATCCTGCTTCCATTAGGGGCAATTCCTATTGATCGAAGTCCGAAAAAACCAGGAGAAAAGCGCCCTAGTTTGGTGGAGGCAATGGCTAATTTGTTTGATGAGCATGAGAAGCTGATTGTTGCCGTTACACCAGAAGGAACACGAAGCCTAAGAACCCAATGGAAAACAGGCTTTTATCATGTCGCTAAAATAGCAAAGGTTCCTATTGCCTTAGGATACCTTGATTTTAAAAACAAGAAGGCTGGAGTAGGAGGAATCATAGAACCTTCGGGGGATATGGATGCGGATATGAGAAAAATCACTGCATTCTACAAAGAAAAAACAGCTATGTATCCAGAAAAATATAGCGTCGATGAGCGCTATCTATAGCATATAAGGCACTTAGCGGGATTTCTTCTCTTATTTTCGATAGATATTCATCTTTATCATACTTCTCTGTTTTGCAAATTGCTGTTGAAAATCTAATTTTGCAGCCTATTAATAGTAAATAAATAAAAGTTTAATGGAATACTTGGTCTACCTCTTACCCTTAGCGGGGGTTATCGCGCTACTTTATACGGTAGTCCGAACATCTTGGGTAAATAAGCAAGATGTCGGGACGGAAAGAATGGCGAATATTGCGCAAAATATCGCTGATGGTGCTATGGCCTTCCTGAAAGCTGAATACCGAGTGCTGTCTATCTTCGTGATTGCAGTTGCGGTACTGCTTGCAGTAAAAGGCAACTATGATGCAAGTTCAAATGCATTTGTGGCGTTCTCCTTTATTGTCGGTGCAATTTGTTCTGCATTGGCTGGTTTCCTCGGAATGCGTGTTGCAACGAAAGCGAATGTACGAACGACCAATGCCGCAAGAACATCTCTTGGAAAAGCCCTTGAAGTAGCTTTCGCGGGTGGTTCTGTTATGGGAATGGGTGTGGTTGGACTTGGTGTATTAGGACTAGGACTTCTTTTCATCCTATATAATAATGTGTTGGGAGATAGTTGGGCAGAAGGCATGGATGCTACTGGTCGAATCAATGTTGTATTAAATGTATTGTCTGGATTCTCACTTGGTGCTTCTTCTATTGCATTGTTTGCACGTGTAGGGGGAGGTATCTATACAAAGGCTGCAGACGTTGGGGCAGACCTCGTAGGAAAAGTGGAAGCAGGTATTCCTGAAGACCACCCATTGAACCCTGCTACAATTGCAGATAACGTAGGAGATAATGTTGGAGACGTTGCAGGAATGGGAGCAGACTTATTCGAGTCTTATGTAGGTTCTATCATCGGTACAATGGTACTTGGTGGTGCATTTGTTGCACTTCCTGAATTTGCTGATAAATTCGATGGCTTAGGAGCAGTGCTTCTCCCACTTGCGCTTGCTGCTGCAGGAATCCTCGTTTCTATCTTGGGTACTTTCTTTGTTCGAGTAAAAGAAGGAGGAGATCCTCACAAGGCATTAAACATGGGTGAATACATCTCTTCTGCTTTGATGCTTGCTGCTGCATTTGGTATTATCACGACTATGCTTCCTGCTGAATGGAGTGTAGGAGATAAAGATTACTCTTCTATGGGAGTGTTCTGGGCGGTAATTTCTGGATTGATTGCAGGAGTTGGAGTTGGTAAAATTACGGAATATTACACAGGTACAGATACAAAGCCTGTTACAGGGATTGTTCGTCAGTCTGTTACAGGATACGCTACCAATATTATCTCTGGACTCGGAGTAGGAATGATGTCTACAGCTATTCCTATTATCTTGATTGCTGCTGCTATCATTATCTCTTACGAATTCGCAGGATTATACGGTATCGCAATTGCTGCTGTAGGAATGCTTTCTAACACAGGTATTCAGCTTGCCGTAGATGCTTATGGGCCAATCTCTGACAACGCAGGTGGTATCGCAGAAATGGCTGAACTCCCTAAAGAGGTACGCCAGCGTACAGATAAATTGGATGCAGTAGGAAACACAACTGCAGCGATTGGTAAAGGATTCGCGATTGCTTCTGCTGCCTTGACTGCACTTGCTCTTTTCGCGGCTTTCATGCAACAAGCAGGTATTGATAGTATTAATATTGCTGATCCTTATGTAATGTCTGGTCTATTTGTTGGAGGTATGCTTCCTTTTGTATTCTCTGCAATGGCAATGGGTGCAGTAGGACGTGCAGCAATGGCTATGATTGAAGAGGTTCGTCGTCAGTTTAAGACAATTCCAGAACTTCGTGCAGCTTTGGACATTATGCGTAAGTATGATGCAGACCTCGAAAACGCAACTCCAGAAGACATCGCTATCTTCGAAAAAGCAGATGGGAAAGCAGAATATAGCAAGTGTGTAGAGATTTCTACAACTTCTTCTATCAAGGAAATGATTGCTCCTGGACTACTTGCAGTAGTGGTTCCTGTTCTTGTAGGAGTGGTCGGTGGCCCAGAAATGCTTGGCGGACTCCTAGCAGGGGTTACAGTGAGTGGAGTACTTATGGCAATCTTCCAATCAAACGCAGGTGGTGCTTGGGATAACGCTAAGAAGATGTTTGAAGGAGGAGTAGATATTGATGGTAAAATCTACTACAAAGGTTCTGATGCGCACAAAGCTGCGGTTGTTGGAGATACAGTAGGAGACCCATTCAAAGATACTTCTGGACCTTCATTGAACATTCTATTGAAGCTTATGTCTGTAGTTGCATTGGTAATTGCACCTACTTTGGCTTCTATCCACGGTACAAATACTGCTGCTGCTCCAGTAGATGGAGATTCTTCAGCTATTGAGAATGTAATCGAATTGGATAATGACCAAGTACCTGATTATAATCAAGAACTTGACGAAAGCGCATTCACTCCTGCAGAAACAGAAGCTCCTGAAACAGCAGAGCCACAAGCATCAGTTGAAACAACTCCATGCGTTGAATTTACATATGTAGAAGGTGAAACCATGCCAGCATATACCTATCCCAGTGTATAACAGGAGATAAGATATTTGCTTACCTAATATAAGTTGAAAGGAGCCACATAGTGGCTCCTTTTTTTGTTTGTACTGTCCTTAATTGAAGATTGGCTTCTTTGCTCCATTGTAATAAGGGAATGACTAGAGAAACATAATATAAGTGCATCTGACTCGCATCGGCTTCATGAATACTGTAAAGCGAGCAACAAATGAGGTAAAGAATAGAGGAAATTATGTACGATTTTTCTAAGCAAATTCTTTTCAATATAGAAAATGCCATAATCTCTCTAAAAAGACTTATTTCCCCGAATTCTGCTTAATAATTCTCTGCCATATATTGAAAATAATATACGGCCAGCACCTTATTATGATAAAAAGGTTATTTGAATATAATTTTATCTAATTTTTGATCTTCTATAAGCCTTTTAATTCTTACATCTGGTTTGACTACTACCACAAATGAAAAAAGTTACTTTTATGCAAAAGACTTACATTGGCTTTTCTGAGCAGTGTAAATGTAAGAAAACAACAGAAGTTGAACTTTTTTTACATTTTTTGCGACCATACAACCATCCTTTTTCGATAATGTGCCGTTTATGAGTATGTAAATCGCTTGCTAACGTGCTAAATATCAGTGCTTTTTACGAGGTTTTGAACTTGTATAGTGCAGATGAAACGATAGTATCCTTTTAAAACAAATACAATTACATAACTATTTATATGTAATATCTTTTGAAAAGCGAATCTTTTGTTTATATTTGTTTTAGAAACGCAATAAATCTTACATAAACGATGAGAGCAATCTTTACACACACAATTCTGGCTTTGGCAATTCTAGTAACAGTAGCCGCAAATGCTTACACGCAAAGTATTACAGACACTGATGATGATGATGATGGCATTCCTGATGTAGTGGAAGTATGTGGAGTAGGAGCAACAGACTTTAGTTGTATTGGAGGAGAAGATCCACTCGGAGATGCTGATAATGATGGAACCGTAAACTACCAAGATTGGGATTTCTGCTGGTTCAATTCTGCTGGCGTATGTAAATTCATGGACACAGATACAGATGGTATTCCTGATTTCCTAGATAGAGATAGCGACAATGATGGAATTCCTGATGTAATCGAAGCAGGAGGAACAGATACAAACGGAGATGGACGAGTAGACTTCTATACAGATATGAATGACTTCTCTACTTTGATCGATGCGGATGGAGATGGACTTGCAGATCCATATGATGAAACTACTGGAGGTACACCTCTCGCATTTCTAGATACTGATGGAGATGGATTCTGGAACCACCTTGACCTAGATGCTGATAATGATGCAATTCCTGATGTAATTGAGGCAGGTGGTGTCGATACGAATGGAGATGGATATGTAGATAATACCAATGATTCTGATGAGGATGGATTCAGAGATACATATGACCCAACAAATGATGTAACTGCAGGAGTGAATGAAGGGAACCCAATGTCACAAACAGGTGCTGATAATGGATTCGGACGACCAGTTGATTGGGGAACAACCTTGAACACAGATTCAAATGGAAATCCAGATTACCTAGACCTAGATGCAGAAGATGATGGACTTACTGATGTAGCAGAGCAAGGTGGTGTGGACATGGACGGTGATGGAGTTGCTGATAATTATACAGATAATGACCGAGATGGATATAACGATGTATATGATGCTTACATCCCACCATATACAACAGGAGGTGTTCCGCTATTCGTAACAGGTCCAGATAATGGAATGGGAAGACCAACTACTTTCTCTTCAGGAGACCAAGACAAGGACAACCACTTAAATTTCCGTGACTACGATTCAGACAATGATGGAATTACAGATCTTATCGAATCACTTGGACTAGACACTGATGGAGATGGACGTGTAGATATCTTTATCGATAATGACAATGATGGATATACAGACGTATATGACCCAACTACCGCAGGAACACCCCTTATCCTTACTGGACCAGATAACACAGGCGATGGAAAAGCAAATGGATACATTAAAGGAGATATGGACGAAGACCTCCTTCTAAACTCTCTAGACCTTGAATCTGATCACGATGGAATTACAGATATTGTTGAAGCAAAGGGAACAGACATAGATAATGATGGACTCGTAGATGGGTTCATAGACTTAGACAACGATGGATACTTTGACTCTTATAACCCAATAACAGCCGGCAGTCCAATTGCACAATCAGGAGCAGATGGGAATGGAGATGGATACCCCGATGCAGCAGGAACAGCAGATACCGACTCAGACCTACATGATGATTTTCTTGATATTGATTCTGATAACGATGGTATTGTAGACATCATCGAATGGCAACCTACCATCGGCTATCTTCCACCACTACAATTTGACTTAGACAAAGATGGAATCGATGACATGTATGATCGGGACTTCTCCTTCCTTCCTCCTCGATTGAATAACGTTGATAATGATCTTATTCCTGATTACCTAGATACTGATACAGATGGCGACGGTGTTTCTGATTGTATGGAAGGATGGGACAAAAATGGAAATGGAATTCTTGATCCAAACGAACCAGATCCAGGCCACAACCCTGCAACAACGCCATACCCAATGGGAGCCGATTCTGATAATGATGGTTTGTTGAACGTATTTGATACAGTTTCTTATGCAGATAGAATCGCAGTTGTAAATGTAACAAACGGATATACAGTACCTACAGACTATCCTTACAATAGTGCAGGAACACCAGGTTTCCCAGGAGGCCCAGATATGGATTGGAGAGAAGATGATGCAACATTCCCAGTAGAATTCATCTCTTTCGAAGCAGAATTACAAAATGGAAATGCCGTCCTAGAATGGGCAACTGCAACAGAAACAAACAGTGACTTCTTCGCAATTGAGCGCTCAATTGATGGGGTAATGTTCGAACAAGTCGCAGAAAAAAATGCCGCAGGAAATTCTACTACTACTCAAACATATACATTCGTCGATGCTAATGTCCTCGCATTGAATGTACAGACTATCTACTACCGATTGAAATCTGTTGATCTTGATGGAAGTTTTGATCACAGTGACATGGTTGAGCTTCAACTACCCCTAATCCTAAGCCTTGAAACAAACGTTTACCCTAATCCTACTACTGATTTTGTAACCATAGATATCGCTTCAAGTATTGACACTGAGAAAGAAATCTTTATTGAGATTGCAAATATCACAGGTCAAAAAGTGTATAGCGATGCACTTCCCCAAGGAACATATAGCTTAAATCTTGATGTGAGCAAGTATGAGAAAGGAATCTACGTTGTGAGCGTTTATGGGGAACAGGGAGAAAAGAGCATAAAGCTCGTGATTCAATAACAGCGAATAAAGAAGATTGTGTCTTATCAAGGGAACCTTTAGCCAAGGTTCCCTTTTTCTTTTTGTGCCTACCGAATGGAAACGGAGGGTGTAAAAAAGACAATACTTCTTATTATTTCTATATATCTTCCGATGTTTTGAACAATTTGGTAATTTTACTACAGTATACCATATGCTAAAGCCTTTCATAATGCTAGACCGTTATTACCACCTCTTTGCCTTCTTGCTCCTTTTTTGTTTCTCGTCTTCTCTATATGCCCAAAATAAATATTGGGTATTTTTTGATCATAAACAGGAAAGTATAGAAAGTGATGATAGAATTAGCCTACAAAAGGACAAACAACCTACCATCTATGATTATCGAATTAACTGTTCTTACATAGAAATCCTCCAAAGGTTTCCGCTTACTATTTTGCAACAATCTCGTTGGCTCAATGCTGTATCTATTGAGATACAAGACAAATCAAGCCTAGAGAGCGTAAAAGAATTACCTTTTGTGACCCATGTCCAACTTGTAAAAAGTTTGCAAATAACCCGTTCTGTTGAGGTTGATAAGAGTAAACAAGCAACAACAATTGATACCTATCGAAGACAATTGGACATGCTACGATTGGATAGATTGCATGCTGCTGGATATACAGGAAAGGGAGTTACGATTGCGGTATTTGACAATGGGTTTATCGGGGTGAATCAGCTGGAAGGCTTTGGGCATTTATTCGAGGAAAATCGAATCATTGCTACAAAAGATTTTGTGGAGGGAGATGAAGATGTATACGAATGTGGAGACGATTTTCACTGTAAGCATGGAACGTGGGTCTTTTCTATTCTCGCAGCAAAAATGCCAGGTCAATTGTTTGGCTCGGCTCCCGATGCCCATTATATTCTTTTAAGAACAGAGAATGATGCTTCGGAAACCCACCAAGAAGAAGATAATTGGGTGGCTGCTGCCGAATACGCTGATAGCCTTGGAGCAGATATTTTCACGACTTCACTCGGTTATTTTACTTTTGATGAAGGAGAAGGCGACTATACACCTGCAAATATGGATGGCAACACAGCAATTATTACGCGTGCCGCAGATATTGCAGCAGAGAAAGGAATCATCGTTGTAAATAGTGCAGGAAATCAAGGGAATCTAGGAATTTCGGCACCAGCAGATGGCGATGGGGTGATTGCGGTGGGTTCTGTGAATCAAGAAGAAGAATACAGTGCATTTAGTAGTGTGGGGCCATCGGCAGATGGACGTGTAAAGCCTGATGTTACAGCTATGGGAGAACGTACGTTCTTTCTTGATATTGATGGCGTCGTCTCTAGAGGAAATGGAACGTCTTTTTCTTGCCCATTGGTATCAGGCTTAATGGCATGTCTAAAACAAGTAAATCCTTATGCCAATCGTGATGAACTCTATAATATTCTGTTGAGATCTTCTGATCGATATGCAAATCCTAATGAAGAGTTTGGATATGGGATACCTAGTGGAGAGGTCGCATATCATGCTTTAACGGGCGGATTCTTACTTCACTATTTGGATAGTGAAAGACTTGACGGAAGAAATGTTGTAGTATATCCAAATCCTTCCTCTAGTCCAATTTTTATTACTATTGAGAATGTTATACAAGAGTTTAATGCAAAAATAGAGATAATTGATCCTTTGGGAAAGGGGGGGTATAGAATTGAGCGAAAAGTGAATTTGGAGTACAACGTTTTTCGAATAGATTTGCATCAAGAAATACAAATAGTCCCTGGTATATATGTGCTAAATATATATGATATGGATCACTCTTCTCGTTTCTATTCTCAGAGGATCATGATTCGATAAATGGGGAATATCTGTAAAACAGCGAATTTGAAGGGTATCTTTTGGCATAAGAGCGGTATAAAAGTGTAGGCAGGATATTCAGAATTGTAAATAATTGCCAAAAACATAACATCTGAAGTGTTTTTCTTCCAATCACGAAAAAGATAGTATGGCATTTGCTTTACAGAACCTCCAGAGACCTATATGGAATCTAAATACTCTCTAATTTAGCCCAAGATATTGTTCAGTAGATGATTGATGAATTAAAGTATAAGATAATTGATGACTCTCTGCTTTTTAATTCATTCAATTAATCCAATAAGATTCATAAGATCATATTCATCCTATTTTAAGTTTCCAACCTGACTTTTATATGATGCGGAGTAATAGCTATACAAGATTTGCAGGACTAATCACTCTTCTTTGCGTAAGTTTGCTTTGTGTAAATCAATTGCAAGCAAAACAAATCCTAAGAGACTTAAAGTTTAACACAGGCAAATGGACACTTATAGGGGTACCTTTGCATAACTATCAATTGCTACCTGTCCAGAAGGATGTCGGAACTTTTATGACAGAAGATGTTCAGTTGATGAAAGATATTCAGGCTGCGTGGGACTTTGACATTACATTTGATGACAATTGTGATTACCATTATGCACTGAAGTTTTACCAAGATGAAAACCTTGTTAAAACCCTTAAACTCAACTTATCTTGTAGTTATATCACGATTGAAGGCATGTCTTATGAGTTTCAAGCCACTGAGTTTGACCGATTTCGCAAGAATGCTAAACCCATTAACTGGTCGCGCATTAGTTTCGGGCAACTAAACACATTGAAAAAAGCGGTTGAGAAATTAGATGATACCCAAGGGATTTATTGGTATGAGGATGTAAACCAATATAAGTACTCTGGATACTTCTTAATAGGCTATAATCAGCTTCCATGGAATGCAGACCTTGATTCGATGTATCAGGAGGTAAGCAGCGCAATTGAAAAATCTTCAGGTAGTACTGATTTTTACTTGAAAGAACATTTCCACTTAGTAGACGATGAGGAATTGTTTGTGCGATATTATGTGAATTGCGAAAGGTCCTTTGCACAAATGGCCGAAATGCAGAATATATTCGTTCCTTGGCGATCTCATCTGGAGACTACAGACTCCATTCGAATTGTTGCAATTGGAATTAATGAAAAAAAATACTGGGAAATCATGAAAGAGTAGAAAGATTGAACAGTCTTAGTATAACGCAAAATAAAACTGAATGCTGAATGAAGCCATCACACAACTTCATTCAGCATTTATTTTTTCTGTACTTTTGCTATATATAATGGATTGGAAATAAGGATATAGACTAGTGAATTATCTTTCTGTTGAGAATATCTCGAAATCTTACGGGATGAAAATCTTGTTTGAGGAAATTAGCTTTGGATTAGATGCAGGGCAGAAAATCGCGTTAATCGGGATTAATGGGAGTGGTAAAACCTCCCTTTTGAAGGTTTTATCAGGAGAGGAAGGTGCGGATGGAGGCAGTATCATTTTTCGGAATGATATTCGGGTAGGAGTACTGAAACAAAATCCTGACTTCGAGGGAAATGCCTATGTATGGGATTATCTTATGAGCGCCGATAAAGAAGAAATTAAAGCCCTCAAACGATATGAAGCTTTACTGAATATAGATAACCCGAGCCCCAACCAGCAAGACGCCTTGCAGCAAGCTATCGAAAACATTGATACCTTAAAGGCTTGGGACTATGAGGTGAAGATCAAACAAATTCTAACAAAGCTCCATATTGATTACCTAGATAAACCAATCAGCTTTCTTTCAGGCGGCCAACGAAAGCGGGTGGCATTAGCTAAAATCCTCATTGATGAACCTGAACTTCTTATCTTAGATGAGCCAACCAACCATCTTGATATGGACAGTATCGAATGGTTGGAAAAATATTTGTCTGGAAGTAAACAGGCGGTTCTGATGGTAACCCACGATCGTTATTTTTTGGATCATGTTACGAATGAGATATTCGAATTAGAGAATGGACAGTTATTTCAGTATAAAGGAAACTTTGAATACTACTTGGAAGCAAAAGCCGAAAGAGAAGAACGATTGAATGTCCAAGCAGCAAAAGCAAAAAAACTCCTTAAGATTGAATTAGAGTGGTTAAGACGTTCTCCTAAAGCTCGAACCACGAAATCCCGTTCTCGCATCAAGGCAGCAGAAGATTTGAAGGTAAGCGCCCGAAAGAAGTTTCAACCAACGAAAATGAACTTCAAAACAGAAGAGCGGCGTTTAGGAGGTAAAATCCTTGAATTGCAGAATCTTTCTAAAGCATATGGAGACCTAAAGATTCTGGACAACTTCTCTTATAGTTTTCGGAGGAAAGAACGAATCGGAATTATTGGGCCAAATGGAGTCGGGAAAACAACCTTCCTCAAAATGCTAGTGGAGGAAGAGCGATACAATAGCGGGAAAATTATTAAAGGAACAACCGTTTCTTATGGATACTATAGACAAGGAGGTTTGACCTTTAAACCAGGTCAAAAAGTAATTGATATTATAAGAGATGTCGCAGAAACAATCACCTTAGATAAGGGAAAGGTATTTACGGCGACAGAATTTCTCTATCATTTTCGGTTTAATAGGGAGATGCAATTTAGCAATGTCGAAAATCTAAGTGGAGGAGAAAAGAGAAGGCTCTATCTCGTCCAGATTCTTATCCAAAACCCTAATTTCTTAATTCTCGATGAGCCCACAAATGATCTAGATTTATTAACCTTAAGTACACTTGAAAGCTTCTTATTGGGATATAAAGGATGCCTAATTATTGTGTCGCATGATCGTTACTTTATGGACAAATTGGTTGATCATGTATTTGTATTTAAAGGGGAAGGCCAAATCAAAGACTATCCAGGAAATTATACCCAATATCAAGGATGGGCCAAGAAAGAGGCTGAAGAGAAGGCAAAAATTGCGCAAGCTGCTAAGGTAAAAACGAAAAAGCCCAAACCTAAGAAAGAACGCAAACGTAAACTCTCATATAAGGAGAAAAAAGAATACGAACAATTGGAGGTTGAACTCGTGAATTTGGAAGATCGCCAAGCGGAACTTGAAGACCTTCTACAATCAGGAGAGACTGATTTTCAAAAACTGACCGAGTGGACAAAGGAAATGGAAAAAGTATCCGAATCCCTCGACGAAGTCATGATGCGTTGGATGGAACTGGACGAAATTGCGAATGGGTAAACAATCCCTTTCCTCGATTGATTTTTAGACATGATAGGAAGAGTGGTAACGATTTTGCCATTGATATTATCGATAAGTTTCTTCATTTAATTAGCGAATTATAAACCAGAAAGATTCATAATGAGGTATATACACATACCCCTGCTGCTGTGCTTACTTACCTTTTCAAGCATATCTTTTGGACAAACAAAAGCGCCTAAATATAGCAATGACTTCCTGAAAATTGGAGTTGGTGCGAGAGCAATGGCAATGGGGAATGCCCAAGTGGCAATTGCAGAAGATGTAACTGCAGGATATTGGAACCCCGCAGGTTTGGCTAGCCCAAATTCTCGTATGTATCCAGAAGTGGCCTTATTGCATGCAGCTTACTTTGCCAATCTTGCCAACTATAATTATTTGGCATTTACGATGCCCATCGATTCTGCTGGGAAGAAGCGTTTTGGTGCTTCCCTCATTCGATTAGGAATTGATGATATCCCCAATACGCTAGACCTTGTAGATGAAACAGGATACATAAACCTAGATCGTGTGACAAGCTTTTCTGCTTCTGACTTTGCGGCGATTTTTTCCTATGCTTGGGAGCCCAACTTCTTAGATGGGCTATCACTTGGGGCAAATGTCAAGGTGATTTATCGAGGTGTCGGCCGATTTGCAAATGCTTGGGGAATAGGGCTGGATATTGCTGCTCGATACCAAATTAAACGCTTGAAGTTGGGGCTCGTACTATATGATGCAACGAATACCTTCAACGCATGGACGTTTAATACCACAACTTTCGAAGAGGCATTCGCGAATACAGGCAATGTAGTGCCGCAAAACTCAGTCGAATACACGCGTCCATCTGCACGTTTAGGATTAGGATACGACTTCGACTTTGCGAATCGAAAACTGAACCTAACCTTAGCCTTCGATAATGTCTTCTATTTCGATGGCCAACGAAACACGGTTATTAGCACAAAAGCGATGAGTATTGATCCAAACTTTGGACTTGAACTGGCTTATCGAAATAAAAATGGACATAAAATCGCCTTCCTTAGAGGAGGGATTTATAATATCCAAGATTCTTTTGATTCAGATGGGCAAGCAACAGTTGGGGCATTCCCTACAGCTGGTGTAGGCTTTGCCATAAAGAATTTCCAATTAGATTATGCCCTCTCAAATATTGGGAACCTATCCGAGAACTTACATTCTCACATTGTATCCGCTAAGTTTTATATAGGAAACTAGACACAAACGCGCAATGAAAAAAATACTATATATACTCCTTTTGCTTTGTAGCTGTGGCTCTTTATCTGCGCAAGAAATGGCCTATGGTAATGAATGGTATCAAGCAGACCCTAGTCGGACATTTATCAAGATGCAACTGGTGAACAATGGGGTTTATCGAGTCTTTAAGTCGGATTTGGAGGATGCTGGATATGACTTAACAGGGGTTAATCCAGACCTATTACAACTATACTATAGAGGCCAAGAAGAGTACATGTATGTTGAAAAACTAGCAGGCACAGATTGGCTATTCTTCGAGTTCTATGGTCGAAGAAACGATGGACGTATCGATTCTGTAATGTATAAGGATCCGATTTCGGCTATCCATCAAGAAGATTTACAACCCAATGTCGAAGTAAGTATCTTTTCGGATACTTCCGCATATTTCTTGACATGGGGCAATACAGGAGGACGGCGTTATCTGAATCATGTAGACAATGCTTTCTTTTCCTATACGCCCGAAACTTCTTTCAAATATGAATCAAGAGTGGACTTTCGACCAGGGGTAGCGGGTACGAGTTATTCAAGAGGTGGAGGAGGGGCATTTGACCCATATTATACACTCAACTCAGACTATATTATAGGAGAAGGGTTTGTTGGTCCTTCATTCGATGTAAATAATACCTACCAATTAGAAGTCCCAACGACCCAAGCTGTTGGAGGCACTTCTTTGGTCAAGGCAAGGGTATTCGGGAAGTCTAAAACGACCCATACCCTATCTATTCAATTGAATGGTAATGCAACTGCTATCATAGACTCTTTCATCAGCCCAGAAAAGGTTTATATAAAGACCTATCAGGCACAGACAAATATTGCATTGGGCAATACGAGTATATTAGAATTCTTCGCGGTTAAAGACCAAAGTAATGATACGGATAATAATAATGTTTGTTGGGGATCCATTACGTATGATCGCAACTTTAACCTAGATGGAAGAGCAGGGATTATGATGAGAGATTGGGAGAAGAACCAAAATACCTATTTTAACTTTACCAATGTTAATGGTACAGATAGCGTCTTTATCTTCGACTTGACCAATCGAGTGCGTTCGCAAGGGGTAATTGTGAATGGCGGAGAAGCGAGAATTATTGTTCCTGCTTTGGGGGGGAAACGAAACCTATTTTTTATTGCAGACAATGGAATTCAAACGCCTATCATCTCGCCTAATAGTCTATCTAACCTCCACAATCCAGACGAAGGCGCAGAGTTTGTCATCATTACTCACCGAAACTTCCAAGCATCAGCAGAGGAATATAAAACCTATCGAGATACCAATACGGTCAATTCGCTTTCAAGTAAAATTGTATATGTAGACCAAATCTATGACGAATATGGATATGGTACCGTGACTCCTTGGGCAATTAAAGGGTTTTGTAAAGATGCTTTGGACAATTGGACTGTTACACCGAAATACTTCCTTTTATGGGGGAAGGGTAAGTACCTAACCCGCGATAAAAACAATGTGACAGACAATGTAAACTATGTGCCAACCTTTGGATATCCTGCAACGGATTATGAATACGTTTCTAACTTTAATCTCTCTCAAGTAGATGTGGTTCCACGTGCAGGAGTTGGACGGGTAAATATCTATAGTAACCAAAGCGGGCGCCAATACCTCAATAAGGTCAATCAATACGAGCATAGTGAGTGGGATTCGTGGATGAAACAAGGAGTATTCCTTGGAGGAGGAGGTACACCTGGAGAACAATCTTCCATTGGAAGCATCATGAACTTCATTATCGATGTATTTGAGGATATTCCTTATGGAGGGGATCCACTTTACTTCCAAAAAACGTCTTCGTCTACCATTGATGATCCGAGCAATGCTTCTTATCACGATGTGATTTCTAGTGGAGCTTCCATTATACACTTCTTTGGTCACTCTACGAGTAATATCCAAGATATTGTTTTGAAGGAGCCCTATGAATACAGCAATTTCGGGCGTTATCCTTTTATTGTGGCTAACGGATGTTATGGGGGAGACTTTACAGGAGGGGTCAGTTTTGGGGAACGATATATTACGGAACCTAATAGAGGAGCAATTGGATATCTAGCCAATTCGAGTGCAGGGTATTTGAATCCTTTGGGAGACTATTCGAAGACCCTATACACCGTAAATTATAATGATATGTTGGGTGAAAGGGTAGGGGATATCATCGCCCAAACCATCAGTCAATATTTTGCCATCTTCAATGGAAAACAATATAAGAACCACGCCCAACAGTTGAATTTGCAAGGAGATCCTTCTATTCGGCTGTATTATCCAGAAAGACCCGATTTAGAAGTGAATACATCCAGTGTGTTCTTTACACCGAATAACTTCACTTCACTCGTAGATTCATTTACGTTGAATATCATCATCCAAAACCTAGGGTTGGCAGTGGAGGATTCCTTTAAGGTAGGGATTCGGCAACGACTTCCTAATGGTACATGGTTTAACCATCCGTCTGTGATGATAGAAGGGGTGGCATTAAAGGATACCGTATCGGTTGTATTACAAAATACCTTCGGGGTAGAATCAACAGGAGCAAATCAATTTGAAGTATTTGTTGATTCTACAGATATATACACTGAATACCTAGAGACGAACAATCTCACAACTGTTGAAAGGGTGATTCCTGGTAATATCCCTGCTACGCTATTCCCAACCGAATATGCCGTTATTGAAGACGAGGTTGTTCAGCTGATAGCATCTGTGTTCTTCATGACTAATGAAACAGATGTAGGGTACATCTTTGAAATTGATACAACCAGTGAGTTTAATTCTCCTCTTTTGACATCCTCGGGAGTGGTGAGGGGGAAAGCGACCCATACAGCTTGGGAGGTGCCTTTCCCATTGACCGATAGTACTGTCTATTTTTGGCGGGTTCGGTTGAGTGATGTTTCTCCGAGCTTTTGGGGGGAATCCTCTTTCCGATATATCAATGCACGAACAGGTTGGGCGCAAGCGAAGTTCCCACAGTTCTTGAAAGATGAAGCCCTACAGCTACGAGTCGATCCGATTCAGCAAGAATGGGCCTTCGGAAACTTTGGGATTAACTACCTATTCAATGTGAAATCAGATGGAAGCTTCGAATACTTCGTAAATGGAGGATTGACGGGCTCTTTAGATGCGGCCTTGATTGGACCTCCTATCAACGGGGTAGGGTTTGTTGTAATTGATGAGCATACGCTACAACCCAAAACGACAAGTGTATATAATGATGCGGGTTTCTTAGATGTTGCTCCTTCTCCCGATGAGTTGTTTAAATTGGAGAATGCTATTCTGAATGCAAAAGAGGGCGATTTTATTGCGGTAGGAAGCAATTACCTCCCCAAAATCAATCTTTGGCCTAATACGGTATTCAATGCCCTGAAGCTTATAGGCGTAAGTGATAATGTTGAGCTGTTGGAAGGAGATGATCGCTTCTTGATTCTTGGACAAAAGGGAGGAACCAATAACGCAATTGAATCTTATGTGCCAGTAGCAGGAGGGAAATACGAGATTGAAGAAACCTTATTGGCAAATTATGATCAAGGTTCATTGAACTCTACTGTGATTGGGCCTTCTATTAGTTGGCAGGAGCTTATTTGGGATTGGACTACACAAGATGAAGCGGAAGAAGAATATATCGATGTGAAACTCTATGGAGTCCGAGCGGATGATACCGACTCAATGTTGGTAGAAACCTTTACTCGGGGTACGTACGACCTTTCAACGATTGACCCTGTGGAATTCCCCTTTGTTCGATTGGAAGCTGCCATGAAAGACTCAATTTACAAGACTGCCCCTCAATTGGAACATTGGCATGTCCTATTTGTGCCTGCTCCTGATGCTGTTGTGAACCCCATTGATAATTATCTATTCTCTAAGGATACTGTGACAGAAGGGGAAACGGTATTCTTACAAATGGGAGCGACCAATGTGACTGCTACTAATATGGATAGCCTACTTGTTAGGTTTAGCCTAGAGAAGGCTGACCGTACAGCAGAAGTACTAGATGATGTTCGGTTGGCGCCTCTATTGGCAGGACAAGACTTATTCTTCTCGTACTCCTTTGATTCGCGTAATCGGGATTTAGAAGGGGATGTAAAGTTGATTGTAGAGCTCAACCCTGATGGAGATCAGCCAGAGCAATACTTATTCAATAATACGTATATTCAGAATTTCTTTGTCGAGACGGATAAAATCAATCCCTTATTGGATGTGACATTTGATGGGAAGCACATCATTAACGGGGATATCGTTTCTCCTACACCCGAGATTTTGGTAGAGGTCAATGATGAAAATCAATTCATTGCTATTGAAGATACGGGCTCAATTGCCCTATACTTTGGGCGAGCGAATTCAATTGAAGCTCCCGAACGGGTGTATATTGGGGATTCTCGTATAGAATGGGAGCCTGCACAATTGCCTGATAATAAAGCACGTTTACGTTTCCATCCAGGACAAAGTGCGCCTTTGGAAGATGACGAATATGTCTTACGGGTACAAGGAAGGGATGAAAAAGGGAACTTCTCTGGGAAAGGAGATGTACATTATGAGATCGAATTTGAGGTAGTCAATCAAAGCACCATTACAGATGTATTGAACTATCCGAATCCTTTTTCTTCCTCCACACGATTTGTCTATACCCTTACGGGAGATGAGCTTCCAGAGGTGTTCCAGATTCATATTTACACCCTTACAGGCAAGATGGTTCGGATGATTGACCTCGTCGAATCAGGAGATGTGCAAATTGGGCGAAACATTACAGAATACGCTTGGAATGGTACAGACGAATTCGGAGACCAACTGGCGAATGGAGTATATATCTATAAGACCGTTATTAAGATGCCAAACGAAACCCTCACGAAGGTGAATGAAACAACCCAACAATATTTTAATAAAGGTTGGGGGAAGATGTATCTTATGCGTTGATAGAGAGAGGCTTTATTATATGTATTCCTACAATATTGAAGGGCGGTTGCTGAAAAGTAACCGCCCTTTATGTATAAAAGTGAGGGTTCCTGCCTTTTTCGAATGAAATTATTGGGGAAGATGAAAATAAATCTCTCTGATATTGGAATAAATCTGTAGTCCATACTAGATTTGCAGCATGGATTATAGCACAATTTTTCCGAAGGTAATATCACATGCTAAAGAATACGGTTTTGTATTCCCTTCGAGTGAGATATACGATGGCTTATCTGCTGTGTATGATTACGGGCAGATGGGAGTTATGTTGAAGCGAAACATCGCGGATTTGTGGTGGAAAGCAATGGTGCAAATGCATCAGAACGTAGTAGGGCTAGATGCGGCTATCTTGATGCACCCTACTACATGGAAGGCATCTGGGCACGTGGACGCCTTTAATGACCCCTTGATCGACAACAAAGATTCCAAAAAGCGGTATCGAGCAGATGTGTTGATAGAGGAATTCATCGCGAAGATTTGGGCGAAAGCGGAGAAAGATTTGAAGAAGCAAGCGCGCAAGAAGGGTTGGGAAGTAGGGAGTGAGGAATACGTGAAGTATTCCGAGAACAACCGAAATGCTAAAAAGGCGAAAGAGTGGCAAAAGCGATACGAAGACGCATTGGCTTCGAATGACTTGACGCAGTTGCGGGATTTGATTCTGGATGCAAAGATTGTTTGCCCCGTATCAGGTACACGTGAGTGGTCAGAGGTTCGGCAGTTCAACTTGATGTTTAAGACCCAACTTGGAGCAACTGCTGATTCGGCTACAGATATCTACTTGCGCCCAGAAACGGCACAAGGAATATTCGTTAATTATTTGAACGTACAAAAGACGTCACGCCAGAAGCTCCCCTTTGGAATTGCCCAAATTGGTAAGGCATTCCGTAACGAAATTGTAGCGCGCCAATTCATCTTTAGAATGCGTGAATTTGAGCAGATGGAAATGCAATTCTTCATCAAACCAGGAACACAGTATGAGTGGTTTAAGTATTGGAAGGAGAAGCGATTGCGTTGGCATAAAGCACTGGGTTTGACGGCAGATAGATTGCGTTGGCATGAGCACGAAAAGCTTGCTCATTATGCAGATGCTGCTGAGGATATACAGTTCCGTTTCCCATTCGGCTTTAAGGAAATGGAGGGGATTCACTCACGCACAGATTTTGATCTTAGCCAACATGAAAAGTTCTCTGGTAAGAAGCTACGTTACTACGATGGCGAAACCAAAGAATCTTATGTTCCGTATGTAATTGAAACCTCTGTAGGGCTTGATCGTACTTTCCTTGCACATTTGAGTAATGCTTATAAGGAGGAGAAAGTAGGCAAAGAGACTCGGGTTGTACTGAGCCTCCACCCTGTATTGGCACCCTATAAAGTAGCTGTCTTCCCATTAGTTAAGAAAGACGGATTGCCAGAGATTGCGATGGAGATCTTCAATGATTTGCGATTCGACTATCCTGTATTCTACGAGGAGAAAGATACTGTTGGGCGTCGTTACCGCCGTCAAGATGCGATTGGAACTCCTTATTGCATTACAGTAGATTACGAAACGAAGGAAGACCAATGCGTAACCATTCGAGATCGTGATACAATGGAACAAGAACGTATCCCTATTTCACAGGTACGCGATCGTATCCGAGAGAAGTTGGATATTCGGGCAGTTCTGAAGCAAATCTAATTGATCATGAATATTGAAAGCCTTCGTCTGTATTGTCTATCGAAAAAGGAAGTAACAGAAAGCTTCCCTTTTGATGAAGATACGCTTGTCTTTAAGGTTGCAGGGAAGATGTTTGCGTTAACCTCCTTGGAAAATGCGGTTCGAGTAAACCTAAAATGTGACCCAGAGTATGCACAGGAATTAAGGGCTGAATATCCAGAGGCAATCTATGCAGGCTATCATATGAATAAGAAGCATTGGAATACAGTGGTGTATGAAGGTGGGGGGCTATCAACGACCTTTCTAAAGGAGTTGATAGATCATTCATATGAGATGGTTGTAAAGAAGATGAAGAAGGCAGATAGAGTCCGGCTATTAGGTGAATAAAGGCCTCAATAGAAGGATAGATATAATGAATGAACCAGCGTGCAGCCATTTCCTATGGGAGATGGCTGTACTGGCATTTTAAGAAGAGATATACAAGATGATGCGAAAATGTGTATTTTAGGGGGATTCTTCAATGGAGCCTATGGAAATACTGCTACAACATATTCGAACACGGGTACAAATTACGAAAGAGATTGAAGAGGCTATATTAGCAGCAGGGGAGGTGAAACAATTAACGAAAAACGACCAATTGTTAGAGAGTGGCCGAACAGCTCGTTATCTATACTTTATTGGGCAAGGTGCTGCTCGAACCTATTATTATCATAATGGCAAAGACGTAACCTCATGGATTTATGGGGAAAATTTCTTTGTGACTGCTTGGAAGAGTTTTATTTCTCAAACACCTGCTCACGACTATATTGAACTATTGGAAGATTCGGAAGTATATGCGATTTCCCGAGAAGCCTTGAACGAGTTGTATGATACCTATCCTGCTATGCAGAAATTTGGGCGATTACTTGTAGAAGAACAGATTGCATTTATTGATGTATTCTATAAAGGATTCATGTTTATGTCGGCAAGAGAGAAATATCAATTGCTCCTCACACAATTTCCTGGTGTCATCCAACGTGTAAATCTTGGGTACATCGCTTCTTTTCTTGGGATAACCCAAGAAACCCTAAGCCGAATTCGAAGAAAATAAAGATTTTTTCCTTTTTGACATAGATCAAAGGAGATGGCACTTGCGCCTTATACCTTTGAAGTGTTGCTTTTAACCCATCCACATAATTTGTCTCTTATTTATGGCACAGACACACACATCTGGTTTTAAATGGCGAAGCATCGTAGGTTTAATCATTGTCTATATCGCCGTATGGTTTGACCTACAATGGGTATGGGGAATCCTATTCCTCATCTGGGTAGTCCCTGATCTGATGACGGGAGTTACCTACTTTATGGAGCCCATATTTAAAGAAGAAAACCCTTGGTTATATTGGCTAATTGTGATTAGCTGGATTCTGATGAGTGCGTATTCTATCGCTTTCTTGTTCTTCCCAGAATGGAAATACTATATGTAGATCCTCGATTTCCTCCTAATTGTCTAACCCTTAAGTCCGAACGCAACATGAAGTTTAGCCGAATCTTCTTATTTAGCATTCTATTCACATGGATGTTATCCCTTAGTTCTTGTTCTATTGCAGGTGAAAAAATTTGTGGTACTTGGCATGTCGATAGTGATGGTGTGACCATGAAGGTAGAGATTACCCCTTGGGAGGGGAAATTTCACGGATACCTATTGAACTATGATGACGGAACCACCTCCATAGTAGGAGCCAAGGAAGAAGAATATATTTTCCTAACAGATCTTGTCTTTCAAGATGATAAATATGAAGGAGGGAAGATTTATATAGATCAAAAGGAGGAAAACGCCTGTGATATATCCATTGTATTGGTTGATGATAATCACCTTAAGGCTTCCTATACCTGTGGAAAGGATACATTTGAAGAAACATGGGTGAGAGATGGTTTCCAATCTACTATGAAGAAGAAAGAGATTGTGATTGCCAATACGGAAAAGGAGGAGCCTACCAATACTGATAGTCAAGAAAAAGAAGAGAAGACTGACTCGCCAGCACCTAAAGAGGATGAAAGCGATCCTACGAATACTTCTTCAGAAAAAGATTGGGGGCAAAAGTTGACGACTCATTCTGGCTTCTATGTAATAGGAATTGCCCAAACAGTCTCTTATACAGATGTGGAGGCAATGACCAAGGCAGTGGAAGGACTATGGACCAAGGCCTATAATGATGACTTCTCTAATAAACTGAAGTATGTCGTAGAGGTCGATCGGATGTATTTGGTGTATTCGGCCTATGACAAACCCAAAGGCAAAATGACCCTTACGCTCGGATACAAAGTAAAAAGCATTTCAGGGATACCTAACGGTCTAACAGGGGTAAGCGTTCCTGAGAATGATTACTTGAAATACACCCTTTCTGGCGATGCTTCTGACTATGAGGGAGAGGGCTGGGATCAGCTTGAGGAACTAATGATGTATCGTAAAGACAATACCGTAGACTTTGAGGTCTATACCTTCGACTCGGATTATGAAGTGACCAATGCCGAAATGTGGATCGGGACAAAGTAACGCTTCTTTCACTTTTCTTTAACCTTTGATTGATTGTTAGCATGAAAAATGAGCGCACAATGCCCATCTTGCCAGTACATGCGTATACCTCGCAAGAATGGTTTGATAAAGAACAACGCGTAATCTTTGGTAATACTTGGCAATTTGCAGGGCTTATCGAAGATATTCAGGAGCCTGGTGATTATATCACTGTGCAGTGTGGAAACCAAAATATCATGGTGCTTAAAGGCCGCGACCAACGCCTCAGAGCCTTCCACAACCTTTGTCGCCATCGAGGAACCCAACTCCTCCGTGCGGTAGGGAAGAAGCAAAAGGCTATTACCTGCCCTTACCATGATTGGACATACAACTTGAAAGGAGAATTGGTGAGTGTACCCGAGAAGGAAACCGAATTCCCTGACCTTGAGCTTGACAAGATTTGTTTGCATAAGGCATCTGTGGATGTATGGAGAGGAATGATTTGGGTGCACCCCCGACCAGATGCTCCTTCTATTGTGAAATGGTTTGAGGGATGTGAGGAACATTTGGGGCCTCATGACCCTACTCGCTTGGTCGAATATCCTGATTCGACTTATGAGAAGGTAATACATGCTAATTGGAAGATTATCATAGAGAATTATATTGATGTATACCATTTGGCACATTTGCATTCGAATACTTTGCAGATGTATGACCATGCGAAGGCTCAATATGGATTCGTCGGAGACCATTATGTATTTTGGGAGCCATTGGCTGAGAAATACCTTAATAATCTTGATAAGTTGATTCCTTTCAAGCGAATAGCCGAGATGACAGATGAGTATATTGGGGCATATGTACCTTGGTTGTTTCCAAGTTTAGGGTTATCTGAAACAGAATCTACTTGGACGATTTTTCAGGTTATTCCATTGGCACCCGATAAGACAAAGGTCATTGTTCGGGCAAAACTTGAACCTATGACCAATTGGGAGTACTATACCCAATCCACCAAGTCTATGGCTTCTTGGCATGGTATTATGGGTGGGAAAACCAAATATGGGAATACTGATCCAGATGACCCTATGGCGAGTGGTGATTTTATGGCTGAAGATGTTTTTGCCTGTGAGCAACAACAAAAGTCGCTTAAGAACCCTTTATTTAGTGTAGTCGCGACGGCCAAGCACCAAGAAAGCACAGTCAGAAGCTTTCAAAAGGTCGTTAAACGTTGGATGGAACAGGAGTGAGGAATTGTCTAAGTTGAAACACGCCCACTTGATATCCATTCCTTTTTATTCATTGCTCAATACACCGTATTTATGTCAGCAACTCAATTTTATCCCCTAAAAGTCGTAGGCATTGATAAGCCAATCAAGCACGCAACGACGATTACCTTTGAAGTGCCCTCACAATTAGAGGAAGCCTTTCAGTTTTACCCAGGCCAATATTTGAACATTAAGTTTCGGGTGAAAGGGAAAGAGGCGCGTCGTTGTTATTCGCTCAATAGTTGTCCTTATACCGACCAGCTTCTACAGGTGACCGTCAAACGAGTGAAAGGGGGGCTAGTCTCAAATTATGTCAATGACCAATTGAAAGTAGGGGATACGCTCGATGTCATGGTACCAGATGGCCGCTTTTATGCTTCTGTTGATAAGGAGGAATATAAGACCTATTTTCTATTTGCAGCAGGAAGCGGGATTACCCCTATTTTTTCTATCCTTCAATCTGTACTGACAGTAACTACATATAGTTCCGTTTATTTGTTTTATGGCAATAAGAACCAAAATACGATCATCTTCAAGGAGAAATTGGACGAACTGGAAAAGCAGTATCCCCAACGACTAAAGGTTGTACATACCCTCAGCGAACCTAAGGTTTGGACGGTATGGAAACAGTGGAAAGGTCGGAAAGGACGTATTGATCCAAAGGATGTTGAATGGTTCATTTCTAATCATCCTCCTACGGCTCAAGATGCTCAATACTTTATTTGTGGGCCAGGGAGTATGAATTTAAGCATTCGTAAAGCACTTATAGGTATGGATGTACCTGAGGAACGTATTCATATTGAGCAGTTTGGAGGGGCTGTAGAGGCGCTCTCTGGGGATATTAATGCAGTGGATGCTGAGGTGTCAGTGAATCTATTCGGACAACCCCATGAGTTATTTGTGCCTAAAGGCCAAACGATTCTAGAGGTATTGAAGGAGGCGAAGGCAGATCCGCCTTATTCTTGTGAAAGTGGTGTATGTGGGAGCTGTATGGCCAAGGTGGTGAAAGGCAAAGCAGAAATGAAGGCTTGTATGGCCTTAGATGATGACGAGGTAGCAGAAGGGATGATTCTTACTTGCCAGGCTCTTCCTACAGAGGCTAAAGTGGAGGTTATATTCGAATAACAATCGTTAGTAAGTAATAGTAATCGAAAGTATGTTGCTGCTTTACAACGAAATCTTGTTCTGTTAGGGACATCGTTGTAAAGCAGCTTTTATTATGATTTTTGTAGTTTATTTTGCACTTCCAACACTAACTTCTTTTCATATTCCATCCAATCCACAATCTGATCTTGTGAGAAACCTTTCAAGAGCAACTTTTTAATACGGGTACGTTGCTCCCGTTCTTCGCCAAGTTTGATTCCCTGCTCTTTGCCAAGCTTGATTCCCCGTTCTTCTCCGAGCTTGATTCTACGCTCTTTGGCGAGTTTGAGTCCCCGCTTAATTCCAATCTCCACTCCTTGTTGGAATCGAATATCTTCTTCTAAGTTATATGTAAATGGCATAGTTCCTTGTATTTTGATGACCTGTTTCTGTAAGTTAGTCATTTGGGAAAGTTTAATCTCTGCTTTTATGTTAGAATCAAGCAGCCTGATTGATTATGCCTTGGGCAATTTACTTTGAACCTCTAAGACCAATTTCTTTTCGTATCCCATCCAATCTACAATCTGATCTGGTGAGAAGCCTTTCAAGAGCAACTTTTTAATACGGGTACGTTGCTCCCGTTCTTCGCCAAGTTTGATTCCCTGCTCTTTGCCAAGCTTGATTCCCCGTTCTTCTCCGAGTTTGATTCCACGTTCTTCTCCGAGTTTGATTCCACGTTCTTCGCCACGTTTCTCACCCCGTTTCACGCCAATTTCCACCCCTTGTTGGAAACGAATATCTTCTTGTAAGTTATATGTAAATGGCATAGTTCCTTGTATTTTGATGACCTGTTCTTGTAAGTTACGCTTTTTCGCTAAAATCTCCAATTGCTTGATGTACTTGCCAAAAGCAAGCTCTTCTATACATAAATCTGTAAGTCGTTTGATAATGAGGGTGATGACTTTCTCGGGATCTTC
>Ga0163111_10000077_pt1 | contig 53353 bp, 38 predicted proteins | sample CRUFie1St18metaG_FD_109645 | JGI IMG/M metagenome (GOLD analysis project Ga0163111, IMG submission 109645) | Marine microbial communities from the Costa Rica Dome - CRUD Field 142mm St18 metaG | ecosystem: Environmental > Aquatic > Marine > Oceanic > Photic zone | place: Costa Rica: the Eastern...
AGAGTACCTAGCTTGGTAGGCGGGGTATCTGTCTTGGTAGGCGGGGTATCTGTCTTGGTAGGCGGGGTATCTGTCTTGGTAGGCGGGGTATCTGTCTTGGTAGGCGGGGTATCTGTCTTGGTAGGCAGGATACCTGGCTTGGTAGGCAGGATACCTGGCTTGGTAGGCAGAGTACCTAGCTTGGTAGGCAGGAGACCTGTATTGGTAGGCGGAGTACCTGTCTTGGTAGGCAGAGTACCTAGCTTGGTAGACAGGAGACCTGTATTGGTAGGCAATTGTTTGCTAGCGTTTTGTATTATGGATACTGGTTGGGAAGGGTAATTATGTGTGTGAGATTGTTGAGGTGATGGGTTTGATTGGGGGAATCTCTGAAGAGGTGAATTGGCTTATTTGTAAAAAGGGGTTTAGTTTGATTGGAGAATCAGTTTATTTTCTGTTATTTTGCGCAACTATATGCGTAGACTATATACATATTTAGCGTTTGTATTTTTAGCGATCGGCTTGTTTTTCTTCTTTAAGATTAACAAAACTTCGTTTTATCACCATTATTTTCGGGTGATAGCGGAGGTTGAGAATCGTAATTCTACGCAATTGGATGAGACAAGTATTCTCTTTTATACGGTAGAAGGGGGTATTGGTCAGGAAGTTGCGAAGTCGTTCGCGTTAGATGCTCCTACTTGGAAGTTGTTTGATGGAGTTGGGGTAGGGATTCGTTCTGGGCTTTTGCTAGGCGAATCTTTATTGGGGTTGGATAGAGACTATACAGGTTTTAGGGGAGCGGTTTACTCATCTTTGGGATATTATATCCTGTATTTCCCTTCTAGAGCGCCCTAGTCTGGGCTTCATGCTTGTTTTCCTTTATTGAGTTTAAAGGGTAGGCGTACTTTGGTGTGCCTTAGTTGTTTTTGTATTGATTCTATGAGCCTCTCATTAGGGGGTACTCTGCGCTATATTTTACTTTTAGAAATCATTACTGACCTTATTATATAATTATCTTGTCATGAAAAACAAGAATACAGTAGTATCATTATTAATAGTTTTTTCATTAATCTGTGTTTACAATCTTGTGTGGACATTTTTTCAATTCCGCTATGAGGCGCAATTGAATACGGCACAGGAGAAGTCACAGGTAGCCTTGTCTAAGGCTCCAGCAGAGCGTTCGGAATCGGACTCTGCGGATATTAAGTATTATGACGATTTATTGGCTGATGAGACCTTTCAGGGTCGTCGAAAGCAAGCAATAGCAAACTCCTTTACTTTGGGTTTGGACCTTCAAGGGGGGATGTTTGTGACGATGGAGATTGGAGTGGGAGATATCATTGAGCAGTTGGCGGGAGCGGAAGAAGGCGATACATTGTTGAGTAAAGCAGTAGCGAATGCGCGTAAGCGTCAAGAAGCGGAGCAGACGAACTTTGTCGATTTGTTTTATGATGAGATTAAGAAATTGGATCCTAATGTAAGTTTAGGGGCGATATTCTCTGATCCAGATCGTAATATTGGTTTTAACTCTACAGATGGCGACGTACTTACGATGTTGAAGGAGGAAGCTTCTCAGGCGATTGATCGAAGTTTTAATATTATTCGTACTCGTATTGACCAATTTGGGGTAGCCTCTCCAAACTTGCAGAAGCAAGAGGGAACGGGTCGTATTTTGCTTGAATTGCCAGGTGTTAAGGAGCCAGAGCGTGTACGTGAGTTGTTGCGTAATACGGCTCGATTGGAGTTTTGGACGACTCATACGATTCAAGATGCCCTTCCTGTAGTAGACAAATTGAACCAAGAGTTGAAGATTCTTAAGGGATTGGTTGAAGATACTACGGCAAATGAGACGGATGTAGCAGAAGTTGCGGAAGGAGATTCGGCGACGGCTGTAGCAGAAGGAGACGAAGCGCCAGAAGGGGATGAGGTTGCTGAGGGAGATGAGGCGTCAGAAGGTGATTCGACTGCGACAGAGGAAGAAGAAGTTGCGGAAGCTACGGAGGCTGATTCGAATGCGACAGCGGATGCTGATACGGGATTGGGCGAGCCAGAAGAGGTATTGTCTGACGAAGAGCAACGCGAGAAGTTTGTGGCGGAGAACCCATTGTTTGGGATTTTGCCTTATCCTGATTTGAATAATATTGACCCGAATTCTCCTGTAGTAGGATATGCCTTGGTTAAAGATACAGCTCAGGTAAACGCGTACTTTAGAATGGAAGAGCTTCAGCAGTATATTCCAGATGATATGCGTTTTTACTGGACTGCTAAGCCTAGCGAGACGAATTATTTGACATTGATTGCTATTAAGGCGATTGATGGAGATAATCCTTCTTTGGATGGGGAGCGTATCACGAATGCTCGTATCAACTTTGATGAGAAGAATAAGCCGTATACGTTGATGAGTATGGATGCCGATGGAGCACGTGAGTGGGCTCGTATTACGGAAGAGAATATTGAGCGAAGTGTAGCGGTTGTGCTTGATGGGTTGGTATACTCTTTCCCTGTTGTACAAGGCAAGATTACTGGAGGTCAGTCGCAGATTACGGGTGATTTTACAGTAGATGAGGCGAAAGACCTTGCGAACTTATTGAAGGCGGGTCAGTTGCCTGTACCTGTAACGATTGAAGGGGAAGATGTAGTAGGGCCTACATTGGGACAAGAGAATGTACGCTCAGGAATGTTTGCTTTCATTGCAGCCTTTATTTTGACGATTATCTTTATGGCCTTCTATTATAATAAGGCTGGATTGGTTGCAAATGTGGCATTGATTGCGAACATGTTGTTTATCTTGGGATGTTCTGCTGCCTTTGGTATTGTATTGACATTGCCTGGTATTGCGGCGGTTATCTTGACTGTAGGTATGGCGGTGGATGCGAACGTACTGATCTTTGAGCGTATTCGAGAGGAACAGGCCAAAGGACGAACGTTAAAAGCGAGTATTAAGGAAGGGTTCAACAATGCCTTCTCTTCTGTAATGGATGCGAATGTTACTACGTTCTTGACGGGGGTTGTACTTTATGCGTTTGGTATTGGACCTATTCGAGGTTTTGCTGTGGCGTTGATGATTGGTATTGTTACCTCTTTGATTTCTGCATTGATTATTACCCGATTGATCATGGATTACTATGGTAATAAAGGTGGAGAGTCTATGACATTCGGTTTCCCACATACTACAGGATTGTTTGACCAGATTAAGTTGCAGATGGTTGAGCGTCATCAGACCTTCTATAAGGTTTCTGGAGCGGTAGTTCTTGTTAGTTTATTGTCTATGGGAATTTTCGGATTTAAGACAGGTGTAGACTTTGAGGGAGGTCGTCAGTATACGATTAAGTTTGATGAATCAGGTTGGGATGGTTTGGCAGATGCAGATCAGAAGAAGATTCGTCAGCAATTGACTGAAGTATTTGAAGGAGATGAGCCAGTTGTTCGTACGCTTCGTTCTGATTATAAATTGTTGATTACGACTTCTTATAAGAAGGATGATCGTGATGCAACTACGGAAGTTAGTACTAAATTGAAGGATGGAATTAAGGATGCTGGATATAAGGATCATAATCCTATGATTGAGAGTTCTTCGGATGTTGGGCCTGTGATTGCACGGGATATCCAACGGGCTGCATTCTTGGCGGTATTCTTCTCATTGATTATCATCTTCTTGTATATCCTGATGCGTTTCCGTATGTGGCAATATAGCTTGGGAGCGATTGTTGCGATTTTCCATGATGTGATTATTGTATTGGGATTGTTCTCGTTGCTAAGTGTGGTTGATCTTGGTCTTAATGTAGAGATTAACCAAGCGATGATTGCGGCACTATTGACGATTATTGGATATTCGATTAACGATACGGTGGTTGTGTTTGACCGTATTCGTGAGAATATTGGGGAGATGCGTTCGGTGAAATTGCCTGATATTTATAATATTTCTATTGATCAGACGATTAGTCGTACGTTGATTACATCTTTCACAACCTTCTTGTCGGCATTGATTCTATTCCTATTTGGAGGAGATGTGATTCGTGGGTTTATCTTTGCGATTATGATTGGTGTGATTGTGGGAACGTATTCTTCTATTTTCGTTGCGAGTCCGATTTCATTGGATTTGATTACTCGTTCAGAGGCTGCTCGTAAGGCAGAAACTGAGGCTAAGTCTAAGAAGAAGTCTAAAAAGAAGAGTACTAAGAAAGCATAAGGCTTTTTAGGGTATTCTTACTTTTCCGATATAAAAGGGCGAGGTTTGGCGTATGCTGAGCCTCGCCTCTATTTTAGGATTTGTCTGTATTGGTCTTGGTAGGCTTTTGGGATTTTTGGGATAAGGAATAGGATTGATTTGAAATTTGTGCCGTATCCTTTTCCTTTGGCAATGGTTTGGGAGCCTTTGTCCCATTGTTTGGTTTTGATGTAGAGGCGGGTGAGTTTGAGATAACTTTCGGGATGGTCGCCCTTTTGGATGGCAGTTAGGAAGTTTTGTTCTGCCTTTTCATATTGTTGTTGTTTGTAATATAGGACTCCCTTTTTGTGGTATACGAGGGGATTGGTTGGAGAGATCTTTATGGCTTGATTGTAGTAGGTTTCTGCTTCTGGAAATAGGTTTAGTTCGTATAGTATGTCTGCTAGTTCTAGGCAATTTGTGAGGTTATTGGGGGATTCCTTGAAGGCTATTTCAAGGTCTTTATATGCTCTATCTGAGGCATTGATATTTTTATATGCAATTCCTCTTTTGTAATGTAAATCGGGGTTATGGGGGTTGTTTTGAATCAACCATGTGAGGGAGGGAATGGCATCTTGGTATTGTTCATTTTGGTACAGCCATTCGGCGAGTATGGTATGGGTTTGTTTGTGGTAAGGGTTGATTTCGCGTATTTCCTTTAGGAGTGGAATGGCGCTTTCTTTTCCTGTTATTTGGGCTGTTAATATGGCTTTTAAGAAGAGGGGTTCGTATGCGAGTGGTGCTTTTCTGTTGGCTTTGCCGAGGTTTGCAACTGCACTGGTGGTGTCGCCTCGTTGGAGGTTTATCTTTGCTGTGTAGTAGTCTGGAATGTACGTCTTGTAGCTTGGATGGCTCGTTCGGGCGAATATTTGTTTACTTTTCTCGAAGTCGCCTTGGTGAAAGGCAATGAGGCCTTTGAGGACTTCGGCTTTGTTGGAGTAGTCGGCCTCTAGGGCTTCTGTGGCAGTTGTGAGTGTTTGTTCTGCGAGTTGCCATTGTTGTTGTTTGATGTGACTTTCTACGATGGAGAAGTGTGCTTTTGGGTTATTGGGGGACTTTTGGAGAGCGGCTATTTGGTCTTTTTGCGCAGCCTCATATTGCCCTAAGGTATTGTTTATGTTTGCTCTAGCTATGTATAGGTCTGCGGAGGAGTCTTGTTCGAGGACTTGGGATAGGAGGTGTTTGGCTGTATGGGGGCGGTTGAATTGTGCCATTTCATGGGCAATGAATTTGGCGATGTGTGTTTCGGTAGAAGCGTTGGCTATTACTTGGGTATACTTCACCATTGTTTGTTTATAGTCTCCTTGTTCTTTAAATAGCTGGGCTTCATAGAGTAGGGTTGCGGGCTGGCTTATTCGCTTTATCTGGCTTATGAGGGAGAATGTATGTAGGGAGCTTTTCTTTAAGGTATAGATTACTTGTTTGTATTTGTATGCAGCGTCTTGAAAATGGTTGTTTATTTCATCTATTCTTGCGAGGTATAGGGTTGCTAGGGTTTCTAAGCCTCGTTGTTGGGCTAGGTAGAACTGTTTTGCTGCTGCGTCTGATTTTTGTTGATTCAGGTATGCGATTCCGAGGTTGATATTTATGAAGGGGGAAGCTGTAGACTTCTCGGAAAGCGCTTTCCATGTGTCAATTGCTTTTTGGGGATTTTTGTGGTAGTCAAGGACTGCAAGGTTGTTTTGTACTGTGGGATTGAAGGGGAATTGTTTTTTTAGTTGGAGGTAGATTCCATAGGAGGTTATGGGACTGGCGCTATAGGCTGCATATGCTAATTGTATGGCTAGGGATGTGGAGTCATATAGCTGGTTGAAGTATTGTTGGGGGTAATTGTCTACTTTGGCATTTAGGAGGCCGTCAATCCATATTTGCTGTTCTTCTTGGCTGCCTTGAAACTCTCCTTGGTATGTGAAGTCCATGAGGTATGGGTTTTTCGCCCATTGTTCGTTGAACTTTCTTTTATGCCATGCAATTGGCGTTTTAGAGGTATATCGTATGGTATGAGGGTTTTTGGGGTATTGTTTCCAGAATATGATATCGGAGTTGTGTTCACGAGCGATTTTTCGGGCTTGTTGGTGGTTGCGGATTCTTTCTGGAGATTTTGGGAGGTATTGAATGTCAAATATGGACGATCGGTATTTAATATCGGGTTTTATCTCGATGAATAGGGCATCTTTTGATGCTTTTTGTTCTATTGTGGAGTTTGGTTGTACACTCTTTGCCAATATATATGCTTGCTCTGCTTGGGAAGGGCGTCGGCTTTGCATGACTCCTAGGATTAATAGGAGAAATACGAATACAGGTAATACATTGAGGACAAAGGTTCTTTGACGGCCTTTTAAGTTGGGGAATATTGGGCGTTTGCTTTGTTTGAGTAGGGGGTGTTCGTCTTTTCTAAAGTGGAGTTCCCATTTTGTGTTATCTGGGAAGGGCTTCCACCATCTGTATGCTTTTAAAGCAGGAGTTTGTAGGGCGTGGCCATGCTTATTGGGTATATCGAGGGATGCTTTTTCAAAGGCTTTTATGACAGAGTTTCCAGAGGCATATTCTTGGTAGAAGGTATTAATGGATTGAGGTTGTGGGCTTGTGCATACTACTGCAGGGATTCTTTGTTTCAGTAGGGCTGTGATTGCATTGGTATGGACTTGCCCTTCAATTATGAGGAGTTGAAAGTTGGGTAGGTCTGTAAGGGATAAGGCTATCTTGGTAAGGTCGATTGCCTCAGGTTCACTTTCAGGATTTGGGAATAGGAGTTGGGTTTCGTTTGCGTCTGCAATGATGTGTAGGACATTGATTTTGTCTCTATTGGGATAGTTGTATAAGGCGAGGTGGAGATCCCAAGGTTTCGTTTCTTGGTCAATTACGAGTGCATTGCCCGAATGTTTAAATAACTTTCGGTAGGTAGGGACTCGCTTATGTATATATGCGAGATTTTTGGACTTTTGATAGAAGTCTGGAGATAGGTATAGGACTAGGTTTAACATGGTTGGTTGCAGTCGTTATAGTATACCTCTTTTTAAACTCCAATTTAGGTATATTTCGTTGGTTTCTAGGTAGAAAATTTCCCAATATATCCCATTTTCGGTTTTCTCCTCCCATCGTTGCCCCTTGATGTGTTTTGTACTTGGGGTACCTTGTCCGATTTGTCCTGAGACTAGGTGCCCAATTCGGGGTTGGAGGATGTCTTTAGCCTTATTGAAGGCATCTCTAATGGTATATCGGTTAAAGATTGCTTGGTAGAATATTTCTATGGAAGGAGGCATTAGGGAAGGATTTTTAGCCTCTGCTACAATAAGGCATGGGATGCCTGCAGTTAGGACGTCCCTAACGAAGTTGTGGCCTACAGGGCCTTGAAATAGGAGGATTTTTAGGCCTTTTAGTTGAGCGAATGTTTGGGCGAATATTTGGAACGGAATTTCTTGTGTTCGGCCTTGGTGATCAATGTATTGCAAGCTGTTTCCTGAAGCTATCCCTTCTATATGGAGAATTGCAATATCATTTTTAAACACAGCCTTTTGGAGTTCATTGGTGACTGTATCTAGTGAGGTATTGAGTCTATTGAGTAATTTGCATCGTGCTCTCCTCGATTTGGCTTGATATAGTTCCTGAATAGACTTTTTTTTAGGAAATGCCTTGACAGGCAAAAGGTTTATGTTCTTTTGCTGCGGTGTTGCTCTGTAGATAATGGGATAGTCTAATAGTAACATAGTCCTAAATATAGGAAAAAGAATGTAGTTTCTAAAGCGTAGAGAAAGTGTAGGGGGAGGTGACTAGGTGAGTACTTTGGGGAGGGATATATCGGCTATTATCGGGAGATGATCTGAGGGTCTAAGGTTTCCGTATCTGTAATCAATAATTTCGTGGTTGGCAATTTGTAGGTTTGGTGAATGGAATATGTAGTCAATTCGCCGATGCATGAAGTTGGAGTAGAATAGATGTAGGTATAGCTTAAGGAATGTAAAATTTACATCTATTCCTGTGAAGGACCAGTTGGGGCCTTTGTGTTCATTGCCTATGGAAATAAAAGCATCTGTGAGCCGTTTGCTTTTGTTTAATATTTGGTAGGGTTTAAAGCTATTTGATGAATTGAAGTCTCCCGTTAGGACTATATGCTCTTCTGGATGATGTTCTTGCATATATTGGAGGAGGAGTTTGGCACTCTCAATTCGTGCTTGTTCGCCTTGGTGATCAAAGTGGGTATTGTAATGGGTAATGATTTGGGAGGACTCTTTATGTCGAAGTTTTACCCAAGTGGCGATTCGATAATGGGCTGCATCCCATCCTCGGGAGAGGAAGTTGGGTGTTGGGGATAACCAGAAGGTATCTGCATCAAGGATCTCAAATACGCTTTTCTTGTAGAAAATAGGGACAAATTCTCTGTCGGCCTGTACGCCTTTGCTGGCTTCTCCGTACCATCCATATCCTTGTAAGTGAGAGTTTATTTCTGCTACTTGTCTGTATCTTGCCTCTTGCATTCCTATGAGATCAGGCTCATACATATTTAGAATATTGAAAATATGCTTTTTCCGTGTTTGCCAGACACGTTTGGAATCATTCTGAAACTTTGGAGAATCGTTCAGGATATTATATGTCAAGATTCGAAATGGTGACATACTTACTTATTTTCATATTCTTATATGGCCTTTGGTTAAAAAGGCTGGTAGAGGTGAGACTATTGTTTTTGATTTGGGTGTTTTTACTATGCGAAGTACGTAAATCGGATAGTAAATAAATATGATTGCAGTTTAAACTAATAAAAAACTTCGTTTAAGGGTATATTAAGAACCAAGTTATTGATTTCCTGTTGTTTACTTATGTAAACCTTTGCTTTAAATTAGCTATGGTTTTTCACCTTTTGAAAATAGAGTACTATGGGTAATATGGTTCGGTTGCGTCCTAATGCAAAGATTAATTTAGGCCTTTTTATTAAAGGAAGGTTGCCTAATGGTTATCATACCTTAGAAACCTTATTATATCCACTAAAACAGCTGTGTGATATAATTGAGATAGAGGAAGATACTGGAGGGGATTGTTCATTGGACATTTCGGGCTTGGAGATAGAAGGGAGCCATCGCAATAATTTGTGTTATAGAGCTTGGGCGATTATGAAGAAAATCTTTCCTGATTTGCCTGGCGTATCGATTCGTTTGGAGAAGCATATTCCGATGGGAGCAGGCCTAGGAGGGGGATCATCTGACGCTGCTTTTACCATGATTGGACTCAATAGGTTATTCGATTTAGGACTAAATTTGGATGAATTGGCAAGGCTTTCAAGACCCTTAGGAGCCGATGTCCCGTTTTTTGTGTATAATCGTCCATTGTTAGCCTCAGGTATTGGACAAGATTTTGAAGAGGTCTCTTTGGCATTGCCTTATCGGATTGAACTTGTTACTCCGCCGATTCATTCATCTACTGTTGCGGCTTACAAAGCATTGGATTATACTATGTTTGATGGGGGGAGGGACTTACGGTCTGTATTGTGTTTACCCATAAGGGATTGGCGTACTCATTTAGAGAATGATTTAGAAGTTCCTGTTTTTCAATTGCATCCCGAAATACGTTCTTATAAGATGGCATTGTATGAACAAGGAGCCTTGTATGCTTCTATGTCTGGTAGTGGGAGTGCAGTATTTGGTATATTTGATGCGTAGATTAATTGTTTCATTTGAATGTTGATGTAGAAGGTATTATGAAAGCATTGATTCTAGTAGATATACAAAATGACTTTGTTCCTGGAGGAGCATTGGCTGTTAGGGAAGGAAATACAATTATTCCTATTGTTAATGAGTTGATGGAAGGATTTGAGCTGATTGTTGCTACGCAAGATTGGCACCCATCGAATCATGGTAGTTTTGCCTCAAATCATCAGGGTAAAGTGCCTGGAGATATGATAGAATTGAATGGTTTACCTCAAATCTTATGGCCTACTCATTGTGTTCAAGGTTCTGAAGGAGCTGAATTTGTTGCATCATTAGATATGAGTAAAGTTGCGCGGGTGTTTCATAAAGGGACAGATGTGGGTATTGATAGCTATAGTGGCTTTTTTGATAATGGCCATCGAAAAGCAACAGGACTTGGAGCGTATTTACAAGAGAAAGGTGTGACTGCTGTTTATGTTGTTGGGCTTGCTACGGACTATTGTGTGAAGTTTACAGCATTAGACGCAAAAGGGTTGGGATTCACTGTGTATTTAATAGAGGATGCGTGTAGAGGGGTTAATTTGCAGGATGGAGATGTGGAACATGCAATAGAAGAGATGCGCAATGCAGGGGTTTTAATTATTCGTAGTATAGAATTGTTGTAGAGTATTTACTATGCGTAAGGTTCTTTCTATTGCAGGTTCGGATAGTGGGGGAGGAGCAGGGATTCAAGCAGATTTGAAGACAATTTCTGCTTTAGGAGCATATGGCATGACAGCTATTACAGCTATTACTGCGCAAAATACCTATGAGATTACGTCCGTTGTTCCCTTAGCTGGGAAGTTGGTAGCTGCTCAAATTCGGGCGATTTTAGAGGATATGGGAGCTGATTCGATCAAGATAGGGATGCTTTACAATGAAGAAATTGTGCTAGCAGTTTCCAAGTGTTTAGAGGAATATAGAGAAATTCCTATTGTGTTGGATCCCGTAATGATTTCTCATAGTGGGAATATTTTATTGGTACCAGAAGCTGTTGGGTTTGTTTTAGAAAAGCTATTGCCTTTAACGGAAGTTTTTACCCCTAATATACCCGAGGCTATTTACATTTCAGGAGAACAGATTGACACATTAGAGGATATGGAGCGAGTTGCAAAATTACTTGCTAATCTGGGGTGCACAGCTGTTTTGTTGAAGGGAGGGCATTTAGAGGGTAGGCAAAGAGTGGATGTGTTATATCTTGGAAAGAGTGATACCTATCACCATTTTTCTACTGATACTGTAGAAAGTCAAAATACGCATGGTACAGGTTGCACGCTTTCATCTGCTATAGCAGTTGGTTTGGCTCGTGGGTTGTCAATAGAAAGGGCAGTTGGCAATGCTAAACAGTATGTATATTATAGTCTGGTTGGAGGGGTTTCATTAGGCATAGGGAAAGGGAAAGGACCTTTACATCATTTTTTCGAAGGGCATTCAGCGCTTTAGATCATGGTCCTGGAACCTTTAATATTCGTTTTAGATTTTCTTGCTTTTTTTGTTGCTGTTGGATTTTTGCTTCCTCAGTTAGCTTAGTCATCATCTCTTGGCGAGTTGTTACATTTTTTTCTTGGTTTGAGTGAGGAGTTGAGTTTCCTCCTTTTACAGCATGAATGGAGGCATTGACCTGCTGGGCAGATTCTTTCGCGACGATATCAAGGGCATTTCTTTGACCTTTTGCAATCATCGTTTCTACCTCTAAGGTCTCTATATGTGCGAGCATTGTTTGCGTATCTACAAAGCCTTCCATACGAGAAAGTATGGTGCCATCTGCATGTAGGATAAGGATCGTTGGGAATGCTTGTATATTATACTGTTTTGCTAATTCAAACCCTTGATCAGTAACAGAGAATGCATCTATCTTATAGAAAAGGAAACGAGAGTCTAATCTATCCATTAAATACTCATCAGACAGCGTTTCTTGCTCCATTCTTTTACAAGGCTTACAGCCGTATATAAAGAATTCCACTATACAGAGTTTCTCTTCTTTGGCGGCTTTTTCCTTCAAAGATTGAAAGTTTCCTTTAAAGAACTCAACTGATTGTGTATTAGAGGCAAAGGAAAAATGAACGAAGAGTATAATGAAGAGGGTGTAAAGGTGTTTCATTGATGTGTGTTTAGCATTTGTCCGATTAGGAACGATTATGTAAGAGATTGCGCTAACATTGTTTAGATTTGTCAATACCCTTGTAAAAGCTTATTTGAGATGATGTATTCCTTGATAGGGGAGAATAGTATGGCTTTTTGTATCAAATAAGCTAGAGTCTCTTCTTGATGGTAGTATAGGGCTGATTAATAGTTACTTATCCATATTCGTATTTGTCATACCCATCAATTCGCTGTCTTGTACAGGGGAGCCTTGCATAGATTTGCTCATAAGCAAAAATGAGGATTTTTTTGCTATTTTTCAAGGAAAATCCATGTAAGCTTATGGAATAAATAGAATAAAAAAAACAGCGATAAGTATTATTCACTTATCGCTGTTTTTTCTCTATAAAAAACTATAGAACTAATTCTCTTTTACTTCGTGTTATCTCCTGTTTTAAACCAACCTTTCATTCGAGCCCAGAAGTTTGGCTTACAATTCTTGATATTCTCATCATCAGATCGAAGGATTAAGAGATATTCATTTTCCTTGATAATGACAGGGGATGTATCCACGCAATAGAAAGCAGAACGTAAAGCACCTGTAGCCTTGCTTGCTGTTTCAAAGGAAAATCCAGGAACGTGAGTTTGCGCTGGAAGCAGGCTCGGTTGTGAACTAGCGACGATATCAATCATCGGCATACTTTCTTCAATTTCCTCAACAGCTGAAGAGGTAACATCTAAAGAAGACAACTCAGAATCAAAGTCTTCGTTAAGATCCAACTGTTCAAATGAGTCGAAGTTTGTTTTTGCATAGAACTCTTCCATAGCCGACTCAAAGCTTTTGAGGGTTGCAAGAAGTTCTTCAGCTGTAAAAAAACCACTCATTTGTTTTAGTACAGTACCATCTGTATCCAACACGAGGATACTTGGGAAGATACGTACTCCATACTCTTTTGCGATTTCAAAACCTTCGCCCATAAATCCATTTGCATCCACTTTATAAGGAATGTATTTATTTTTGATGTGGCGAATCACTTGGGGGTCGGTGAATGTTTCGTTTTCGATTCGCTTACATGGGCGACAACCGAACACGTAAAATTCCACGAAGCAAAGCTTCCCTTCATCCGCTGCTTTTTTCTTTAGGGAAGAAAAATCTCCACCATAAAAAGCCAGACGGGAATCGTCGGCTAATAGAGAGCCTGAAAAGAGCAGGAAGACAAGAATTAAAGAGAATAGCTTTTTCATAAGGGTCTATAGTATTTGTGGTATGGCAAGCAAATTCAAATGTTTAGTTAATATCCTAATTTTCCAATGCCAGTAAGAAAAATATAAATAATAAAAATGGTTCGAACTGCGTACTTATGAGTTTGTTTTGGGAGAAGTATCTGTTAAAAGTAGAGAGAATAAACAGGTAGGATATGAATAAGTAAGATTATGTAAGAATCGTTAAAATATTTTAACACTTACTTATTACTTCTTTGAGAAATAGTTTTATTTGTATCCCAATTGTACCTTTCCTATGACTTTTTTTCCCTTCATTAGGCCAGATGCCTCTATAGTTTGCCTGATTTGAAACTAAGTTACACGATGTAAGAATTATATGCAAATCTTATCCTGAATCTGAAGCGATAATACATTTTTCGTTGGATTTTTGAGCTTGCAAAGTAGTCCATAAACAAACGAATTAGCCAGATTATCAATAAGATAGGCTCACATAATTTTTTTCTTCTTTTTGCAAAGAACAGCTTCTTCCTTTCAAGTATCTTCTACTTTTTCTGCCCTAGTAGAAGCTATTTATACTTTGTGTCAAAATCCATGCTAATTTGTTCGGTTTGTGAATAAAATCGGACTTCAATTAATAATAGATGGAAGGGTTTCTGTTTTTTTTTCTTCTTATCTGCAACGAAATGTGGAATATTCTCTATATGCTTATTGATGCGTGTGTGGATTTTTTATTACTGTATTGGGAATATCTCTCGTTGTTAATATGTAGGTTTTTAAAGAGTTGTTCAATCTTTGGTATATAAGAGATAAAAAAAGAGAGACCCTTTTCATGGAGCCTCTCACTAACTGTTACTCAAACCTATATACAAACTTTCTACTACTTTATTATTAAAAACGGTAGTAGGAGAAGAAGTACTAGCATTATTTTCATTTTTCTTTCTTGTTTTTAAAAAACGTAAATACAGAGGGAGAGCCATGATGAAGTACCGATCGATTATCCTTAGTTGTAAATCGAATGTAAAAATGGGGATTAAACTATTCAGTAACTAAAAGGTTACCATCCTGAAGTAAATGGCATAAAGATATAGAGGCTGACTTCAAATCAGATACACCTAATCAATGTATGAGGCAGGTTGGGAGGATATGGGCATAATAATGAAGATGTTCATTGTCTAAATATGTTCCTTCATACAAGTAAAACGCAAGCCTCTAGTACATAAAATGTAGGTACTTTATTAAAATGAGTTTATTTTATTTTTTGAACTATAATAAGTCAATGTATATCGTGTAGAAAATAAACGAAAGTAATTATACTCTTACATGATAATTGGATATTCGAATTTAGTATCTAAATTTATATCAAAAGAAATAGATAATATATCATGATTTTATAATGATTAGATGGAAGAAGAAATAGATATTAATGCCTTGATTATTAGTACTCTATTTATCTATTGCTTGTTGTATGGTTTCTGGAATATATGATAGAATAACCTTATTTGTAAAGAGAATGATTGATGATTGTTTATTTTTTCTGGCAGTTTAGAAAGAGATATAGACCTGAGATTTGTTCTTGATATTATTTTGACTGAATGACTATTATTTATATGATTTGCTTCCATCAATTATCTTACATAGCTATTAAGATATACAATATGAAAAAGGTTTCGCTCACAATATTGACTATGATAATTCTTTGCTCACATGTTTTTGCAAATGATGTGATGGATAAAGAGAGCGCGTACTATGATGGAGAACAATTGACTACAGAAGAAGAGAATCCAGAGTGGCTAGGAGCGGTTTTAGAGCAAATACAATTAGATGAATATGCTATCCAATGGCATATGAATAAACATGCTTATACAAGCCCAAATAGAAATCAAGGCTTTCGGGCATATTATTATACGGATGGCTTTGAACTGATGCCACGAACCTTGGAAGAGGAGGCATGGAGTATTCGGATGGGGCTGCATTCAATTGAGCAGAATGCACAATGTATAGTAGCATCACAAGAGGCGAAATCTTATGTTGATGGAGGAAAACTTACATTTGATTTCGGTACATATGAGATTGAGTATGAAAATGATGTTCGGGGGATGCGCCAGAACTTTATTATTCATGAAAACTTGCTTGCTAATAACGAGCAGGAGATTCGAGTGAATCTGACAATTGGAGGAAATCTGAAGGTTGCTGAACAAGGCAATACTGGAATTGCATTTGTCCAGAATATGGACAATTGTGAGGAGACCATTATGACATATGAGGATTTAAAGGTTTGGGATGCTACAGGTCGTTTGTTGCAAAGTCGTATGAATTTGGCAGGCGAAACTTTACTACAGCTTATTGTAGATGCAACAGATGCCGTTTATCCTATTACAATTGATCCTTTGAGTAGCTCAGCTGATTGGACGGGAGAGTCGAATCAGACGTTTGCTGAATTTGGATATAGCGTTTCTTCTGCTGGTGACGTAAATGGTGATGGATATAGCGATGTATTAGTCGGTGCTTGGAAGTATGACAATGGAGAAAGCGATGAAGGGCAAGTATTCCTTTTTGAAGGATCTGAAAATGGATTGGCGACGTCAGCATCTTGGACAGCAGAGGGGAATCAGGGAAGTGCCAATTTTGGGGTGAGTGTTGCAAATGCTGGAGACATCAATGGAGACGGATATGGAGATGTGGTAATTGGAGCATATCTATATACGAATGCCGAATTCTTCGAAGGAGCTACATATGTATACCATGGCTCTTCTACAGGATTGTCTGCTACTGCAGATTGGAGCTTTGAAAGTGATGTGATTAATGGATCTTTAGGCTATAGCGTCTCAACCGCAGGCGATGTAAATGGCGATGGATATAGTGATATTATCATAGGAGCTCCTTATTTGACCAATGGTGAAGGAGCAGAAGGCCGTGCATATGTATTTCATGGTTCTGCGAGTGGACTTGGAGGAAGTGCGGATTGGACGGTTGAGAGTAACCAGAATGTCGCATTCTTTGGTTGGGATGTAGCTTGTGCGGGTGATGTAAATGGAGATGGGTATAGCGATGTGATTGTGGGTTCATATGCCTATGATAATGGTGAGGCAAATGAGGGAGCAGCCTTTGTTTATCATGGTTCTGCAAGTGGGCTAGGTACAACTGCTGCTTGGTCGGTTGAGAGTGATCAAGGAGGCGCCCTTCTAGGTTATAGTGTGTCTGGATTGGGCGATGTAAATGGAGACGGATATGGAGACGTTATCATCGGAAGTAAGGATTATGATAATGGCGAAACCAATGAAGGACAAGCATTGGTGTATCATGGAAGTGCTTCAGGCCTCAACTCAACTGCAGCTTGGACATTCGAACTGAACCAAGCGGATGCAGGACTAGGAAATGCGGTTTCGGCAGCAGGGGATGTAAATGGGGATGGATATGCGGATGCCTTGGTCGGAGCACATTTATATGACAATGGAGCAACAGATGAAGGATATGTAGGCCTATTCCTTGGAGGCGAAAATGGACTTAGTACAACGGTTGATTGGTCGATTGAATCAGATCAGGCTTCTGCCGAATTGGGAATCGCTGTTTCTAGTGCAGGTGATGTAAATGGAGATGGCCTTAGTGATATCTTGGTTTCTGGTCATAAGTATGACAATGGCGAGATGGATGAAGGAGTTGTCTGGAGCTTTTATGGTGTTACAGAAGGGGTGGATACTGAGGCCAATTGGTCAGCTGAAGGCAATCAGGCGAATGCTTGGATGGGATGGGGATTGGCTAGTGCAGGCGACGTAAATGGTGATGGTTACAATGATGCTCTAGTAGGAGCAAGATATTATGACAATGGCGAAACAGATGAAGGAGCCGCCTTCTTATATTATGGATCTGAAGATGGCCTAGAAACAACTGCAGCATGGAGCACAGAACTGAACCAAGCAGCTGTTGAATTTGGATGGCAACTTGCAGGGGCAGGCGATGTGAATGGGGATGGATATAGTGACGTAATCATTGGTGCATATCTATATGACAATGGTGAAACGGATGAAGGTGCGGCTTTTGTATACTATGGATCAGCGACGGGATTCAGTTCGGTTGCAGATTGGAGTTTTGAGTCAGACCAAGCATATGCGTTCTTGGGTCGTAGTGTAGCTAGCGCAGGTGATGTGAATGGGGATGGGTATAGCGATGTGTTGGTAGGCGCGAATGGATATACTGACGATCAAATGAATGAAGGACGAGTATATCTATTTCTAGGATCTGCTACAGGTTTAGAAACGACAGCCGCTTGGGTAGGGGATGGTAACCAAGTTGATTCGGAATACGGAATGACAGTCGCGAGTGCAGGAGATGTCAATGGAGATGCCTTTAGTGATGTGATTATTGGCGCAAGATTTTATGACAATGGTGAGACGAATGAAGGGCGCGCATATGTATATTATGGTTCTGCATCGGGACTATCAGGAACGCCTGATTGGGAGGTTGAGAGCAACCAAACGAATGCGCAATTTGGCGTTTGTGTTACCGCTGCAGGCGATGTAAATGGAGATGGCTACGGAGATGTTGCAGTAGGGGCATGGCGATATGATGGAGGCCAAACAGATGAAGGAGCTGTATTTGTCTATCATGGTTCTTCTGCTGGACTTTCTACGAGTGCCGATTGGCAGGCTGAAAGCGACCAAGGAAGTGCTTTGTTTGGGCATGGTATTGCGAATGCTGGGGATGTGAATGGTGACGGATTTGGTGATTTGATTGTAGGCGCACATTTCTATGATGGCGCATTTACCAACTCTGGTGGTGCATGGCTTTATATGGGAAGCGATGCAGGCCTAGAATCATCCGCTGATTGGATGGAAAGTGCAGACCAAGCAAGTACCCGATATGGAGCGATTGTAGCAGGAGGAGGCGATGTGAATGGGGATGGCTATAGCGATATTATGGTAGGGAGCCCAAACTATTCAAATGGATCAACAAGCGAAGGTGCTGCTTTTGTATATTATGGCAATGGTGCGGACAATCGATTGGCTCGAACTGCCCAATACCAACCAGGAACTTCTAACCGAATTGAAGCAGGCGGATTAACAGGAACTGATCAAGAGGTTCGATTGAGTTTGTCTACAAGCAGTTTCTTCGGGAAGCAGGATGGCAAACTCGTATGGGAATATCAACCAAATGGATCCTCATTCTCCAGTAGCAGTGTGGCTTCAACAGGAGAGAGTGCAGGCTATACGGATCTTGGAACAACTTCTATTGAATTGGCAGAAGACCTAACAGGTATTGGTACAGGTGCAGACTACAAATGGAGAGTTCGGGTGAAGTACGATCCTGTTACATCCTTTACAGGACAAGTATATGGACCATGGAAATACTATACGAATCAAAATCCAGAAGTGTCTGGCTTAGGATTTAAAGCACAGAATTCCCCATTGGTTCGTATTAGTGGGAATGATACAGATGACATCAACGGAGTGGCAGGTACTACCTTGCCTTCTTACCAATCGAACACAGTGGATGAACTCCATAAGGGAGGTTCTATGAATCTATATCCCAATCCTGTGTATATGTCTGATGTCGTGACCGTTTCCTTAGAAGTAGAAGAGGAAGATAGCGGAAGTATCTGGGTGAAGGACTTTAATGGATATACATTGTATACGGCCTCCATCCAATTATTGAAAGGGCGAAATGCCATTCAATTGAGTGCTGAGCATTTCCCAGAGGGTTCGTATATGGTGGTTCTACAAACAAAGCATATTAAGAAAATGCGAATGTTGAATGTATATCGTTAGCATATTCAGTACTTTATAGATGATAGGGGATTTATACACCATGTATAAATCCCCTATTTGCATATGATAGCATTTTGGGGGATTCTTTACGCTCATTTGGCTTGAAGGGAGCCAATTTTTGTCACTGTTGGAGAGAAAATACAAAAACATACTAAACATTAATAAATGTGCGAGTCTAATAGAAACGTAAGGACGAAGTATGGATATTAATTTCCTAATAAACAATGATTTATGTGTGAGCAAGACCTTTGGATCATAAAGAAAGCTATTTTGTTTTTAATATGTTGCCAACAATGCAGGGTTTCCTATACAAAAGTGTAGAGCCGTGGTTGAGCTTGTAGTGCTTGCTCTACAAAAGTGTAGAGCTGAGGTTGAGCTTGTAGTGCTTGCTCTACAAAAGTGTAGAGCTGAGGTTGAGCTTGTAGTGCTTGCTCTACAAAAGTGTAGAGCTAAGGTTGAGCTTGTAGTACCCGCTCTACAGAAGTGTAGAGCTAAGGTCGAGCTTGTAGTGCCCGCTCTACAAAAGTGTAGGGCTAAGGTTGAGCGTGTAGTTCTCGCTCTACAGAAGTGTAGAGCCGCGGCTGATTTTGTAGAGCCTCCCCTACAAAAATGTAAAGCAAAGGTTTCATTCGTAGCAGTCCAACTCGCCTTCAATAAGGTCTTTCCCCCAAGGCTTCCATCATATATCCGATAAAACAAACAGGCTTACTATAGCTCAATCGATTGTCTAGTTGTACGCGAATACCCCTCTTCAGGGAGCATTCTTATACTTGTTTTTGGAGTTTGAATACGGAAACGATATCTTCATACGTTTACTAGACTAAAACCCATAAATGATAAACGATATGAAACGGTTCATTCTTTTTGTTTTTGCATTTACTTTTATCTTTCACGCTTTTGCCTTAAATCCTTCTCGTACGTATAAGCAACGCCCTGAGAAGTACAATATGAAGTACACAGAGTTTAAGGCTAAAACTTCTGATGGAGAGGCTACCATTAATGCTTGGCATTTCCCTGCTAAGTCTAAGACTACCAACTTAATGATTATTTGTCACAATGGAGAGGGTAATATGGGCGATCACCTTCGACGTGTGGATCAATTTACTTCGATTGGATACAATGTAGTGATATTTGACTATAGAGGATATGGCGAGAGTAGCGAATTCGAAATCGACAATAACATGTATATCTATCCTCACTTCCAAGATGATTTGTTGAGCGTTATGGATCACGTCAAGAAGAACTTTGTGGCTACTTTCTCTGTATACGGTTGGGGAATTGGTGGAGGCCTTGCACTTGGAGTTGGATATAGCAGTCCAGGTGTTAAGAAGGTTATTGCGGATACCCCTTTCTTTAGCATGGAAGACCTTGAAACACGATTTGAGGATATGGACAACCCAATGGAGGTTCCTTTTGCAGGATACGAAAAGCGTTTCGAGCCAGGGTATGCATTGGATGGCCCACCTGCGAGCAAACACCTGAAAGGAGTTTTGTTGATTGTAGGAAGCAACGATCCAGTGTACAGCAAAGAAGATATGCTTACTTTGTACAATAAGCAGAAGAAGATTGTAAGCAAGAACATATTCGTTGCAGACAATCCTGATCAAAAGGACAATTTCAAAGCGGACAAGTCAGAATATTTCAAAGCGATTCGTGAGTTCTTGACAAACTAGAACTTCAATATATATATCATGAAAGGGCTAGATACGCTATGTATCTAGCCCTTTGCATTTTGTGTGTTTATATTCAAACTGCTTTGCTTATAGCCATTCGACTTCCACCCATACAGGAATATGGTCGGAAATCGTACGAGCCTCTTTCAGCGTAGAGAACTGAGAACTGAAGTCAATCACCCCTGCACGTCTTACCTTAAAGGCATCTTTCTCATAGAAGATATTGTCATAAGGTTCTGCTAGGTGCTCCCCATTCTTCTCTTTCATCTTAAGGCTGGTCTTTTGGTCATTTACCACAGGATCATAGCCTCGGTTTATTAGCTTTTCAAATGCAGGCTTATCTGCTCCATAGTTGAAGTCGCCCATAACCATGAGGTTGTCTTTGCTGTAACTTTTGTCTAGGCTTTCTAGGTGTACAATCTCTGTTGCAGGTTTTTTCGCTTTAGGAATTGCATGGAAGCTTGCAATGAGGAGGGTTTGCCCTTTTTTCGTTTTGAAACGCGCGAGGTAAGGCTCACGGTCTACCTTGTCCTTAAGAGGGCCTGATAGCCACGCACGCCCAGAAAGACTAACTCGGCTTGATTTCCATACATAGGCATAACGCTCTGTTCCTGGTCCATCTGTAGGGTCACTCACTTTATAATCCCAATTGGCACCCATTCGGTCAAGCTTATCAACGAGTCTCGCTACTGCTTGCGCCCCTGCTGGACCTGTAGATACTTCTTGGATAGCGACTACATCATAGCCTCTCATGGTCTTCGCGATGAAATCCATTTCGCTATCATCCTTACTCTTTCCAAAATTGTAGAGGTTCCATGTCATTACCTTTAGGCGGGTATTAGAAGTAGGGGGGGTGTTGTCGGAGGGGTTCTCAGTAGTTGTTTCCTCCTCTTCCTCATTTCCACTGTTCGTATTAGTCGTAGTAGAATTGTTTGTCTCCTCCTCTTCCTCATTGGTTAGTTCACCATAAGACTCATCATGAGAACTATCTACGAGTACATCACAAGAGGTAGAGAAACAGAGAAAGCCAATTACTACGGCTAGGATACTTAGGTACTGTTTTGTTTTCATTCTTATCTATCGTTTATTAAGGGGAGTTCGGCACAAAGGTAAGTGGATGTGTTTCCTTTGTCAATGTATTCTTAATCTATATTGTTTGAAAATCATATATTTTATTCATAATGCTTGCCGCATAATTTTTTTGCTTTCATATGTGTGTATTTGGGATTATTCTGGGATTCCTTCTATCTTTAGTCCCATTGATGAATAATGTGGATATATTAGGTAGATTGGACAATGAGTAATAGGAAGGAGCAAAGGACTGTCCATCTACAACAATAGTCATGTACATATGCAGGACACGCTTTGGGTCATTTCGGAGTTTATTGATTCGCATTGGGCTTATTTATTAATCCCCGTGACGAGCGCCCTGATTGGGTGGGGAACGAACTGGCTGGCGATTAAAATGACCTTCTATCCATTAGAGTTTGTGGGAATCCCTCCCTTCTTAGGGTGGCAAGGTATCGTGCCCTCAAAAGCAGCGAAGATGGCAGGTAAATCGGTGGATATGCTTACTTCTAAACTGATTACTATTGAAGAGCAATTCAGCCGTTTGAGTCCTGATGCGATTGCCAAGGAGATGAAACCTTCGTTAGATTTGGCAGCAAGGCGAATTATCGATGATATTATGGCCGAACAAGGCCCCGTCATTTGGGCGAGTACCCCCCAAATCATTAAAGACCAAATTTACTATAGTGCAGCCAAGGATCTTCCGCAGGAGGTCGAAAGCATCATGCAAGATATTCGGGAGAATATTGACCATCTATTCGACCTCAAAGCAATGGTGATTAAGGACTTGACGGAGAACAAGAAAATCATGATTGATATCTTCCAAGAATGTGGAAAGGAAGAGTTCAAGTTCATCGAATTGTCAGGATTGTATTTTGGTTTCCTCCTCGGATTGATTCAAATGGTGGTATGGTATTTCTTCCCCTTATGGTGGATTCTGCCATTGGCAGGATTGATTGTAGGATACGTAACCAATAAGGCCGCATTGACCCTCATATTCAACCCCATTCATCCCCGAAGATTCCTCTTCTGGACATTGCACGGCCTATTCATCAAACGCCAAAAGGAAGTAGCCGAGAAATATGCTGAGATTGTGGCATCTAGGGTATTGACCTCTAAGAATATCTTTAAGAATATGATAGAGGGACCCATGGCCGAAAACCTCATTTTATTGGCAAGACGACATGTGCAAGAGGCGGTGGATAAGTCGGCGGGTTTTGCGCGTTCACTCATTCAATGGACACAGGGAACAACGGGCTACCGAGCCATTAAAAGACGAGTGGCTAAACGCTTCCTTAAAGAATTGCCCTTTTCCATCCAACGTATCTTCAAGTATACCGAAGAAGCCTTTGCGATGGAAGATACCTTGCGTGAACGGTTGAGTAGCTTACCTCCAGATGAATTCGTAGACCTCCTCCGACCCGTATTCCAAGAAGACGAGTACAAACTGATCTTACTAGGAGCTGTCTTAGGGATGCTTGCAGGTTGTTGGCAATTGATGTACCTATTTGGGGGAAGCCTTTTCTAAGATAGAGAAGGGATAGATTTGCCTAACGGAAAGGAACCATCTTTACGCCATGCCGATCAAATTGGACGGCAGGTAAATACAGCCGAAAGATACTCATCCCATCCAAAAACATTCTCCAAAAGCCCGATCTCACCCGAATATTGCTAAAGTCTATATCTAAGGATAGGTAATATTTGCGGAACTCTCTCGCTGCAATCACATCTTCAGGATCCGTTCCATATCCGCCCAATAATCCCCCTGCTCCATAGCCAAACGCCACATTCAACCAACGCGGATAAATACGCTTAAAGTTCCCCTCGGGTAAGAAGGAATGTACCCGTAGACTCATCCAATAGGCGGCGCCATTGTAGTCTTTCAAAATCCATTCAGGTAGGTTTGCCCCTAAGACATCTTGATGTTCTAGGCTACGGGCAATGTCGGAAGGCCAATAGGAATACTTTATTTGGATGCGGTTTTCGTTCCACAACCATTGATTGAGCATCGCAACGGATACCCCCACGAAATTGGCTCCGATATCGGGCAGAGATGCCCCCCATTTCTCGCCAAATCCATCAAATATCTCAATGCTACTCATCACAATCATACCCGTCATCCCTCCATAAAGTATCGCCTGACGTTTAGGAATTCCGCTCCATTTCAATCCTGTAATCATCCATTTTGTGCCATGATACCCTCCCAAGGCATGCCCCATTTTGTCCATTTGCTTCCACTCATGCCAATCGTTGAATAGATGGAAGCTCGAAAGATCTTCTTGGGCATACCAAGTTGTGCCAAGGTAAAGACCTAAGGCAGCATAGCCGCCTGCCGCAATCCCAATTACCCGTCTGAATTTCTTCTTATTCTTGGTACTGTCATTGCGAAAAGGCGAATCGGCTCTTCGGAAAGTATGCTGATAATGAAAGGGTTTGAGGGTATGCTGCCGATGTTGGGCAAACAAGGAAGAAGAGAGTAGGGGGAACAATAAGAGGAGAATGAGGGAATAGTGAAGGAATGATTTCATTGTGTGTGCTATGGTGGGTGGTCTAGGTCTATCCTTAAATAATAGTACATATTTACAGAGAGAAAACCAATCATCCTATCCCAAAATCGAATCCCTTTAACATTCGGCTCAAGTTATGGGATTGTAGGGAATCTGTGTAAATTGTCTGCCCTGAGAGGGGAGGATAGGCCAGAGGGAGGATAGCTATGAGAACCAAAAGAGACTATGCGTAAAGAATTACCGCTTATACGAATTGAGTTGGAAAACGAGCAAACGGGATCCACCTTTTCGTTGATGTATGAACTATTTACGGATACCCAATTCCCTAGTCGTTGGGTAAAACTCCTAGAAGAAGCCTTGCAAAAACGCTATGGTATTCAGGATGGAGGGATTTTCTATGGAGGAATATTGGTAGATGAAGACCATTGCGTACAGGAAATGACGCGGGTGGTGGGGGTGGTCAATGACCATATTAAACAGAAGGGATTGGATGAGCAATACTTGATTCAGTTGGTGCCGCATAAGGGGATGTCGCAGGACTTCCTCAACCGCATGCACGAACGATTCGAGGAGCTTCGGCCGAATCCCCTTTTCATGAAGCCCAATGCCAAACGAGAAGTAGAGGAAGCCCTACGCGACCTCAATACCCTCATTCATCGCTGCGAAGGACTCCTTTCGGATGATGCGGGCTGCCATATCGAGATCAACTTCAATCAAGTATCCTATGGAGATTTTGAGGAGAAGGATTGGTACTTGTTTACGCCCGATAAGCGATTCGGCTATCTATACCTGACCTATGGAGTGACAGGCGTGCCCATTGAAGCTGCCTATTATGCCCGACCTGAAAGTCCGCCTTTGCCCCAACCCAATTACTGCTCGGGCTTTTCCCTTTACTTCCATGAGGATGCAGACTTTAGCGAATGGGAGCAATTGGGGAAATGGTTGGATGAGACCTATGGCTGGGATGTGAACGATCCCAAAATGGCCATTGGCTATATCCCGCTAGGGCGATTGATTAGCCAGTATGAAAGCGAAGAAAAGCTCATTGCCCAAATTGCCCAACATCAAAAGGTAAAGCAGGTATCTTTGGTGCATACCCATGAGGAAATGGCGGAAGGAGGAACGGAAAGCATGGCAAAAACCGTGGTGGCCTCCCCCAATTGGTGGCAACGTATTTTAGGTTTCTTTGGATTGACAACACCTGAAGTCATCGAGCATAAGGGCAGCAGCATGCGAACCGATCGATTGAGCAACCGTTTGGTGAGTCGCTTCCCCCATTACAAATACCCCCCCGCCACTTGGGTCGCCCATCCCGAACTAAAGTATCACCTCGACTATCGCCCCTATATTGTCCTAGACATGCCTTTTGATCCGAAGCCTATGTTGAAGGAGGCCAAGGAAGTCTTAGAATGTTTTGTGGCACATAGAAATTACGACCAATCGTCTGATGATGGCGCAAAGTGGAAAAGTATTGGCATACAATCATTGAATGGAGACTACACCAAGACCTCCTACCATACCAATTATGGGGTACATTCGAGCCCCAATTATATGCTAACCGAAATTGCGGATCGTTGTCCTGAGACGGTCAAATTCTTATGTAGCGTGACGGAGATTGGCCAATGTGAGCGAATTCGGTTTATGCTCCTAGAACCTGGGGCGCGTATTCGGGTACACAAGGATTCGGGAGAGGATGTATGTGTGGCCGTCAATATATCGCTCAATATGCCTAAAGGCTGCGTCTTTAAGGCAGATGTCAATGAGGATGGAAGTGATAATCCTTATTCGGTCTCCTTGCCCTTTAGCAATGAAGGCTCCGTGATTCTCTTTAACAATGCCAAATACCATTATGTCTATAATGACTCTGAGGAGGATCGGATTCATATTATCTTGCATGGGCCTGTTCGGCGAATGGAGAAAGACATATTGGCGGATGCCCGTAAGCAGAATGGCTTTACCAATCGGCGGGAGGTATTGCAGGGATTGATTAAGAAGAAGTCGTTATTGGGGGATGGCATTCAGGTGAACAGCCAGTTGTATCGAGATTGGAAGACCCTCGGATTGGGGAGCGATGCCATACCCGAAAACATTGCCCTGGTTGTACTAGACATTGACGTACCAAACAATCTCCGCCTACAAGCAGAGGCATTGCACAATATCACCCTTGCGAGTTTATTTCCGCTAAGCTATACCATTGTCAAAGCCGAGGCATTCGACCAATGGCTACTGGCACAAGAAGGCAAAGGCTACTCACATATCGTCATCATTGCAGCAGGAAGTCTATTCTTGGACAATAACCAACTCATACTCGAACTCTTCCAAACCTTCAGCGATATGGCCAAGCAAGGAGCCATGATTGCAGGCCATATCATCAACCAACCCAAGGAAATTCCCTACCTACACGAACAATTTGCTGTATTGGACTACCGCAAATGGGTGGAGGCAGGCAAGCACGGTTTCGGGCGAATGTATGGACAAGTCGAACGCCTATTCCCTGCTTATTCGGCCAGTAAGGAAAACATCCATGATGACTATACCCCTCTCTATATAGAGGCAGGCCACGGCAGCGGATTGAAGCGCGGAAAGGAATGGTGGGGTACAAATTTATTGGCACAATCAATCGAGGCCAATATGCGGATATTGAACCTATCGCATTCTTTACGCAATCTCAAAATGTTCGCTTATCCCAATGGCAATGAGAATTGGCAATACAAAGAGGTCAAGGCGAAGATAGACGAAAACCTTGCATACATCCAACGACAAGTCTTCTTCTTCAACAATGAAACCCTCCGTATGCTCGCCCTCCCCAACTACCAACCCGATGTATTGGTATCGGTAGCGGCAGGCTTTAAGTACTTGGGCATCATGGATCAATATTGGCGCGGACGCCCTTTGGGGGGATTGCACTTTGTAGACTATAGCGAACATGCAATTCGATATGTGAAGGGATTACTCAAAGGCGGAACGGGCGCACATATATTCGAATATGTCAAGCAATTCATGCAGGAACATCCTTATGGAACCATCCTCGATGACGAGGGCATCCAACGCCAACTCGGCATATTGTTCAAGGAAATCTATGAATCGGATGTGACCCTAGCCGAAGCCAGCTTTGCCCAAGCCCAATCGGCCACCTTCGAACAAGGCGACTTCGTTTCAAAGCATTCGCTTATTGTAGACCGCATGTCGCCTCATCATAAGACCATTATGTGGCATTCGAATGCATGGAGTTGTAATGGCATCCTCTACAAAATGAGCAGAGCCGAAATAGAATCCAACTACCTCGCATTGATCAAGAAAGTCAAAGCGAAACTGGGACTAAAAGCCTGGAAGTATAAGTATGGATTCGAAGCCCTGTTTGGGGAATCATGGGGCAATGTCCACAGCGTCCTAACCGATGGAGGCGACCACCACCAAGCCCTAAAGCAATGGGATTGGGAGGAGGTTTAGGAAGGAAAGATTGAATTTTAAAAAAAGTGAAAAAAAAGATCACAAAAGTGTTTACCTATTGCAAGCCGCAGTACTTACTTATGAAAACACTGTAAGGATTAGGAAATTGAGGGGCTGATTATGATAATAAGTGTGAAACATTTAAAGGTTTAGGTTTGTGGTAACATAAGGCAAGTAGGCGGCTTGCCTTTTTCTTTTTTTATACCTCTATGTTTTCATTTCCTATCTCCGTCTCATTAATTCCATCCTGAAAAATCGTGCTTCCTCCTCAATCTTTTTCAGATAGGACCCCTCAAAGTCATCAAAAAAAGATTTACAGCAAAGTCTATCTTTAGTGTTATTGGTACAATTTACGAATAAATCCATCGAAGAGATTGAAGGATAGGATACAGAGATGTAGCATAAAGATCCCCTCTACAGAAGAAGTGAGTACATGGAATCCCCAAAAATCCTTATCTTTAGGGGAGAAATAGGCAAAGCTAGCATGATAAAGATACCATATGGCATAAGTAATTTTGGGGAGTTGAGATCTGATGGTTCCTATTATATAGATCGAACCCATTATATAAGTAAGCTAGAGGCTCCATATGCTTCAAAGTATATTCTCTTTCTTCGTCCTCGTCGATTTGGAAAAAGTCTGTGGATTTCTACACTCCAACATTACTATGGCGTTGAATACAAAGACGATTTCCAACGTCTTTTTGGGGATTTATACATTGGACAAAACCCAACACTCAATGCCAATAATTATTTGGTATTACGATTGAATTTTAGTGGGATTGATTCTGATAATCCCCATGAAGTGGAGGAAATGTTTTCGTATAAGCTCCAGCAAGGAATCATAAAGTTTTTTGGGCGATATGCAGAGAAATATTTCCCCACACTAGATCAAGATTGGATATATAAAGGAGGGAAACCTGCTAATATACTCGGCCGTTTGTTTAGTTTATTGGAGACTCAAAAGCTCCCCCATAAGATTTATGTGTTAATAGATGAGTATGATCATTTTGCGAATAAACTTCTTGTTTTAAGTAAGCAGACATTTTTAGGGTTAGTAGGAGGAAATGGTTTTGTTCGAACCTTTTATGAAGCCTTAAAAGAAGCGACAGAATCTATAGTGGAGCGTCTTTTCATTACAGGAGTTTCGCCCCTAACGATTGATAGCCTTTCTAGCGGCTTCAACATCAGCCAAGACTATTCTTTGAGTCCTCCTTTTCATGATATGTTGGGTTTCCGAGAGGCTGAAGTTACGGATCTGTTAGAGCGATTGGGATTTTCGGATCAAGCCTTGGCAGGTATATTGTCGCGTATACGTGCTTGGTATGACGGGTATCGCTTCCATAAAAACGCAACATATGGCTTGTATAATCCTGATATGGTACTCTATTTTGCCAGTCGATATTTGCAAACGTATACTATCCCCGAAAATCTGCTAGATACCAATATTGCAAGTGATTATAAAAAGATTCGCTCAATCATTGATTTAGGGGGAGATGAGTGTATAGAAGTGTTGGAGAAGCTTGTCCGTAATGAGGATTATCCTACTAGTCTTACTCTTAAGTTTAACCTTGAGGCTGGACTTTCTACATCAGACATTGTGAGTCTATTGTATTATATGGGACTTTTAACGATGAAGGGAAGATGGGGGTTTCTTCCTCGTTTTGGTATGCCTAATTATGTTATCAAGGCACTTTATTATTCTTACTTCCTCCAAATTATTCGAGAAAGAACCAAGCTACGTCTTCAAGCAGATGAGATGAATAAGGCGATGGTTCATATGGCTTTTCATAATGATTTCTCCTACTTCATTGCTTTGGCTGAGAACATTATGAAAAATCTCTCTAATCGAGATTCCCTTAATTTTGGAGAGAAGCATCTTCAATCGATTTTGTTCGCACTTTTGTATCCCTCTCCTGCTTATAGTGTCATCACCGAATACGAGGTTGGCAGACGATACATCGATGTTTTCCTTCAAAGACGGGATGATACTATGGACATCAACCAATTCCTATTAGAACTTAAGTACCTCCCCAAATCGCAAGCCTCCCAATTAGATAAGGTACGTAAAGCAGGCATTGAACAAATACAGGCCTATGCTTCTCATGAGCGATTTCATTCAGAGCCTCGTTTGCGTGGGTATTTGATTGTGTTTGTAGGGGCAAAGGCAGAAATTGTGGAGGAGGTAGAGATTTAATAAGGGTGATTCGGACTGTTTCTTTCTCCCCCACAATTCTAACAGCACATTGGCAATACATACAGAAAAGCAGTATATTACTATCATTCGGCATGAATAGATTTTGGTCGGATAATTAGGAGGGGTTCTGTACCCCTATATCTTCATTGTCCAATTCATTCATGCCCATAGCCATACATCATATACCCCAAATCACTAACCTCAGCCTTGGAAACTACCCCATTATTCAACTAACCCAAGGCAATACAATCCTCACTTTATGTCACTTTATCAAGAGATCAATGAACAAACTCCAGAGGGGCTCCGAACCTTAGAGCGACTTCTGGCATTGAGAGAACAACTAGAGCAGGAGGTTCCACAGCGGAATATGGATGATACCCTCCTCCTTGCTACTTGGAACATACGCGAATTCGACTCGCCCGCTTACGGAGAACGCTTGAAAGAATCCTTTTACTATATCGCTGAAATCATTAGCCGCTTTGACATCGTTGCGATTCAAGAGGTGCGGAAGGATATCAAGGCGATAGATAAGTTATTGAGAATCCTTGGCCCGCATTGGGACTATATCCTCTCGGATGTAACCGAAGGCTCACAAGGTAATAAGGAGCGAATGGCCTTCGTATTTGATACGCGCAAAGTGAGATTCGGCCGATTGGCAGGAGAACTTGTATTGCCTCCTATTCGTCAGAGAGTAGATGGCAAGACGGTGTATAAACCCGTAAACCAATTGGCTCGAACTCCCTTTATGTGTGGCTTTCATGCAGGTTGGACATCCTTTATGCTCGCAACGGTACATATTATATATGGTAAGGGAGGTGCAAACTCCCCTGAAAGGGTAGAGGAAATTAAGCAATTGGCCAAATTCCTGAGAGAGCGGACAGAAGACGAAACGGCTTGGTCGCGCAACCTTATTCTATTGGGGGATTTCAATATATTCGATACCAAAGACCAAACCATGAAGGCAATGGTAGATGAGGGCTTCATGATTCCTGCTAGTCTCATGGAATTGCCCTCAAACGCCAAACAGAACAAACATTTCGACCAAATTGCTTTCCGCATTCGCAAAGACCGATTCGAGATTACAGGTAATGCTGGGGTAATACAATTTTTTGATACAGTATTCAGAGAGGAGGACGAATTGGCCTATAGCACCTATATGGGCGAGAAGTATAAGAAGGATAGTAAAGGAAGGGCTCGTGATGAGAAGTCAAAGAAGAATTACTACATCACCAATTGGCGTACGCACCAAATGTCGGATCACCTGCCTATGTGGGTCGAGTTCAAGGTCAATTTTACGGATCAATACCTAGATGCCAAACTCCGTAAAGGAGCCGCAGGCACAGCCTTTATGGAGGAGATTAACAAGCCTGAGGATTGGAGTAGAGAACATTAATTGCTAATATTTCCTGAGAAAAAAAGCTTTAGGTAATTGTGTATTAGTACAAAACAATTTATTTTTGCTCAAAATGATGTTTGAACAAACAATTAGGGAATATACGTGGTTACATTACTACATAAGCAATTGACCACATTATATACAAATTGCTTTCATGGATTTAATAGGGTGAGACATGCAGCCTTCGGGCTGCTTTTTTTATAGGTGATTGTGAAATAATTGTTATAGATTCGTTGTGGCGTTATGCAAAGAGCGAAACATCCTTACCTTAATCAATAGCGTTTATGCGTTTTCCTGTTCGAAAAGAAATCCTGTGGGTCTACTTAGGCCTAATTGTCGTTTTTGCTGTAAGTTACTTTATCTATCCCCTCGTATATAAATCGCCTTTACTATATCGGCCTTTAGAGGTATCTACAGCCGACCCTTCGGCTCCTTCTGATATAGAAAGCTATAGTCCGTTGAGTATGTACTTTTATTGTGGGCTGCTGATTGTAACGAGCATTATGGGAACCGTCTTTTGCTGGGAACGTTTTATTCCTGAGCGCAACAGCTTTTTATTGGTCTTGCTACTTTCCCTCTTTACCTTAGCAGGCGTTATCTTATTGTATTAACCATTAGTTGAATAGCAATATGAAACGAGCATTGGTATTAGGAGGTGGAGGGGCAAGGGGAGCCTTTCAATTTGGGGCATTGAAGTACATCAAAGAGGTCCTCATGCAACGAGAAGAAGGCTATGATATGGACATCATTGCGGGAGTATCGGTTGGAGCTTTGAATGCGTCTATGTGGGCAATGGGAGAGTTTGAGGGGCTTCAAGATTTATGGGAGGATGAAGCACTGGAAGGACGGATATTCGAAGGAGGAATGGAAGTGTTTAGCCTCATGAAACATATTGTGTATTCGGGTAAGTCCCTGAGAAGCAATATGCCCCTATTCAGTTTACTCAAACAATATATGAACATCCTATCTCCCAATCTCATTGGAAAAGACTTGACCATTGGGCTTGTTTCTTTACGAGATGGTAACTACTATCAACTAGGACCCAAGGACTTCGACGAAAGTGAGGAGTTTGCCAAGGCAGTATTGGCATCTGCTTCTATCCCTATCATAGCCGAACCTGTACCTATGATTCGAACCATTCGTAAGGATATAGGAGAAGGAGGTGTATTATATGATTTGGTAGATGGGGGCATTCGAAACAATAGCCCATTGGGAGATGTCATCCATCAAGGAGCAGACGAAATCATCATTATCAATTGTGCATCACCCAAAATCCCCATGGAGGAAACCCTCGATGCAGCCAAGAATATCTTTAGCATTGCCAAACGCTCTCTGATCAACATTGCCATCAACGAAATCTTCATTACGGATGTACGCGAATACCTAGCCATCAATGATATATTGGCACAGGTCGAAAAGTATGCCCCAGGTCTCGAAATCTACCATACTCGTCCGAATGGCGAACGGGTGCCCTACAAAAGATTCAAGACAATCCTAATTGAACCCGAGGATTCTTTAGGGGATGTGCTAGATTTTACGCCGAATAAGGTTCGACTGAACATCCTGAAAGGATACAAAGCAGCCGAGGAGGCATTTGCTTTAGCAGGGATTGCTTAGTTGAATATACGCTTCCTATAATTCTGCTCCACAATATTTACAATATACCGCATCTGAGTCATGCCCTTCCTCGCTACATTCGTTGCAGGAAATGGTATTATCATCTTTCTTCGAATCTACATTCACCAATTCGGCTGATACAATGCCTGTGGGTACGGCCAAAATTCCATATCCCAATACCATAATAATGGCCGCGAGGAATTGGCCAAGGGTTGTTGAGGGGGCAATGTCTCCATATCCTACTGTCGTTAGTGTCACAATTGCCCAATACATACTTCTGGGTATGCTGGTGAAGCCACTGTTGGCATCACCCTCTACCCAATACATAATCGACCCAATTAGTATCACAATAATAAAGACAACACTTAAAAAAACGGTAATTTTGGGGCGACTTGCCTTTAGGGCTGCCCACAATACACGGGATTGACTGGAGTATTGTGCCAATTTGAAGATTCGAAATACCCGTAACAAACGTAGGGTACGTATGGTAAGGAAGTAATGAGAGTTGAGGAAGAAGACGGATAGATAGGTGGGGATAATAGACAATAAATCTACAATTCCGTAGAAACTCAGAATGTATTTCCACGAATTCCGAACGCAGTAGATACGTAGGGCATATTCGATGGTGAAGAATATCGTGATAATCCATTCGGCTATCCCAAACCATTGAGAATAGGCCTCACCAATTGATTGTACACTCTCTAGCATCACTATACCGATGCTAATAAGGATTAGTACCAATAGGCTCACATCAAAGGTTTTACCTGCAGGGGTATCGGCTTCGAATATGATTTCGTGTATGCGTTCTCGCAATGGGGATTCGGTTTGGGCTTTGCTCATCCTCCTGATTTTCCAACAGAATTACAGAATCTTTGGTTAATAGGCAAGTGGAAGTAGGATAGATCAGAAATGAAACACAAAATATAAGGAAACACTTTTAGGATTGAGACGAATGATGAAGCAATATGATCTCGTAATCATTGGAGCAGGGCCGATTGGTTTGGCCTGTGGAATTGAGGCGGAAAAGCACGGACTACGTTATGTAATACTCGAAAAAGGCTGCCTAACCAATTCGATTTATGGATTCCCTACAAATATGACTTTCTTTTCAACCCCAGATAAGATTGAGATTGGAGGGGTACCTTTTGTCACCTTATCGGATAAGCCGACTCGTACGGAGGCATTGGAATACTACCGTCGGGTGAAGACCTATTGGAAGCTTAAGGTTCGATTGTATGAGGAAGTATTGAGTATGGAGGCTAATGGCCAAGGGCAATATTGTCTCCGAACGCCTAGAGGAAAATACCGTACACATTCTGTTGTCATTGCGACAGGCTTCTTTGCTAAGCCCAATCTGCTAGGTATTGAAGGGGAACATCTCTGGAAGGTTCGGCACTATTTCGAAGACCCCCATCTCTATGCTGATCATAAAATTGTGGTCGTAGGAGGGGGGAATTCCGCGGTAGATGTTGCGCTCTCTACCTATCGGAAGGGGGCTGAGGTTACCTTGGTTGTGCGCAAACCTCATGTCAAACCAAGTATTAAATTCTGGGTAAAGCCTGATCTTGAAAACCGAGTCAAGGGCAATGAGATCAAGGCCTATTTTGAAAGCCAATTGGTAGCTATTCGACCCTATGAAGTAGATATTCAAACCCCTAAGGGACTTGTTACCCTTGAAAATGACTTTGTCTTGGCCATGACAGGCTATCACCCCAACTTCGAATGGCTCCAAAGCCTTGGCATTGTTCTAGATACACATAAGCGGGATGCTCCTGTACATAATGAAGAATCCTTCGAAACCAACCTCTCCAATGTGTTCGTTGCAGGAACCCTATGTGGAGGCCGACATACCAGTCGTTGGTTTATTGAGAATGCGCGCCACCATGCGCCTATTATCCTTCAAAATATTGCCAAGCAATTGAAAAAGCGACCATGTATGCAGGCTACTTAAGGGGATGGGCAGGAATGCTATAATTATTGGCTTTATGGGTTTTGTTTGTCATTTTGATAAATAGTGCCTATTTTTGTAGGGATATATACTATAAAAATTGTCTAATGGCCTACATATGTATACAACTAAACCCTATCCAAGGAATCATGATCATGCATGGAAACAAGCAATTGAGCATATGCCAAAGCAGTTTGTTGCATTCTTTCTCCCTGAGTTGTATGATGATATTGACTTCCGTAAACCTCCTATCTTTCTAGAAAAGGAATTGTTAAACCTCATTCCAAATCAGAAAAAAAGGGGGTATCATATTGCAGATAAATTACTTGAGTTCAAGCGAAAGGACGGAAAACAGCAAGGAGTACTCATACACATAGAAATTCAAGCAACCCGCGATCGGGATTTCGACGAACGATTGTACATCTCCCAATACAGAGCCTATGATTACCTGAGAAGACTTCCTAGAAATAAGAAAAAACGCTTAGTAATTGAATCGATGGCCATATTCGTTACAGAAGAAGCCTCGAAGTCTCCTTTGCAGTTTGAGCTTGTGGGTAAGTATAGCTATGTTTTATACCGATTTGGTACGTATCATATAAAGGATTGTTCATTAGAGGCTCTACTAAAGAGTCCCAATCCTTTTGCACTTGCAGTAGCTGCATGTCTCGAATCTAATGCAACAAGCCCTCAAAACCGTTTGGCTCCCAAACGGAAATTGATTAACTTACTAAGCGAGCGGAAATACTCACGATTGGAGATTAATGCTCTCTTTTGGTTTATTCATTTAATTATGGTGTTGCCTGAAGAGCAGGAAACACAATTATTTTCAGAATACACACAACAGAAAAAAGAAGATCGGATGGAATTCATCATTAAAATGGTCGATTACGAAGCAAAGAGCATGCTTGATCTCATCTTTACAGCAGATGGTAAGAAGAGTGTGACCCAACTCTTAGCAGATTATAAAGAGATGGAGGAGCGTTTTAAGAAAGAGATGGAGGAGAAAGAGCGTCGCAAGGCTGAACTAGAACGTCTCGCTGAAGAAGAAAAAGCACGTATGCAAAAGCAATTGGCTATGGCTGCTGAGAAGCTTAAGCAACAAGTGATTCGATTACATAAACTAGGAATGGGCGTCTCTGAAATTGCAGAAATATTAGGAGAAAAAAGGGGAAGAGTAGGTTCAATCATTGATGAATATGAGGATTCATTAGCATAATTTTATAGGAAATATAGTCTGTACCAACAAAAAGAGATACCCTTAACGGTATCTCTTTTTGCTTATTGGCCCAATGAATAGGCGCGATAGAGAATGGTCATCTTATCTCACTTAAACAATCCTCCACATTTTTGTATTATATTACAAACAACTAGACGTAAACGCTTACATCCAATCAACCCCTATTAAACAAAAACGACGCATTATGAACATAGGTATTGTTTGTTATCCTACCTACGGCGGAAGTGGAGTAGTCGCGACTGAACTGGGAAAATCTCTAGCGGCCAAAGGACACAAAATTCATTTCATCACCTATAATAGACCTATCCGCCTAGATCTTTTCTCAGAGAATATCTTTTATCATGAAGTGAGGACACCCTCCTATCCTTTATTCGAATTTACCCCTTATGAATCAGCCCTTGCGAGCACCATGGTCGATGTTGCCCGATTTCACAAACTCGACTTATTTCACGTCCATTATGCCATTCCACACGCTTCTGTTGCCTATATGGCCAAGCAAATCTTGCGTGACTACCAATTAAATGTGCCTGTAATCACGACCCTACATGGAACTGATATCACTCTTGTAGGAAGAGATAAAGGGTATGAGCCAGTTGTTCGATTCTCTATTAACCAAAGTGATGGAGTTACTTCAGTTTCTCACTTCCTTAGTGATTCTACTTATCAGGCTTTTGATATCCAAAAAGATATAGAGGTTATTCCTAACTTCATCGATTTAAGTCGGTTCCGTCGTCAAAATAAGCAACATTTCAAGCAAATGATTGCGCGAAACGATGAAAAACTCCTGATACACACTTCCAACTTTCGGAAGGTAAAGCGGATTCCTGATGTCATTAAAACTTTTTCTCTCATTCGTAAGGATGTGAATGCTAAGTTGTTAATGGTTGGAGATGGGCCAGAACGTAAGCCTGCCGAAACACTTTGTCGAGAATTGGGTTTATGTGATGATATTATGTTCTTGGGAAGTCAGAATGCAGTAGAGGAAATCTATGCAGTAGGAGATTTATTTCTGATTCCTTCCGCCTCAGAAAGCTTTGGCTTATCAGCCCTTGAAGCGTTGGCATGTGGGGTTCCTGTTATCTCCTCGAATGCAGGCGGCTTAGTGGAAGTCGTGCAGGATGGGCAAAATGGATTTACAAGTGATGTAGGAGATGTAGAGAAGATGGCCAAAGACTCCCTCTCTTTACTTACCAATCAAACGCGTTGGCAGCAGTTCTCAGACCATGCAGCAAAATATGCCCTAAACTTTTCTAAGGAATTAATCGTACCTTTGTATGAGGAGTATTACCGTAAAATCTTAGATGCTTCTCATATCACAACAACTATCTAAAGAAGAATTTAACGAGAAAGTGAGGTAGATATATGAATATTTTATTTTGGTTTCTGTTCACGCTGTTTACCATCTACTGGATTTTTCGCCTGTTTGGTCCCTATATACTTCGGTTCGCGATGAAGCAATTGATGAAGCGAGCTGTGCAAAATATGGCCAAAGAGCAGCAAAAATATGAGCAGCACTACAATAGAGAAGCCTATGAAGATAATGTTTATATGGATAATGAGGTAAAGGTTTCTGCTCCTCGCTATACTAATAAGCAAAAGTATTCGTGGAATGATGTGGCAGAAGATATTTCATTTGAGGAGGATAATCGCTAATTCGACTTTATATCATTGATTTTCATAACCTCCTTTTGTATCTTTTCGTTGGATATAGAAACGTTGCACCCTATTGATTTTACTGATTGGCAAATGAAAGATAAAAACTTCGAAATTATAGATGTAGAAGAGCGCAATAATATCAATGCGCCTCTCCACGAATCTCGCGATGTAGAGTATCTGGATTATGAGGACGAAGAACGAAAGAGCCGTTCTCGAACCAAAACGCGTAGGAGATCTGAGTCAGGCAAAAAGGAAAAGTCTGGTGCAGCTAAATATGGTTGGGCATTCTTTCTGGCAAGTATGTTCATAGGATTAGGCATGACGGCTACATTCGATCATCCCTTTTTCCTATTTGGAGGGATGGGGCTAGGCTTCTTGTTTTTTGTAGACCCTTTCTACAATAAGGTCATGGAAATCTTTAAGCGATTGTAAAATAACAGGCTTATCGTTTTAGATAAGCCTCCGCTTTTGTACTTTTGTGTATATGTTACAGGCGCGGAATGTTCATAAATACTATGGTTCGTTGCATGTCCTCAAAGGGATTGACTTCGAATTGCAAAAGGGAGAGATTGTTTCCCTTGTGGGGTCTTCAGGTGCGGGAAAAAGCACATTGCTCCAAATCTTAGGAACCCTTGACCGCCCCGATAGTGGGGAGGTACTTTTCTTAGGCAAAAATATTACGAATAAAAGTGAGCGCCGTAAGGCCGCTTTCCGAAACGAATCCTTAGGATTCGTTTTTCAATTTCACCACCTCCTTCCTGAGTTTTCTGCATTAGAAAATGCCTGTATGCCTGCATTTATCTCTGGCAAACCCCAACAGGAGGTAATGAAGTGGGGCAAGGAACTCCTAGTGAAACTAGGGCTAGGAGATCGCTTAGACCATAAACCCTCCCAATTGTCAGGGGGAGAGAAGCAAAGAGTCGCAGTAGCAAGAGCCTTAATCAATAAACCTCTGCTGATCCTTGCTGACGAACCAACAGGAAATCTCGATTCGCAAAATAGCCTAGAATTATACTCCCTCTTATTTGAGTTTACACGAAATATGGAATTAGGAGTAGTGATTGCAACCCATGATGTATCATTAGCCAGCCGTGCCGATAGATGTTGCAAAATTCAAGATGGCCTTATTGTCCAATCGACCAAATCTTAATCCCTACCTTTCATGCCACTCGACATACTGAAGCGTTATTGGGGATATGATGCTTTCAGACCCTTACAAGAGGAAATTATCCATGCTGCTTTAGCGGGGAATGATACCTTGGCACTTCTCCCAACAGGAGGAGGGAAATCTATTTGCTTTCAAGTACCCACAATGTGTAAAGAGGGATTGGCTATTGTCATATCTCCTCTCATTGCCTTGATGAAGGATCAGGTGGAACGCCTTAATCAATTGGGGATTGCCGCGACCTATATCAATAGTAGTATGTCGAAATCTATGTTGGATTTTCGGCTACAACAGGCAATGGATGGCTATTATAAGTTTTTGTATTGTGCACCTGAACGGATTCAGTCAGATATGTTCCTGATGCGATTGGATCAAATGAATATATCTTTCCTCGTTGTAGATGAAGCCCATTGTATCAGCCAATGGGGCTATGACTTTCGGCAAGCATATATGCAAATCCATTTGATTCGAGAAAGGTTACCAAATGTTCCTGTGATTGCCGTAACGGCTTCCGCTACTGAGAAGGTAAAAGCAGATATCCTTTTGCATCTGAAGATGCGAGAGCCCAAGGTATTTGTGAAGAGTTTTCTTCGTCCAAACTTACGTTATTTTGTATTGGATGAAGAAAATGTGAAAGACCGTATCGTTTCGATTGTAAACCGAGCGAAAGGAGCGGGTATCATATATGTTCGAACTCGAAGGAGGGCAATGGCATTAAAAGACTTTTTGAAGAAGCATAAAGTCTCAGCAGGAGCGTATCATGGGGGACTGCCCGCATCTGTTCGAGACCATGTACAACGAGAATGGTTGGAAAACCGAGTTCGAATCATGGTTGCGACAAATGCTTTTGGGATGGGAATTGATAAGCCTGATGTAAGGTTTGTCATTCACTATAACCTCCCTTTTGATCTGGAAAGCTACTATCAAGAGGCAGGACGGGGAGGTCGAGACGAAAAGAATGCTCTTGCCATTGCGTTTAATAACCCCATTGATATGGCCGAATTGGAGCGATGGAATGCCCAGAAGTATCCTTCATGGAAACAATTGCTCCGCCATTACCAACTTCTCTGTGAGCATTTCCGCATTTCCAATACGGGCAATATGGATCAGGCAATCTTTCCCTTTGACATACAGGAGTTTGCCCAATCGCATCGAATCGCCCCTATGCAATTTCGAAGTTCTGTGAGGGTTCTGCATACCGAGGGGATTGTCTCTTTTGATGATAGTAATGACGATTATGCCTATTTAGAGGTTATTGCAACGCCTCAAGCTGTATTGAGCTACAAACATAAGTATCCTAAATTAGCTGATACCATTGACTATATGCTGCGTGCTTTAGGGGGAGAGGTGTATAGCCATGAAGTTCGGTTTCTTCCCAATACGTGGAGGCATAAGATTGGGAAAGAGGCTGAGCTAATCATTAAACAGTTGGAGTTGCTCCAAAAACATGGAATCATTCGGTATCGGCCTCCAGCAGGACATCCGAGCCTTCGTTTCCTCCTACCTCGCCAACGATTGAGCCAACAACAGCTGAATTGGAAGAAATATGAGTTTCTCCGAAAACGTTCTGAAGATCGCCTTATGACAATGTGCACATATATTCGGGAAAAGACTATATGCAGAAGCCTTCGCATACAGCATTATTTCGGCGAACATGCAAAAGAAGGGTGTGGGCGATGTGATGTTTGTACAAATTACCATGGAGACCGTACAACTGCTGTGGATTTCAAGCGTATTCAGACTGAAATCCTTAAACTATTGGAAGAGAAAACCTTCACTTATAGGGAGATTGTATTACATTTGCGCGTAGGGAAGCCCAAACAACGTGAGCAAGTCTTACAATATTTAATTGATAATCGCACTTTGCTAGTAGAGGGTAATGGGGTTCTTACCCTAAGAAGAAAGTGAGCAAGTGTCCTGTATGAGACGTACGATTGGGTAGGGTTTCTTTGTTTTGCACATAGAAATATAATGACGTGAAATACAGACCTAGAGTTCATGTAGTAATACCTGCCTACAACGAAGAGGCTTCGGTAGGTAAAGTTGTAAGGGATATTCCAAAAGATTGGGTGGAGGAAGTAATAGTGGTAAATAATGCCTCAACGGATGAAACGGAGCGCCAAGCACGAGAGGCAGGAGCTACTGTGCTGCGTGAAGCGCGGCAAGGATACGGCTTTGCATGCTTAAAGGGCTTGGACTATATTGCAGCAAAACCCGAAAAGGAAAAGCCAGATATAGTGGTGTTCATTGATGCTGACTATTCAGATTTTCCAGAAGAAATGCCTAGCCTCATACGTCCTATCGCAGAAGGGGGCTATGACCTTGTGATTGGATCTAGAGCTTTGGGGGATCGTGAGCAAGGGTCAATGTTACCTCAACAGGTGTTTGGGAACTGGCTCGCAACAACCCTTATTAAACTCCTTTATAAGGTCGAGTTTACAGACCTTGGGCCTTTTCGCTCGATTCGGTATGATAAGCTCGTGGAAATTGATATGAAGGATCAAACCTTTGGATGGACTGTTGAGATGCAAGTGAAAGCTGCAAAGTTGGGGTTACGTTGTACAGAAGTTCCCGTACAATACCGCAAACGGATTGGGGTTTCCAAGGTTACAGGTACCATTTATGGAACCGTAATGGCGAGCTACAAAATCCTTTGGACAATCTTTAAGCTTTTACGCTAATACACATATATCTAAGGTATAGTGAACGGTTATTTTTCTTATCATTGTATTGCCTCGAACCTATAACACAAAATATTTACCAAGTAGTGGAAAGTCTAGCATATCTGATTCTATTCATCTATGGGTTTTGTTTATGTGTCATCTTGCTGTATAGTATAGGCCAACTACATTTGGTGATTACTGTACTTCGTAAGAGAAAAAAACATGAACCCTTGCTCGCTTTGTCTACGGAGAAAGAACTTCCTTTTGTGACAATACAACTTCCTATATATAATGAAATGTATGTAGTGGAGCGATTGATTGAATCGGTAGCGGCTTTTGATTATCCCAAAGATCGATTTGAAATTCAGGTGTTAGACGATTCTACTGATGAAACTGTAGGTATTATCGCTAAAAAGGTCAAGGAACTTCAGGAGAAAGGAATTTTGATTGAGCATGTGCGTCGTCCTTCTAGGGTAGGATTTAAAGCGGGGGCATTGAAGTATGGATTAACATTTGCCAAAGGAGAATTTGTCGCAATTTTTGATGCTGATTTCCTTCCCCGACCAGACTTCCTCCGTAAAGTATTGCCCTATTTTACAAGCGAAGAAGTGGGATTGGTACAGACACGTTGGGAACACCTGAATCAAGGATATTCTATTCTGACGGAGGTGCAAGCTTTCCATTTGGATGCACATTTTTCTGTGGAGCAATGCGGTAGGTATGTCGGAGGGTATTTCATGAGCTTTAATGGTACAGGAGGAATTTGGCGGAAGGATTGTATACAGGATGCAGGAGGATGGGAGGCGGATACCCTTACTGAAGACCTCGACCTGAGCTATCGAGCACAATTAAAAGGCTGGAAACTACGCTATATTGATGCGGTTTCTGCACCTGCTGAATTACCTGTTGTGATGGGAGCCATAAAGTCACAACAATATCGATGGATGAAAGGAGGGGCAGAAGTGGCTCGGAAGGCATTGACAAGGGTTTGGCAGAAAGAAGGACTGGATTTAGGAACACGGGTACATGCTACTTACCACTTATTGGGAAGTGCTATTTTTATTATGGTGTTGGGTTGTTCTGCCTTGAGTGTTCCATTCCTTTACTTGAAGAACCTATTGCCCGCTATCTTTGCGCCTTTTCTAGCGTTGTCGAGCATTTTCTTAATTAGCTTCGTAATTCTAGGAATCTTTTACTACACCAGTGTAAGCATTCGAGAGAAGACAACTGGAGCATCCATCTGGAGATTGACAAAGGGGCTTTTGCCCTTCCTTTCCTTTAGTATGGGGCTTGCTTTACATAATTCGATTGCAGTAATTCAAGGCTTTATTGGAAAAAGAACGCCCTTTATTCGAACCCCTAAGTTTAATGTACAGGAGAAATCAGATTCATGGAAGATCAATAAATATCTCTCTCGTAAAATTAAACCTTCTGTTTATGCCGAGTTGTTGCTTGCCTGTTACTTTATCGGCGGGATTGGATTGGGAATTTACTACCAAGATTTTGATTTATTGCCCTTCCATATTATGCTGGCATTTGGATATGGGGCGATTGGATACTTTGGAGTTTTACATGCGTTGAGAAGAGGGTAGGGGTATGGGAAGATGGGGTATATATTTGTTTTCAGGCGGTTTGTATACTGCTTTATTTTATGCAACCGATCGTACAAATTTTGTGCAGTTGATAAGCATATGGATGCTTTTGTCAGCATTGTATGCCTATATTCTATATCAAGAGAAGGCTTGGCAATATACCATTTTACAAGAAACAACCGCTACCTGGTCAAAGGGCATATATGAATTGGTGGGATGCGCGATTGTATTTCGATTGATTGCCTTATTTGCCTTGCCAGAGCTATCTGACGATTATTTTCGCTTTGTGTGGGATGGGCGTTTATTGGGCAATGGAGTAAACCCTTTCGACCAATTGCCACAAGCCTATCTGAGTGATCGTGCATATATGGAGCAATTGGGCTTATCTGAGGCGCTATATGACAACCTAAATTCTAAGGAGTACTTTACCATTTATCCACCTGTTTGTCAATTTGTATTCTGGCTATCATGCCAATTGTTTCCTCATAGTATATATGCTTCGGTTATTTGTATGAAAGCTTTCATCTTTGTAGCCGAATGTGTCTCCTTGGCCTCCATTCTATACCTATTACAACATTGGAAGTATCCGTTGTCTCTTATTGCAGTATACGGATTGAATCCTCTCGTGATTATCGAACTAAATGGAAACCTACATTTTGAGGCCTTCATGATTTGTTTTTTGCTATTGGCAATGGTTTTATGGGTACGGAATCAATGGATGTGGGCAGCCGTACCTTTTGCTTTAGCTGTATGTAGCAAATTGCTTCCGTTAATGCTCTTGCCTCTGATGATTCCCCGTTTAGGACTCGTAAAAAGCATTGTTTTCGGATTACTGGTTGGAGCGGGAATGCTCATTTGTTCTTTGCCCATATTTAATCCTACGACCTTGCAAAACCTCATGGAAAGTGTGAGCCTCTATTTTCAATACTTCGAATTCAATGGTAGTATATACTACGTACTTCGTTGGGCAGGCTTTCAATTGTGGGGATTTAATATGATTCAACTGATTGGGCGTTTATTAATCATCATAAGCTTTCTGGGCATATTGACTATTTCCTGGGGAGAGCGAAACGCGACTTGGCGAAGCACCCCTATACGAATGCTATGGATATTTAGTTTATTTTATGCTTTATCGACCACTGTACACCCTTGGTATGGTACAACTTTGGTGATGTTTTGTACCTTTGCAGGCTTTCGATACCCAGTCCTTTGGGCAATTTTGTTACCGCTTACCTATAGTGCATATATAGGAGAGGTATATGAGGAACAATTGTGGTTGGTTGGGATCGAATATATAGGCGTATATGCCCTATGTATATATGAATTTATAAAAATGAGCAAACAACCTAATAGCTTTTTAAACCTTTCATAAGGCATACTCGTTTACTCTACTTAGAAACTCTTTTACCCGCGATCACTCATACATGATGGAGAAACCACGTATCATTCCTATGAAAACAATTACATCAGAAAACCCTACTTGTAAATTTTCTCAAACATTTAAATTCGCTCAAGCCGTTTGCCCTTCTACTTACTGCGCTCAATCCGACACCCATTCTATGCATATATATGATAATGCTACTGATGTGCCATTTGATGAATGGAGAGCATTAGTTCCTGAGACCAAGCTTTTCCTGCGTTATACTTATTTGTCCACGATAGAAGCGGTGAATCCAGATATGGATTTTCGATACGTTATGGTTAAAAAGGGCGACAAGGCTGTGGCGTTTGCATACTTCCAATTATTACGTTTTGATGGCAATCGGATGCAAGGCATTGGAGATGATGACCAGAAAGAAGGAGGGATTGGCGCAAAAGTTCGGTTTTGGTTTGGGCGGAGATTGAGACGAGTTGCTGAGCGTATTAAGGTACGCGTAATGATCTGTGGCAATGTTTTCATGACAGGAGAGCATGGGTTTCATCATTCTCCAGAGGTAAATCCAACCGAAGCCTATCAATTGTTGACTGAGGCCATTACACAAGTGCAAAAGGAAGAGCGTAAAAATGGCCGCATTTGGGCCACTATCTTAAAAGACTATTATCCTGGTGAAACCCACCCTGAAGAAGTACTCAAGACAAGTCGTTTTCATCAGTTTAAGGTAGAACCGAATATGCTAATGGATATTCGGCCTGATTGGGAAAGCTTTGAGGACTATATGGGAGCAATGGCCTCTAAGTATAGAACGCGGGTGAAAAGTGCCTATAAGAAGAGCAAAACGTTAGAAGCCAAAGAGATGAGTTTGGAAGAAATGGAAGAGGCTTCGGATAAAATGTATGCACTTTTCAAAGAGGTTGTGGGGAGTTCGAAGTTTAGCATGAAAGAAGCCAATGAAGCCTACTTTATAGAGTTAAAGCGGAAATTGGGGAATCGGTTTATTGTGACGGGTTACTATACAGAGGGGGAGTTAGTCGCTTTTAAAACGGTGATTCGAACAGGCAAAGAGCTAGAAGCACATTTTATTGGGTATAAGAAAGAGCTAAATCGTAGCCATAAGGTATACCAGCGAATCTTATATGATATTGTTCGGAAGGGGATTGCATATAAGGCTCATCAGATTTCTTTTGCCCGTACAGCGATGGAGATTAAGACAACAATAGGAGCTGTTGCTCATGATATGTATTGTTACATAAAAGTGAACAATCGAATCCTGAATAGAATTGTTCGTCCTGTCATTCAGAACATTAAAATGGAGCCTTGGACACCTAGACATCCTTTCAAAAACTAGGTTTTTTAACGCTTATTTGGCTTTTTGCAGCACAATGTATATCTATTCTTTTCTACATTGGCTTCGATAATCCTCTAATTATTAAATGAGAGTTGTATGCGACGTTTTCTGCCTTTCTTTCCACTTAGTATCGTTGTCTTCCCTGGAGAGGTCGTGAAGCTGCATGTATTCGAACCTCGTTATAGGCAATTGATTAATGAGGTTGTGAAGGAGGAGCGAACTTTTGGGATTCCTGTGGTATTGGACAAGAAGGCAGCTGATATTGCTACAGAAGTACAAGTGGTAAGCATTGACCGTCGTTATGAGAAGGGCGACCTAGATATTCGGGTGCGGGGACTTAGAAAGGTGATGGTACATCGATACTTCCACAAAATGCCCGATCGATTGTACCCTGGAGGAGAGGTTGAAGGAATAGCAGATATACTCGATTCAGATGAGTTACTACAGGAAAAGGTATTTGCGCTACTTAGCAAGATTCATGAGATACTAGGAATCCAACAGCCTTTGATGGTAGATGCTGTTGATATTGCGGCATATAAAGTAGGGCATAATGTCGGGTTTTCGTTGGCACAGGAATATGAACTTCTCAAATTGCCTACAGAATTGGCGCGGCTGAAGATGATTCATAGCCATTTGGAGATGTTACTTCCTATGGTTATTCGAACCGAACAACTAAAGGCACGAGCTCGCCTCAATGGGCATTACAAAAACCTGATCCCACCAGATGTTATGTAGGCGAGGATGGAAGATGTGATTGACATTCGGTTGGGGGTGCATCAAAGCTTCGCTTGGTTTCATGATGAAGCCCAAAAGGTCTATGTACGGGGCTATCTTTTTGGAAGGGGCAAGTATTATGAAGGCGAATCCCTCCTAACTTACTTCATAGGATGTACTTCTATAGAAACCTTCCGAGCCTATTTGGAGGAGGCCAATGGGCATTTTGCTGTATGGATGTTGCGAGAAGGAGGGGAGGTTTGGGGAGCTGTGGATGTAATACGGTCTATCCCCTTGTTTTATGCCTATATAGACAACCGATGGTGCATTACAGATTCGCCTAATACCTTAGCTGACAAAGATGCCAATCTCTCCTATAATCAAGCCGAAATTCCCGCCTACCTACATGCCTGTTACACCCTTGGTGAGGCTAGTTTGTACAAAGAAGTTAAGCAAATTCAAGCAGGAGAATATGTCGTATTATGCCAAGAAGGAGCCACTACAGATATATATTATCCTCATTTTGCCAAACAATATCATGAGATTAATGTAGGGCAAGTATATGTGGAGTTTGGGGAAATATGGGAGAGAGCCTTCAAACGTTTCATTCATTCTCTAAAGGGCAGAACCGTTGTCATTCCTTTGAGTGGCGGATATGATTCTCGGGGAATTGTAGCAGCGTTAAAGAGAGCAAGATATGAAAAGGTTATTTGCTTCACCTACGGGCAGAAGGGGAGTTTTGAAGTCGTGATATCCAAGCAAGTAGCCGAACGTTTAGGGTATAAGTGGTACTATGTGCCCTATACCGCCAATCTATTAGCTAGTTATACAACCGAGGAGGGGATAGGATACCGTGACTATGCTGCGAATATGGCCAGCGTAGCACATGAACAAGACTATTTTGCCGTTAAGTACTTAAAAGATGAGGGGTTGATTCCTACAGATGCTCTTTTTGTCCCAGGTTTTGGAGGGGATGTTTTAGGGGGAAGTTGGTTGTCGAAGGGACTTAAGGTAGAACAACAGCGGTATACATGGCAAGAAGTATTGGAAGAGATTGCTTTGAGTCCTAAATTCTTTGGAGGAAGCAGTCGGATGTATACAAAAACGGGCTATCTAAAACAGTGCATAGAGAAGGAATTACTGCCTGTTAAGTTTGGGGAGGAGGGGAGTTTCGATGACTTTTATCGAATGTTTCAGCATTGGGGAATGCGCAACAGAATGGCTAAGTTCTTAGTCAATGCCGTTAGGGTATATGAGTACTTAGGCTATGAATGGCGTCTACCCTTATTAGACAGAGAGCTCATGCAATTTTGCTATCGATTGCCGATAAGCTTACGATTGAATAAGCATATGTATTTGACCTATTTGCACAAGAAGCTCTTTGTTCCATATAATCTTGTATTTGAATCTCCTGAGAATACTCCCAATCCTATAAAACAATGGATCAAACGCTTTATTCCTTCTTTCGTATGGGCGTCTTTAAAACGAAGTTTGCCTACGAATGCCGATTGGGATGTCAATAATCAAACGGCCTTATCCAAGCATCTATGTCAGTACCTTACAGAAGGGGAAGACCTAATGAGGCATCATGACCTGAATTTCATCATGGCCAAATGGTATATACAAGATCATTTTGGGATTGATTTGGAGCAAATAAAATAGGGCTACTCTATAATGAGAGTAGCCCTATTTTTATAATAGTCGAATCCTAAGAATGCTTACTTCACCTGTAGTTTCTTAATGATTCGTTCTGATCCATTTCGAATTTCGACTAAATACATACCTGCATGAAGGGTTGAAAGACTCATATCAATTACTTGATGGCCTTCTGTCACATCAGCACTGTGCTGTAGAACGAGTTTGCCTGATAAATCACGAACTGTTATGCTAGCCGTTGTGGAGGCCTTTGCATAGAATGCTACATGCACGTTGTCGGATGCAGGATTCGGATAGAGTCCAATAGGATACTCTTGTACCAAGTGGCTCACAGGAGTAGAGGTAGCTGTCTTAATTGCCTTAGAAGGCATTCGGATAGGCATTGGGAAAGGAGTAGAGCGCATATGTGCACGGAGGTTGTAGCCTACATTACTCGACGAACCATTGCCGCTATATACCCGAATGAAATAGACACTACCTGGGGTAGCATTGTTCATAACGATTTCTTCAGACATGAAGTCAAAGCGAAGAGAAGACGCAATAGGAATACTATCGCCTGGGGCAAACACTTCAATATCGAGATCTGCATTTAGATGAGATAGGGTAAGTTTTAAGTTCGGATCTGATCCAATTTCAACCCAATACCAGTCCTCATCGAATACATCACAAATCTTTCCATTTTGATTGACGCCAATGAGGGGGAGAGCAGAAGATAGAAGGCTATTTTCATTGGGCTCGAAGAGATCCTTGCCACAATCGGATAGACATTCGCCGAAGCCAGGAGAAGCGAAGACTGTATCTGTACCCGAGATGAAAGTTGTTTCAGAAGTAGTCCAATTGCCTGGATTATTGACATCACCTCTTTCATTACAAATGACCAAAGAAGGCCCCTGGCCATCTGCTAGTGTGGGCCAACCATTTCCATCATCATAGAATAAATCAAGTACAATGTCATTGCTAGGGGATAATAGACGGACATTTTCTCCTCCATTTGTCAAGGCGCCAGAAGTCCATTGGAAGGGCTTATAGCCAAACATTGAATCAAAAGCCGCTGTATCTAGGGCAACCACAATGTATTGAGCAGGGAATAATAGGGTATCGGGGAAGGTAAAGTTTACCCCAACCAATGAATACCCGCTTAGGTTTACAGCAACATCGCCAATATTATAGAATTCTAAGAATTCATATGCATCAAAACCAAAGTTATTGTACATCAATTCCGAAACAATAATGGTAGAATTCCCTGTCATAGGAACAGGGCCCATAGTGGTATCACAAGCTTCGCGTGCACCAGGAGAACCAATTAATTCCAAGCCGCCGATAAATACACCTGTACTATCCAGCGAGGCCACCCAATTCGCGCCATCCGAATTGTCTAGGCTATAATCACACATAACCAAGGAGCTACCAAGTCCATCAGGAGCCAGTGGCCATGGCATGGCATCATCATATCGAACAGAATCTACGACATTTCCTGCCGTGTCTATGAGCATAACCGTTTCCCCACTATTGCTAAGTCCGCCTGACATCCAAGCAATACTTGTTGAATAGCCAAAGGTATTCTGGATAGCCATAGGATTGACGGCAATGACGACATACTCGCCAGGATTAACTACCTGAGGGGCAAATACATGGTTTACACCGACCATGCTATAACCATTTAAGTCTACAGGGCTTGCTCCATTATTATACAACTCAATGAACTCCAAGGAGTCTGTCCCTGATTCAGGTGGGTTGTACATAATCTCGGTAATCATGAGCCCTTGTGCAAAGCTCAGGTTGCAAATAATAAGGAAACTAAGGAAACTAAGGATACGGGGAAGGGTACATGTTTTTTGCATAGCGTATTTTATTACTTTCAACAAATTTAGGTCTCGTATCGAATATGCCAATTATGAGTGTATTAACCTAATATCAAGCTCGTTTCATTTGGCAAAAATGTTTAACGAGAAAAGAATTCGGCCAATTCCTTTGTAGTCAAGGTGTTGAGGCACATTTGGGGAGTTAGCATTCCCTTGCGTGCGGCAGCCACACCAAACTGCACATCCTCGTATCCTACGATACTATGGGCATCAGGATTAATCGCAATCATTACTCCTTTTTCCATCGCTCTCTCAATCCATCTCCAATCCATGTCTAATCGGAAGGGGTTTGCATTGAGTTCAATGGCTACTTGATTGGCAGCACAAGCATCAATGATTTTTTGATGGTCTACGGGATAGCCATTGCGAACGAGGAGGAGTCTGCCTGTCATATGGCCAAGGATGTTGGTATAGGGATTCTCAATGGCCTTGATGAGGCGGGCATTGGCTTTTTCGGCAGGCATTGAGAGATTGGAGTGTACAGAGGCAATAATAAAGTCGAATGATGCCAAAACTGAATCTTCATAGTCTAGGCTGCCATCATTCAATATATCCGACTCTATGCCTTTAAAGATCTTAAAGCCTTCGAATTGAGCATTTAAGCGATCAATTTCCTTATGTTGTTCTTCGATTCGGCCTTCTGAGAGACCGTTGGCATAGAAGGCAGATTTGCTATGATCGGTAATGCCAAGGTATTGGTAACCCAATTTCTGACAGGCAACGGCCATTTCTTTGAGGGTATTGGCACCATCTGAATAGGTAGAGTGGGCATGAATGATGCCCTTGATATCTGATTCTGTGATGAAGGCGGGGGGCAATTGGTTGGCCTTGGCGCGTTCTACCTCACCTCTCCCTTCTCGCAGTTCGGGTATGATATAGGGAAATCCTAAGGAGGTATACAAGGCCTCTTCTGATTCGAATGCTTGTTCGGAGCTGTAGCCAATGGCCTGAAGGTGTGTGGGCGTTGCGCTGCTCTCGAATAGGCTTTGTCCAAAATCCTTTTGGGCGAAGTGGAGGGATATCGGCACTTGGGTGCTTAATTCGATTACCTTGAATAGAGCCTTATTAGGACTTCCTATAGGGGCATATTTCTTCGAATCATTTGCCCAAGTTTGCAATTCTTCCTCATGGCCTTGCTCAACAAGAATATCAATTTGTGTAAGAACCTCGCATTTGCGTCGGATCTCTCCTGTAAGGGCAATTTGGGTTTTCTTGCCAAGGGATTTTTGGAGGGATTTGATGCAATCGTTCCCAATTTTGAGGAGGCGGGCATAGTGGTACTTCCCCTGTGCATTCTTATAGAATTCGATGGCCTTGCGTACCTTATCTTGGGTCTTGGCTCCGAATCCTTTTTCCTTCATCAATCGATTCTCATTGCAGGCATAGTACAATTCGCCCATTGATTCAATGCCCATCCCTAGCCAGATATGCCGAATCTTCTTCGGCCCCAATCCCTTAATCATCAGCATCTCTCGTACACCCGAAGGGATCTCTTTGAGCAATTGTTCGTAGTGGTTAAAGGTACCTGTTTCGACTACGCTTCTGATGCTGGTGACCATGGTTCCGCCTAGCCCTTTTATCTTGCTCAATTGGCCAGATTCGAGCATCTTGACTACATTATCGGGTAGGGTTTCAATGGCTCTTGCTGCCCGTTGGTAGGCACTCACCCGAAAACGATTCTCGCCTTTCACATCCATGAGTTTCGCCGTCAAGGAAAAGAGCTTGCCGACGTATTTATTGCTTATGCTTGTTTCCATCTTCATTTCTTAGGTCTTATAACAAAGTTGCTACTTTTCTGGCCTTTTTCATAATCAAGCTCGGGCATACATTTGCCTTATCAGAAAGCCTCCGTACCTTTATTGGCCTATTGACTAATATTTTTATACAATGAAACGAACACCCCTATATACCTTCGTCTATGTGTTGTTGTTGGTGATGATCACAACGGCTTGTGAGAAAGATCCTGTTGATCCCTTTGAGTTGGAATCGCAGACTTCCGTGGATCATGCTTTTGCCCAAAGTGAATTTCTGCTAATCCAACAGGGATTCGATATTGAGGCGCAAGGCAATGATATTGTGAAACGAACGGCAGGAGAATCTAGCCTATTTCTTCCCTGCGCAACTGTTTCGGCTTCGGCCAATCCTGATAGTACCTATACCCTCGAATTGGATTTTGGTACAGGAACGACTTGTGCCGACAATCGAACACGATCAGGCAAACTCACCGCAACCCTCTCGGGCAAGTGGAGCACGGTCGGCACAAGCGTAACCATTGTTCCGACGAATTATCAGGTAACGACGGCTGATGGCATTCCCTATACCCTTGATTTTACTATGACCTATACCTTCGAAGAGATTTTGCCCTCGGGCAATTTTGTGTTTCGGTCAATGATTGAGAATGCGAGCCTGAGTTCGGCTATTGGGTCGGTACAATGGCAAGGCGAGTTTCGTGTCGAATGGATAGAGGGAATAGGAGATGGGGATTTCCTCTCGAATGTGTATAGCGTCACAGGGGGCGGCTCGGGAACTGCCCGAACGGCTCGTGAGTTTGCGGCTACCACAACGACTCCTTTGCGCCTAGAGACAGATTGTGGGCAAGTGGTTTCGGGAGTTGTGAGCTTAACAGTGCCTGGACTTACGGCTCGAACAATCGATTTTGGAGATGGTACATGCGATGAGGATGCTACCCTTACCATTGGCGGGTTTATCGCTGCCTTGGAATTGCTCTAAATTATTCTATTTCTTTTAAATATGCCGATGGCCTCCTCTCATTAAGTAGGGGAGGCCATTTTGGGTTTGCTTCAGACCTGCTCTCATAACTGTCGTGCCATGTCGAATTTCTTCAGACCTACTACTTCAAAACTGGAGTACCATATCTGAAACGATTTGACCTACTACTTCAAAACTGGAGTACCATATCAAATCTGTTCAGACCTACTACTTCAAAACTGGAGTACCACATCAAATCCGTTCAGACCTACTACTCCAAAAGTGAAGTACCATATCAAATCCGTTCAGACCTACTACTCCAAAAGTGAAGTACCATATCAAATCCGTTCAGACCTACTACTCCAAAAGTGGAGTACCATATCAAATCCGTTCAGACCTACTACTCCAAAAGTGGAGTACCATATCAAATCCGTTCAGACATGGTATTCAGAAACTGGGATAGTAGGTCAAATTGTTTCAGATAGGGTATTCAGAAACTGGGATAGTAGGTCAAATCGTTTCAGACATGGTATTCAGAAACTGGGATAGTAGGTCAAATCGTTTCAGACATGGTATTCAGAAACTGGG
>Ga0163111_10000078_pt1 | contig 53064 bp, 29 predicted proteins | sample CRUFie1St18metaG_FD_109645 | JGI IMG/M metagenome (GOLD analysis project Ga0163111, IMG submission 109645) | Marine microbial communities from the Costa Rica Dome - CRUD Field 142mm St18 metaG | ecosystem: Environmental > Aquatic > Marine > Oceanic > Photic zone | place: Costa Rica: the Eastern...
GAAGGGAAAAAACTTATTCCTACAATTCATTCCTGCATACTCTCCCGAACTAAATCGCATTGAAATTCTTTGGAAGCAAATGAAGAGTTTTTGGATAAAAGCAGCAGATTATGCCTCCAGAGAGAAGCTCAAAAAGAGAATTGAAGACATGGTGAAGCAATACAATAAGAAATACCGAATCTCTTTTGTGTAAGTACTTAAGGGGCTTTTGAGAAAAAAGCTGAGAAAAAATTCAAATTCTAGTGAGATAAAGTGCTTTGTTATGTATTATATAAGTGAAGGGCTACTTGTAATGAATTTAATGAACAAACGCTTTTCATACAGAGCTGAGTTCTTATCGCTTGGAAACAATTTCATTTAGACTTTCCCCCAAACAATAAATCTTCACGCTATCTATTTTCTGGTGTTACTTATAACATATAGTAAATTTGTTATGTGAATATGAATTTTTGCTTTGTGTAAAGCATTGAAAACCAGTAATTAAAATGAAGGTGGAAAACTTTTTTGAAAAAAAGTGGTATTCAAGTGAGTAATCTAGCCGTGTTATGAATTATATATATAGAGGGACGCTTGTAACGCTTTTCAAGGAAGTACAGAGAATGATCTAGCGAGCAGTCCTTTTACCAACCTAAATATATATTCTTTTCATATCCGTCAATCTATATACGATTGACGACGCAACCCCTCTTGGAGTAGGATGACCAATATGGCTTATGCTACATCCAATGTTTAGTAATCCGTTTGATCTTGTTGCCTTCAGGCGACCTTGTTTACGGCTCCTACCCAGTAGCCGAATGCATCTTTACTTTTATTGTATTATCTATTTTTATTATGTTTCACTATTTAATTTTTCAACTTTATGAGTAATTACAAAAATTGGGTATACACCCACAACCCCTTTGCGTCAGCACTTAAGAGAAGTTATAGACGCACCCAAACGATCGTGTTGGATCACAAAGCAAAGTTATCTCACTACGCAAATGATCCAAACCTAGACAGATTTTACCAGCGTATCTTGCCTTTGGCTGAGACATGGAATACTACCTATTTGAATTGGTTGAATGCCGTGGGGAAGCGAAAGCGTAGGACGCAGGAAGTAACGGATAAGTTGCACCTATTAAGTTCAGACTTGATTGAGCTTTGGTCAATCACCGTTCAGTTGGAGCACCGTAAGTATACGCCAGTCTATCAGGAGTTCTTTAAGGAAGGGCGTAACCCTTTCCAGAAGGGACGAATGGATGAGCGAATTGCACGAGTAGGAACCCTTTCGGAGGCATTGAAAAGCTTCCCTACTTTGGTGAGTTTGCAGCAGGAAGTTGAGCAGTTCTATAAGGACGTATGTGAGGCGAGAGAGGAGCAGTTGCGTTTTGAGGCTGAGACCCGAACGCTATCGGCTGAGTTGAAGCGTTTGTTGGATGTCCTCGCTAAGGGATTGTTCCAGAATATGCTCGGACTAGCAGAATTGTATGTAGACACCCCCGACTTTGTCACCCGATTTTTCCGAATGGAGCTTATCCGTCGAGTCAATCGACCTAGTGCACTTTTCTTTGAGGAAGTATTGACCGAGGAGGAGATGGAAGAAGAGGCGTTGGAGGGATTTCCTTTTGAGGATACTCCTGTAGTGATAGAGGAGGAAGAAGCTGACGATGAGTTTATTGGCTAATCCTAGGCAGCTATCGTGAAAGAGAGACCCTTCGGGGTTTCTCTTACTTTACTACAGGCAGAACTTCTTCTATTAGACCGTCCACTCTCTCAATACCCATTCCTTCAATTGTTCGAAGGAAGCTAAGAAAGGTCCTCCTTGGGCAAAGGTTTTACTCCCCCCCCCTCGCATTTGAGGGTCTTGGGCTTTGAGGATGTGCATGATTTCAAAGGCTGGAAAAGGATTGGTCGAAATGACAGCAACTGTGCGGTTTTTGCACAGGCAAATGCTTGTTTGAGGCGGCCGTCCTTTTTCGTCCTTTAGTATCTTCTTGACACGCTTGACATCAATGGTAGGGATATTATGGAAGGATAGATGATAGGTTTCATTATCTCGTTCGATACCAGAGAATTCGTGGCTGGCATAGAGGGAATGACAAAAATTGCCTTCTGCCAATTCTTGGGTGCGTGTACGGAGGTAGCTTAATTCGGCCTGCATATTCTCCACCCATTGCTTAAACTTATCGACATGCTTGACTTGAGGGGGTATCATCGATTGGAGTTTGAGCGAATCCAATTGTTGATCCTCGCGAATATCCTCCGCATTGCGGGCTACCGCGAAATAAACCCGTTGTTCTTCGACCTTATAGATATTCAAACAACCAATTTCCGACAACCGCCGAACATGTGTACCCCCGCATTCACGGTCATCTATATTGCCAATAATCACATGAAATTTACCATTGCTCGATTTTCGCTTGATAGCAAGGCCTTGTTTGATATACCGTTGAGCGATATGTTGAGCCGATAGGAGGGTTTCGAAGGAGAAAGTACCATCTAGTTCGATATAGCCATAGTCGATCAGAAGGTCGAGTTTGAGGGTTTTTAGGCCAAATTGTGATTCGAGTACATAAGACAATAGGTGTTGAGCCGTATGGGTTTTCATCAATTGATAGCGTTTCTCCCAATTGATCTCACAGAAAACAGATTGACCCGTATGAAACATATCCAAAGCCGTTGCCGAATCTGGAGTCAGATAATGCTTAATAACGCCTGTATCTCGATCCTTTTTGACAGATTCAATGGACAAAATATAAGGATCTTGTCGGATAATCCCCGTATCGGTATCCTGATTGCCCCCCCTTGGATAAAATACCGTTTGGTCTAACACAATTGATTGATCTTCCTTATTGAGCTCAATTATCTTTGCGTAGCAGGTCTTTTGGTAATCGTTGCGAAAATGCAACAAACGTGTTTTCATGATTTCCCTCTGTTATCGAATCAATACACCAAAGGTACAGTATATAATTAATAGGTCGAAATATTCGAATAGACTTATTTCGACTCACGTTATTTTTACCCCTTTTATAGGAATCGCCAGAGGGATTCGGGGCTTCGGCTATGCTTAAACTTCGCATACCGAATACAAAGTGGATACAATATTACCAATCCTATTAACCAGAATACATACATAATCGGCAAGCTGGTTCCACTTGGGAATGCAATTCCCATCAAGGCATATATATACAAATGCAATAGGTAAAAGAAGAGCGCCGTTTTGCCGAAGGGCATAAAGAGAGTCCCCAACATCTTTACCTTCGGATACAATTTGTGGAATAAGTAGAGCAATATCAGGTTGATTCCGATTGCATAGGTAATAAATGCAATACTAGGTGGATACTTGGTCACTTTCAGAAATGCGATCCAATTTTCATAGGTAGGTGTATGTAAATTCCCGAATCCTCCCATCACCCGAATCAATAAGTAAGCTCCAACTAGACCAAGGCCAATAGGTAGAATACGTTTGAGGGTTTGTTCGGTATTGCTCAATAGGAATCGCCCAAGCAAGATTCCGAATCCGCATAAGCCAAACCATGCAAAGGTCGGGTACATACTAAATACAATTCCTGTTTGGCCTGATATAAAGCTGAATCTCCAAAGGGGATGAATGGCTTCCGTTACATGTTCAGGGCTAGGAACAAGAAATTGCGTTATCAGAATTGCTCCAATACTCAATCCGAATACCGCAAGATTGGGCAATCTCAGTAAAAAGCTCCAAATGAGCATAGACGAACCCAAGGCATATAATACCCCTAACACAACTATTGCAGGCCCCATAACGCCAGGATGAGGGGTAGATTCCATTACGCCAGCTTCGGCAAAGGCTCCTGTAGACAACCAAGCAGGTGCTTCCACATAGGTAAGCAAAAACAGCAATAAGCCCCGTGTAGAGAAGTGTCGAATGACTTGTACGTTCGTCCAACCCCTTGCCAATCGATTGGCTGCAAACATGCTCATCCCTGCACCCATTAGGAGGAAGAAACCAGGAGCACAAAGGTGCGTGATATAACGGGTGAGAAAGCCGAGTCCGCCTGCATATTCGGGTAGGGGATAGCCCCAGAATTCAGAATAATGCACCTTTGCGATGAAGTTGCTGGCGTGGTCAATGGCCATCAGAGCCATGATGAATCCTCGTAGGATGTCGAGGGCGGGTATGCGGGCTGCTTTCATAAGGCGATGTTTTAGGAGTGGGGTATTGCTCGCTTAAAGTTAATCGTTTCGAACGGCTTTTGCCTCGACTAATAGAACTTCTTTGGCATTGTGTGCCTGAATATAGCGATAATTGCCCTCGCCTAACTCAGCTAACTCTTGCAATTTTGCCCGAACCCGCTTTTCGTTTTCTCCAAAGGACAATACCGTCAGGTGAATATCACGAGCAGCATTGTTCTTAATCCCATTTTTAAGAGTCGCAGGGATAAGGAAACTACCATCAGTTGCGAGAATGATACGGTTATTGCCTCCCTTCATATAATTTCCCTTGGCAATTCGATAGGCCAATTTGGCTCCAGAAAGCACGTCGGTTTTTCCTTGAGATTCGAGCTTGTTAATCGTGGCATTGATTCGCTCCTTCTGACTAGCCGAAGTCGAATGCAACGCTACTTCGGCTTCTCCTGAATAGGTAACGATAGCAATTTTGTCTTCGGGGCGCATCAAATGAAGGAGATACATGAGGGATTTCTTTAACAAGGGCAAGCGATCAGGCTTGTTCATGGACTGAGAGACATCCAATAACAGAATCATATTGTTGGATGCATTGCCTTCTAAAGTAGGGTAGGGGATAAGGGTCTCCTCTCGAAAGAAGGGAGGTTCGCCCGTGAAAATCTCCTCTTCGTCCATATCCTCATAATACAACCGCAACCAATGCGATTCCTCTGCCGTCTGCAATAAGGGTAAATTTGACTTGGCCATCAATCGATTGTATTGATAAGCTAATCCTTGCCCGTGGCGATTGAATTTCGTTATGTGCTTATAATTGAAATAGAAGTATTCTTTGTTTTGGGCAGGGTATCGTTCTTTGCTGTAATCGGCTGCGAGATAGGATTGGGTTTGTGCCATTATCTCTTGTGCGTATTGTAGCACGATATCGTATTGTACGGCAGGATGCTGGGTATTACCCGTCCGAACGGCCTCTTTTGCTCCAGGGAATTCGGGCTTTTCATTAGTAGCTTTGTCAATCGCTTCCTTTAATCGTTCTTGTAATGCCCCCGTAATGACGATGTCGTGCTCTCTCCGTAGAGAATGTAGGCTCTGCCGACTATACATGATGACATCATATAACACTTTGGTCGATTGAACGAAAGGGTTTTCTGCTGGCAACTCAAAGAGGGATTCGTGTAAGGAGGTTAGCTTTGTATATATATTGCTCTTCGTAACAATGAATTGATCAAACAACCCAATTGCATGTTGTATATAAGCATAGCAGCTTCTGAGTTCAGGTTCGTTTACATAGGCTTTTGCCGCAATATGACTTTCGATGGTGTCGCATAGGGCAATTAATTCGGCTACGGTCTTACGAAGTAGGTCAATTTTCTCGATAAGGGTGTCTCTATGAGGATTCGGCAAATGTTGACTTTGGGCAATGGCTCTTTGGTAAATCTTCTCTGGTAATACTTTGTAGGTATTGGGATCCGTCAAGAATTTACTCTTCTGAAAAAGAATCCCCTGCTTTAATTGTTCCTCAAACAATCGCTCTTTGGCTGTTTTGGGGAACTTATTACGATAGGCATTCACCTTCCCATTAAAATCCTCCAATTCTGTATGAATAATCCATAAGGTATGGACATTTTCATTAATGTAATCTACATATAGATTCAATGCTTTTGCAACTTGCGCATCGTTCTGAGCAAAGGCGGAGCTTAGGCAAAAAAAGAGAGCTAAACCAAAGGAGATATAGGGTTTCATAAAGATACGGTTCGGTTAGTGGTAAGGCATAGGAATATTATCGATTCCTTTAGAGTATTCAAATTTTAATCCGTAATTCATTGTGTATTCCCTGAATATTGCTATATAGCCATTGAACAAATGTCTAGAAGATATACAATCATGACATTGTCTGATAGTTTCCATCTCAACACATTTATAATCGATATTTTGACGCTCATGATGAGAGTATACACGTTTGATTATTCTTACTACATAGGGCTACTTTTTGGCTGTGAGTTTGTATATGTTTGTAGTGTACACACACTCGTAAACCATTTACCTAAAAACCAAATTTCACATGAGTAAGCTTCAAAAGCTCATTATTCTATCGCTTCTAATGATGATTTGCTTCGTAGGAAATCTTCAAGCTCAATCGTCTACTATCACCCGACTTAGCCCTAAAGAGTTTCAACAAAAAATGGCAGCTTCTGATGGATTCTATCTATTAGATATTCGAACCGCCTTCGAATTTTCTTCTAGTAGAATTGAAGATGCCACCCACGTGAGCTTTCTTACCCCGATTGCTTTCTCAAGACGAACACGAGACCTAGATAAGGATGCTCCTATATTTGTCTATGATCAAACAGGACATAGGAGTACAATGGCCGTGAATCGGTTGAGAAAAATGGGATTCCGCGAAATCTACGAATTGGAAGGTGGATTTAAGGCGTGGACAAATAAGAAGTTCCCCACTGACGAATAAAAGTGTTTGTTGTCATAATTTGTTTGTAGGTTATAAGCCATGGATACAATACCAGTATTCGTGGTTTTTCTCTTTTTAAATTGCTTGTTATAGGCATATATGAGCCATTCATTGCGTAAATATGACTCTTCAAACAATTCTGCGAACCAGTCACAAGTAGATGTATATACTCTGGGCATATTTGAGTATATTGTAAATTCTATCAAGAATCATTAAACTATATCTAAAAAAATAAATAATATGTTGAAGAAGTCTTTACACTATCTACAATGTGTTTGTTTGGTAATGGCTGGCCTTTTGATGGGGGCTGCTTTACAAGCACAAAACTATAGTACTTCACAAACTATTGGCGCACCAGCAGCTTACAATGTCGAGCAAGACGATGTAGATGTTATCATGGAAGCACCCGCTGATGAGGTATTGTCTTCTTGGCAAACTCTTCCTTTTACATGGACCTTTTACGGACAAGCAGTTACTGGATACTATATAAGTGATAATGGATACATCACTTTCGACCAAGCTGCAACTACTAGCCATGCAAATAATGGATTTGTTCCTAATCCTGCTGGCCCTAATAATGCTATCTACGCTTTCTGGGACAATATCGAATTGAGTTCAAGTGGAATGGGTGCTGCAGACCAAATTGTTACTTGGACGTATGGAGAAGAGGGATATCGCACACATGTGATTCAATGGAGAGATGTGTCACCAGTAGGTGGTTCTGCTTCTCTTTATTTCTCAATCCTTATCTACGAATGTGGTGACTTTGATGTAATGATGAATTGGGGTTACATCGTGGGCATGACAGGAACAATTGGTTGTGAAAACGCTGCTGGAAATGCAGGGCAAGGTCTCTGGGGAGCACCTTCGCTTCCTTTCCCCGATCTTACAGATGATGCTGATGATGACATCACCAATAAGTTCTTCTACGATGGTATTGAATATGATGCTTCTATTGTAAATACGAATTTTTATGGTACTGTGCCTATCGGAAATAATGATTTTGTTGTGACAATCAGAAATAATGGAGGCCAAACAATTGAAACCGTAAAAATTAATTATTCTATCAATGGAGGAGCAACTCAAACGGAGGTTCTCACAGGTTTTAACCTAACTACTGGGTTTACAGACTTCCGTACAATTTCAACTACATTAGATATCCCTGTTGTTGCAGAAGAGTATGAGCTATGTATCTGGATTGGAGATGTAAATGGACAAACAGATCAGCGTAGTTGTAATGATATGTATTGTCAAACGCTCTTTGCTGTAAATGGAACGACAACTCCTAAGAAAGTTCTTTTCGAGAAATTTACAGGAACTTGGTGTCCTTATTGTATTGATGGTGCGATTACTATGGATGATATCCTCAATGCAAATCCAAATGATGTAGTTGCCTCAGCGATTCACTCTGGAGATGTAATGGAAGCTAATACAGGTATCGAGGATACATATGTTCCTTCTGGATACCCGAATGGAATGGTAGATCGCCACTATTTTCCTTCTGAAGGAAGCATCGTTCATGGTAGAGGTTCTTGGCAAGCCAATGCCCAAGATCGCTTAAATGTTTCTGCCTTCGTTGAGCCTATCGTGACACATACATATGACCCCGCAACGCGTACAATCAATGGAAAGGTGTATGCCAACTTTGTAGATTATGCAAGAGGAGCATATCGTGTAAATCTATTGATTACCGAAGACGAGGTGACTGGTGGTAGCGCATATGATCAAGCGAATGCTTATAACTCTCAGCAAGGACATCCATACTATCAAGCAGGCTCAAGCGTAGCAGGATTTGTACACAAACATGTATTGCGTGCTGCTCCACTTGGTGTTTTTGGAGAGCAATTAAATTTACCTAGTATAATTAATCCAAATGACTTATATTCGGTAGATTTTTCATACACATTGCCTGCTGATTGGGATGAAAATAATATTTATTTGATTGGATTCGTTTCTGAGTATGATGAGATGGATCTTAAAGGAAATGAGGTTATCAATGTGCGTGAATATGCCCTTGGAGAATCTCCTTCTTCTGTAGGAATAGAAGATGAATTGCCTCATGAAATGTTAGGAGTTTACCCAAATCCAGTAAATGGCACAGGATATGTGGTAATGTCATTCGGAGAAATGACAAAAGCGTCTTTTGAAATCTATAATACAATGGGGCAAAAGGTTGCTACATTGAAAAAAGGAAACTTTACCCCTGGAGAACATACTGTATATTTTAGCACAGAAAATGTAACACCAGGTGTTTATCAGTTGGTTGTCTCTACAGACCATGGGACTTATACTAACAAAATTATTGTTACTGAATAAAAATTTTCCTCATACGAAGCTTATAAATACGCCCCGTTTCTATCAAAGAGAAGCGGGGATTTTTTACGCTCTTATTCATATTTTTTCGAATTGAATGATATTCTAGAGAATATGCCAAATCATACTTTTACAAATTGGGCGCGTCATTGGGTATGGAAGGGGCGGTATTTTATGCCTACAACGGAGGAGGAGATACAAGCAATTGTAAATCTTGCACGAGAAGAAGGTTGTAGGATTCGAATGATTGGTGCGAGGCATAGCTGGAGTGATATCGCTCGAACTCGTGAGGAAACAGATTTTGTTGTATCTCTAGATGAGTGTAATGAGGTGTTGGAGGTCAATAAAGATAAAGGGGAAGTTAGGGTACAAGCAGGTATTCGTATAAAAGACCTTAATGATGCTCTCGCAAAACATGGACTTGCCTTAGAGAATCTTGGTACTATCGCAGAGCAAAGTATTGCAGGAGCTATTTCTACTGCTACTCATGGCACAGGAATCTCATTTTCTAATATGGCCACACAAGTGTTAGGAATGAAAATGGTTTTGTCTAATGGGCAGGCTCTTTCGATTGATGATTCAGAGAATACTCATCTATTACCCCTTGTTCGTGTGAGCTTAGGATGCCTAGGAATTATATCGGAGGTTCGCTTGAAGGTAGTATCTGCATTTCGTTTACATGGTCGAGTGGATACCACTAAAACATTAAGATATGTTCTGGAGAATCTAGATACTTATTTGCAAAAGCATGATCACTTCAAATTATGGTGGCTTCCTCATCAGGAAGGTGTATGGATATGGGAATTGAATCGAACAGACAAGGCTCTTAAAAGTAATAGGCTGCTGGAATGGTTTAATGATTATTTCCTCGGCCGAATATTCTTTGGCTCTTGGTTAGGCTTTTTAGAACGTTTCCCTACTATAATCCCAAAAGCGAATAGGTTCCTTCAACGTTTATTCTCCTACAATGAGCGTGTCAAACGTAGTGACAAAGTATTGACTCATCCTATTTTGATCCGACATCAGGAAATGGCATATAGTATCCCTATAGAATATACAGTTGAAGCCCTTAAAGTGATTGGAGAAGTAATTGAGGAGGAAGATTTTAAGGTGTCTTTCCCTTTAGAAATTCGTTTCATTAAGAAAGACCAAAATGCTTTAAGTCCAATGTACGGACGAGATACATGTAATATCACATTTTGTATGTATGATAAAAAACAGTACAAACAATACTTTGAGCGAATGGAGCGCGTAATGCTTAGCCGATTTGATGGACGTCCACATTGGGGTAAGATGCATTTCGCTTCTCAAGAGGAACTATGGATGCGATATCCTCGATGGATTCAGTTTCATTCATTGAAGGAAATGTTAGATCCAATAGGGATGTATTCAAATACGTTCATTGAGCGGTTATTTGGGAAATAGTTGATAAATGGTATGTTATTTGACGGTTTCTCCTGAGGCACTAACCTCTATATTGATTGGTACTTTTAGTAAGTTATTAAGAAACTTTATTCTAGACGATTGAAAATAGAAACATTAGCATATCCGCGTGCAACCATTGTTGGTAACCCTTCAGGTGGTTATCATGGCAGAACTATCTCTTTCACATTTAATGACTTTAAGGTGAAAGTGTCAGTAGAAAAGAGCACAAAATTTGAAATTGTATTATCAGAGACTGAGGTCAAAACATTTGAAAACTTGGATGTTTTTATACATCAGATAGCTATGAAAGGGCTACAAAGTATTTGCCCCCTTTGGATATCTGCTACTTTGAAGCGTTTTTATACTTTATGTGAAATAGAGAGCCTGAAGATACCTATAAAAACTTTTAGGATTTACATGAATTCTACAATTCCTGCTAATTGTGGATTTGGGGATGAATCTGCATATATTGTTGCGTTCTGCCGCACTTTGATGCGTTTTTGGGGAATCCGAATTCCTGATCCTCTGTTAGCGAAATTTGTAAGAGAAATTGAAATGGAAGAATTGGGTAAATATGGAGGCACTCAAGGAGGTGGTGCACAAGTATATAATTGCTTACTCTATGCCAACTTTGATGAGGAAATTATGTGGACACAGGGGTATGCAGCTTATATCCCGTTAAGTGTTGATGATCTTCCTGCAATTTTTATTGCCTATCCCGAGCACCCGTCTATCCTCAATCCAAACTTTTATGAAGACTTTTTTATCCGTTACGAAAACGGAGAACGAGAAATAATAGGAGCTATTGATAAATGGGCAAATCTAACAACCGATTTTAGGACGGCAATGTTTGCACAAGATTTTGAATGGATGGTGGAATTATTTAATGATAATTGGGCAATTCGAAGAAAATATCTTCCTACATCAGACGATGATATCAGGAGGATAGAATTAATGCATTCAATGGGGGTTGGTGCGAAGCTAATTGGACAAGGGGGGGCAATTATCGGTTTGTATGAGGGAGAAGCTACGATAGAAGCAATAGAACAAGTACTAAAACTAGAAGGGATGAAAGTTTTAGTACCAACAAAAATGCAACTCGCAGAAGCGTGATACTCTCAACTTCTTATAATAACTCCGCTCAAAGGTTTTAAAAATACTTGTTGATGGCTCAGTAGATTGTCGCTTCGTGTTGAGAATTCTAGTCTACTTGCTAGACGTGGAAACTTTATTTTAATAGATTTGCTAGAGAAATTAATATATATGTATATGAGCTCTTCTTCATGTAAACGGTAGTATCCAAGGACCGATTTTGGTGTATGCTTAATGGTTGTAATGCTCCCTACTTGTAGAGCTTTAAATCGTTTTCTAACATGCAATAGACGGCGATAGGTATAAAGAAGTGATTCGAATTTATCGTTTTGTGATGCTACATTAATTTTAGTATAATCGGGATTTACGGGTAGCCATGGCTTTTCACTTATTGTAAATCCAGCATGTTTATCTGCGCTCCATTGCATAGGAGTACGACAGATATCTCGATTTAGAGTTACGGGAGCGAGGTTGGCGACCCATTGAGGAACCCATCTAAATTTGTGAGCTAAAGGATCTAACCCTTGTTTTAGAGGAATATGGGCATTTGTCATTCCAATTTCCTCTCCTTGATAGGTGACGGGTACAGCACGGGTTGTAAACTGAAAAAGAGCAATTAGCTTAGCTTTCTCAGGATTATTTTTTATCCGACTAATGCTACGTCGATTATCGTGATTACTGAAAACAATTGTTGGTATGAAGGGTGCTGGATAGTATTTTTCATACAGTTCAATCTTTTTACGAAACCAGTGTGCACTGAATCGAAACTTAAGCATATCAAACAGAAATATAAGGTGCAAACCTTCTTGTTTTTCACCTAGAAATTTTCGAATGGTATCATGCTTCCCAAAAACCTCTCCTAGGAGAACCCTTTCTCGGTCTTGAAATTCGTTTACAACACCTCGTAGTTCCTTTGCTAATTCGAAGTTATCAGGATGATTAACAGTATATGCACCTTTTTGAAAACCAGAAATTGGATTGGAATAAGAGGGAAAAGGGTTGATATTAAAGGGATTGTTTGAGAAGGACGAATCTTTAATAATAACATTAAAAATGTCTAGGCGGAATCCATCTACTCCTTTTTGAAGCCAATGCCTAACTACTTTAAACATAGCTTCTTTTACTTCTGGGTTGTGGTAATTCAAGTCAGGTTGGAAAGGAAGGAAAGAAGCATAATACCATTGTTTACGCTGTTCATCGAATTGCCAGCCCCTACTCAATAGAAGTGAACGCCAATTATTTGGCGGGCGTTTACCTTCACTTTTTCCCTCATGCCATATATACCAATCTTTTTTGTGCCCTTCTTTATCACCTTTCGAACCTTTGAACCAATGATGTTGGTCTGAAGTATGATTCATAACCATATCAAATATTACATACATTTGCCGTTTATGAACTTCTTCTATGAGTTGTTCAATATCAGCTAAAGTTCCATATTCAGGAGCAATTCGATAGTAATCACTGATATCATATCCAAAATCTCGTTGAGGACTTTGAAAGAAAGGGGACAACCATATCGTCTCAAAGCCAGTTCGCTTCAAGTAATCAAGCTTTGAAATAATACCTTGGATATCACCAATACCATCTCCGTTCATATCCATAAATGAACGAGGATATATTTGATAAATAGTAGTGCTTTGCCACCAAGGATATTGTTTTTTTAGACTTGCCTCCATATTAACGTTCTGGAAATTCCGAAAGAGCCATTACACGTTTTGCTTGATTAATATGTCGCTCTTCATGCATAATGAGGATATTGCAGGCATCGTGAATACTGTAGGTGATATAAAACGCTACAGGAGATGTCATGATTGTCTTTTTGTGGTTGAGGGTGTTTAATTTTTTAATTAATGTAAAGAACTCTATTTGGTGTTCTGAGAATTGTTTTACAATATCTGCCGATATATTGCTTTGTGCAGGCCTGAAAACTGAGGGCGCCTTCATCTTCATTTTTGCATTAGGTTTCAAAGAGTTCATAAGCATTTTCCCAAACATACTAGGGAGAAAAGGTAGTCTTTCCCAGAATGTTTTTTTGTGAGTCCCATTTACAAAAGCTTTAAAAATAGGTTCATATTGTTGGTTCGAGGTAATAATATGATCTAGGCACTGACCAATACTCCATTTTTGTGGACTAGGTTTCCAGTTTAATTGTTCTTTACTAAGGAATCCAAAAGTAGCGCGAACCTCTTCCGTAAGTAGGTCCGCCTTTTTAAAGATTGGGTTAAGGTATGGATTGTTCATAAAAACAAGGTATTTAGAGGTCAGTATAGGGAGGAAAAAGGCGATACTATTTGAACCTTTATATTTCTTTCATGTGTATCATCATGCAGATTTGTAATAATTAATCTAATGTACAATTATCCTTTGTATTGTAAAAATATAATTCCCACCACTTTATCTTGGTGAAATACCGATTATATTTGGAATAGGCCAGAACACTTTATTTTCGTCGGACTCAATAAAGTTAGTTTCGTAACTACCCATATAGGCAATATTCTTTTTAGGATGATTGAGGAAAAAAGATGCTTCTGGTCCCCCTTCTAAATACATCATTGAATGAATGGATAAAGGTAGACCTAGTAACATATCGATAAAATCATGAACAGAGTAGGGACTCCTTGAAAAAAGAAATAATACTTGACCCTTTTGATCTGTGGCAATAGCTACCATACTCCAATATTTATCTTGCTTACTCCACTTATTTCTACCCTCGCAATCGACCATTCTGATACTTTGTGTGAAGGTTTTATATTGTTTACTAAGGGTTTCCCAATTTTGACATTCTAAGTCAATGATTTGAAATAGGGGATATTTATCTTGGATAGGATTAAATGCGACAATAGTTTTATCTTTATTAAGACGTTTGTTATTGACGTGGCTCCCATTCTGCATATACCCAACATTAGTCTGATGATCTGCTTGATACATACCAGCATTTACTAGAGCTGTAAGTTTATAATCTTTTGCCCACTGGGAGGCTGTTTTATTCTCTTCTCCTTTTTCCTTAGAAGAAATGAGATGGAATTTATAATAGGTCGGGTCTATTCTAAGGATGCTTAATTTTGAGTCTCCTATGTTGCAATGAATTGGGGCATCAACTGAGGTAAAACTGAGACCTTGATCTAACATCTCCCATTGTAGAGGCTTGCGGTTTGTATTAACCGTAAACATAAGCGTATTGGATTCTGTTGATTCAACTTCGGGTGTTGCTTGGTATTCTTCTGGCAAATATTCTTCCACTGAGTCAATAGGATAAGCGCTAGAAATACTATCTAATACCGATGACTTAGAAGAGGTGTTGGATTGGGAGGAGGGATTACAATTCATAAATAAACATACCAAAAAACATATAATGCAAATTAGAGAGTAGTCTTTCATGGCTTCTGATAGTTAGGAGATTCAATATACAAAACTCCTTCTTGAAGTAGAGCAAAAAGGAGTTCTGTATGAACAATATTTTGGAAAAACAATATATTACTGAGGAGTAGCAATAAGTTGTCCTGTGAGATAAATTAATTGAATTTCTGCGAGTTTGGCAGCAAATTTCGCATCAATGATATTACTTTGCGTCCGAATGAGATTCAATTGGGCCGTTCTAAACTGAGTGGAATTTGTTTGCCCGAGTCTATAAAGTTCTTGAGTACGTTCAAAATTTCGTTTGGCAGCAGATAGGTTCTTTTCTGCAATAGCTAACAAATCAAGTCTGTTTTTGTAGGTGGCAAAAGCGTTTTGAATATCCCGTTCAACTTGATCTTTTGCATTTTCTACTTCCTCCCGATTATTCTCAATTGAAAGAAGGGTATTTTCATGTTGAGTTTGCTTCCTATGTCCATCGAAGATATTAAAGGACATAGAGAGAGAGCCAGAAAACCCTAAATTTTGTTGCTTTAAGACAATTCCGACCTCGTTATTTGCCTGATTGAAACCGTATGATGCACGTAAATCTAAGCGAGGGAGTTGTGATGCTTTAACCAACTTTAAATCTAATTCAGATAGATTCAAGTTGGCTTGACTGATTTTTATCGCAACATTGTTCTGTTTTGCTAATTGCCGAAGCTCTGCTAATTGCATTGTTTCATCAATATTAACAAGCATCGATGCAATATAGGATCTCGTACTCTCCTCTCCCAAGAGGTAGTTAAGGTTATATCGTGCTGTTTCAATTGTAAGAGCTGCGTTAACCATATTAATACTATCGGTATTATAGTCTACTTCAGCGTTGAGTACCTCGAGTTTAGATGCTCTCCCAAATTCAGATTGAACCTCAGCTCTTCTTCGTCTTTCTTTAGAAACAGATAATGCTTTTTTGGCGACTTCGTATTGTTGTTGGGCTCGTCCCATATTGTAATAAAAGTTCAAAACCTGAATGAGAGTTGCTTCAATGGTTAATTGGGCTTGTAACTTCGACAAACCTGCAGTTGCCATAAGTTTACGATAGTTATATATGTTTCCTAAACCATCAAATACTGTGTATGCCAAATTTAGAGATGCATTATAAGATTGGGTTTCCGCCCCATTTTCAGATGTAGGAGGAATGCCTGAAGAGAACTCAATATCAGTACTATTGATGTTATACGTAACTCCTGCTGCCACATCTAATCTAGGAAGCATCCCAGCATTACCCCGAGTTGCATTATTTTTACTAATGGTCGCCACATTATTTACCACCCTAATGTCATGGTTCCTTTCCATTGCAATGCGGATTGCATCATTAAGGTAGAGTGTGTCTTGGGCTTTTATATGAACTGCTACCAGCATGAGAGACAGTAACAGTATAGATTGAAGGTATTTCATACAGTAAAATCTATTCAGACTTATTGAACTCATGTAAGGCTTCCATTTCTGAAATGGCAGGCTCTAGCTCTTCTCGGGAAGGTTTCTTGGCATCCCAGAACCATTTCATATAAAATTTAATATCGTTGAACGAAGCGATTAAAACAGGTAAGGTAATGAGCGTGAGAAAAGTTGCTGCAAGTAAGCCATATGCAATGGAAATGGCCATCGGAACAAGAAATTGTGCTTGAAAACTTGTTTCGAGAATGAGAGGTCCTAATCCCGCGATGGTCGTTACTGAAGTCAAAAGAATTGGCCTGAAACGAGATAGGCCTGCTTGGTAAACAGCTTCTAGGAATCGTTGCCCTTCTTTCATATAGCCATTGAAAGCGGAAATAAATACCAGTGAGTCATTTACCATTACCCCAATCAATGCGACTACTCCCAACACAGATAGAACACTGATTGGGAAACCGTGTAAAGCATGTCCCCAAATTACCCCAATAAATCCAAAGGGCAATAGCATAATTACCATAAGGGCTTGAAGGAAAGATCGGAAAGTAAGCACAATAACAAAAATCATCGATAAGAATACAACAGGCCCAACTCGCTGCCCCGAAGCTTGGGTCTTGCTTGTTTCTTCCACTTGGCCTCGTAATGTGTAGCTTACACTAGGATACTTTGCCAAAATGGGAGGAAGAATATTGGTTTGGATATCTGCAATGATATCAGTTGAGGATACCTTAGCTCCTGTAATATCTGCTGAAATCCGAATTTCTCGTTTTCCATCCAAATGATTAATAGCAATTACGCCTCGTTGAAAGTTTAACTCTGCAAGTTCTTCGAGGGGATACTCCTTCCCTCCTGGCAATCGAATACGCATTCGTTCTAGTTGGCCAATAGAAGCGCGTTCTCCCTCCTCATAGCGCATCCATATTTTTACTTCATCTTCCCCTCGTTGTAGACGTTGCACTTCTTCTCCAAAAAAGCCTTGCCGAACTTGGCGAGTAATATCACTTACCTTTAAACCTAGTAATCGTGCTTTCGGCTTTAGGCTGATATTAATCTCGCGCAAACCTTCTTGATTATTATCGACTACATCTCTTAATTCGGATAGAGCAAGCAACTCTGCTTTGAACTCAGTGACAGCTTGTCCAAGCTCTTCTAGATTAGAGCCCAATAGAGAAACGGAAACAGGTTTGCCAAAAGGTGTTTGTACGCCAAAAGAGAGGCTTTCTGCACCATAGATAGGCCCTGCTTTATCAGTGATTCGTTTAATAATGTCAAGAGTAGCCATATTACGACTCTCGCCATCCAGCAAAATCACATTAAGCTTTCCCTCATAGGTTGTTGGGCCAATCCCTTTTTCAATAGCTAATACCACATATTTCCCATCGTCTCTTTCCTCTTTTATTTCTTGACTAACCTCCAATACAGCTTGTTCAATATGGTTGAGCCATTGTTGGGTAGTTGCTTCACGAGTACCTGCTGGCATTTTGAGATTCACTCCAATATTATCACGTTCAATGAACGGGAAGAAGGTTGTTTTCACAATGCCTGCTCCAACTGCCCCAAATGATATCATGAGTAATGCTACAGGAATGGCCAACCCTAACAACTTATAATTTAAACAAAAACGTAGAACAGGCGCATAGAGGGTATCGCGCATCCATGCCATTATTGCGTTCATCGTTCGTTCAAAAGCGTTTTGCTTATAATCTTTGCTCAATGCCTTTGAATGACCGACATGGGCAGGAAGAATGAAGGCTCCTTCGACTAGTGAAATCAAAAGTGTGACTACTACAACCAAGGCCATATGAGGGAAAATATCTCCAGGGCGACCATCGAGGAAAAAGAAGGCAGAAAAAGCGATAACAGTAGTAACAATAGCCGAAAATACTGCTGGAAGAACTTCCATCGTTCCATTGACCGCTGCAGTAAGTTTCTCCTCCCCTCGTTCAAATCGTTGGAATATATTCTCACTAATCACAATCCCATCGTCTACAAGAATCCCAATAACAACAATCATCCCAAATAGAGAAATAACATTAATACTCATACCAAGAAAAGGAGTGACTACAAACATTCCTAGAAAGGAAACAGGAATTGCAATAGCTACCCAGAAAGCCAAGCGCCATTGAAGGAAAAGCGCAAGGAAAATCATGACAAGTATAAATCCTATAATCCCATTTTTGGCCAACAATTCAATCCGTTGTCTTAGGGCAATAGTCCCATCTTGGATGACATCAGCGTGTACAACTTCATTTTTCTCATTGAACTTCTCGATATATTCTTTTACATGGTCAACAATATCAATAATATCTTCCTCAACTGTATTGAAGACTGTAATAACGACTGCAGGTTTTTGATTCATGAAACTACGGTTCGGATTATCCGACCACTTATCACGAACATCTGCTATATCTCTGAGAAGAATATCTCGGCCATCAGGATTCGATTTGATGGAAATGTCGAGTAAATCTTTGGCGAAATACCCTTTATTATTCGCTCTGACCAATAACTCTTCGCGTTTTCCTTTGATTGTACCCCCAGTAATCTGAATGTTGGAAGCCTTGACAGCCGCTGCCGCTTCTTGAAAGGTCAATTGATAGGCTTCGAGGCTGGATTCTCGGAAAGCAATTTCAATCTCCTCATCAGGAAAACCTGAGAGTTGTGTTTTTGATAAACCATCGAACCGCAATAAATCAGTTTCAACCTGGCGAGCAAATGTCTTAAGGGTTCTTAAATCTGTTTCTCCACTCAAAGCAAAACTAATTGCCAAACTTTGGCTTTCGCGCTTGAATATGATGGGAGGCTCCATGTCAGCAGGGAATGAATTGATTCGGTCTATCGCATTCTTGACATCTTGGAGAACCAAATCTGTATCATATCCTTTTATAACATTGACAGTCACCTCTCCATTGTTTTCCTTGGATACCGATGTGACTCGTTCGACTCCTGTGATACCTTTAAGGTTATCTTCCATTTTCAGGATAATACCTTCCTCAACTTCTTCTGGCGAGGCTCCTGGATAAACCACCTGAATCTTAATCGAACGACTTGGCGTTTCAGGGAAGAAACTTGACTTCATGCTCTTGAATCCAAGAAATCCGAAGATCAAGAAGATTAAAAGCAATACATTACCCGAAATCGGATACTTGATAAAGTATGTAATGATTTGTCGCATTGCTTTTTATTTAGGATTAACTACCATGACTTCTAAACCATCGAAAGCACCTGATACAGGTTCGGCTGCTACCATACTACCGTCTGTAAGTCCTGTAACAATCACTTTATCTTCGCCAATTCGAACAATACTGACGAGCTGTTTGATAAGGCGATTATCTTTTACTGTATAAACATATTGGTTGTCAATCAATAAATCGCGAGGAACTTCGAATGCAGCTTTTACAGTATTAGCCTTAATTTCACCTTGTAGATACATCCCTTCTCTAAGACCTCTTCCTGATGTTGCGATGTAGAGTTTCACCATTTGAGTATTAGGATCAACCGTCTTACTGATTCTACGAATCGTTCCTGTCCATTTACCCTCAATATCATTTGAGGTAAGGGTGACTTTAGATCCGACCTTCACAAACTTAAGGTCTTTAAGACGAATAGGAGCCTCAAATTCATAGGATGCCGTACCTGTTAATTGCCCAAGCTGTTGACCTGGTTGAACAATGCTGCCAGGGTAGGAGAGGGCTTGGGTCAATGTACCCGAAAATGGCGCGATGACCGTATACTTCCCCATGCGAATCTCTTGACTTTTGATGCTATAAAATTGATTGTGAATATTCCTCGAAATGACGAAGTATTTCTCTTTATCTGATTTTGGTTTAGGATACTCACGGAGTGAACGATTTACATTGAACCCATCTACATATTGTTGCCAAGCAGGATACGCATCAGCATAGTCCAATTTAAGATCTGGAAGCATTTGAGTGATTGCATTTAGCAAGGCTGCCTTTTGCGCTTGTAAAGTAGTACGTGCTTCTGTATCCTCAATTTGAAAAAGAGTTTCTCCTTTCGAAAAATTTGTGCCTTCTTTGAATGGCTTACTTGTGTTGAGCATTTTTCCTGAGACCTCCGCTGCGAGCATAATCTTCTCTTTTGCTTGCAACCTACCCGTCACAAATATGTCGCTCGAAACATCATTGTTCTGAACATACATCACTTTGACTCCTTTCACGGGAGCAGCTAACTCTTTACGGGGAGGAGGGGTTTTCTTGCTATTCATGAGCTTGTTTATAAACATGGCTCCAACAATCAAACCCACTGCAACAACAACCGTGATGACTCTTCTTACCATAATATTGAGATGATCGTATTTTGAAGGGTTATGTCTTTATTATATTCGACAACTCGATAGACTTAACTTAGTTAAATAAAAAGAGAAAAAAATAGAATCATTAACGTCACTAGACATAAATATTTAACTAAGTTAAACCAATGCTAAAAAGTTATAAGCTGTCTAAAAATCGATTAACTGCATTTAGGTACAATCTCTTAAATCGTTCCATCGGAATAGGCAAGCTCTTGATAAGCATAAGTGAAATAAACCCATGTGTCAATGCACTCCAATGGAGGAACAATTCATGAGGATCTACTTCTACATATTTCTTTGACAATGAACATAAGGATTCCCCGATGATTGCAGGAACTTTTATCTCCTCTCGCATCTTTTGAAAATCCGTTACTACTCCCTCAAGATGAAACATAACTTGGTATAAATCAGTATGTTCAAACGCGAATTCGAACCTCATGAGTGAGGCATTTATGACAAACTCCCGCGCTGATTTAGATACCTGATGCATCTGTCGAATGATTTGCCCAAGCCTAAAGAAACCTATTCGTTGGAGTTCCTGAAGAATTGCCTGTTTGTTTTTGAAGTAACTATATACAATGGGCGGACTGTAACCGATTTGCTTCCCGATTTTTCTAATGGTCACAGCTTGCCAACCCTCTTGCTGAGCCAATTCCCTTGCACTTGAAAGAATTTTGGCGCGCATTTCTTCTATTTCTTTGAGACGATTGGCTTTCATTCCTCTATTCATTTAACAATGTTAAATACAAAGTATAGGATTGAAACCCAGATAAGCAAGTCCTTGTTTGAAAAAAACACAAAAAGGAAATAAAAGAGGAACCGTATACTGCGGCTCCTCTGTTGCATCATGTACGTTCTTATGAAGAAAAATTAGTGATGTATGGGCTTTAGCTCGAACGAACCTTCATGATTCATACTTTGATTAAGCACGACCCATACAGCAGGAGCACCATTCGGAAGCGCATCAAGAGTAAGGGTAATACTTTCACCTGCAGATACCCATGTAAGGGTTTCAGGAAGTGCATTTCCGAGTTGTTCTGTGAGGAAGAACCCCAGCCTTTCTTTTCCTGTATTCTTCACCTCATAAGTAATAGGACTGACGATTTTATCATCTAGCACCTGTACCTTACTGCTTCGTGGAACGAAGATCTGAGGTGAGCCCTGCTTCTTGAAACGCCTTCTTGGAAGAATATACGGTCGTCTCTTTGCAAAATTTTGAATGAACAGAAAACCCGCAACCTCTTCAATACGCTGAAGAAATGCCCAGATTGCATTTAGCTTCTCGATTCGGGTAGCCGTTCTGTCAATACGGATAAACTTAAATTCATCTTGCGTTTTATTGAGTGTAATTAACAAATTAGTAGCTGCAATAAAATCATCCAAGAATGGATTAGGAGCTCCTGCGCTTACGAGATGGCTACGATACTGGTTTACAACTGTGGCGATATTCTCCATGAATTGCGCAAATTTCACCTGGCTTCGTTTAATAGCAGCAAAACGAGACACTCCAAATTTTAGTAAGGTGACGGGTTTATTGGCGAATGCTCTTCGTGCAAAATATCGAACCTTCTTGAATAAAGTTGTACAAACCTCCATTTGTTGCTTTAGCTCTTCGGTATGCCCCACTAGTTCGGCTCGTGTGCTTTCATCAGTAGATAGGATAACATCCGAGACCCATTGAGAAAGATCATTCGACTGTTGGACACTCAGGTTATGATCAAAACCTGAGAAAAGAGGTAAATCTTGAACATAAAACGATTGCATTACCCTTGCGTAATGCAGCAGATCTGCGTCTGCGATGTTGAAATTTCTTGTAATTTGTTTCATAATGATAAAAGAATTAAAGTGTTAAATAAAAATTGGAAATATACGAATGTTGCAATAATGCCATGAATAAGTAAGGCGGAAACCTAAGCTTCCTGTTTGCTTCGATAAGCAAATGGAGAATTATTCTCCCACGGATTACCTAGCTCGAAATATCATCGAATAGCTAGAAGGATACTAGGTCGATTCCTGAAGAATGACCATATGAAAATCCACAAACAGTTCCGTAAACTAAATTGAGGGAGTTTCCTCATCTAGGCTATGTCCTATGCTTATGCGAACGAAGAATTGGTGGCTCCTAAATTTTGATTACAACCGAGCCTCTATATATATAATTCATAACACGGGTCGGTTGCTCACTTGAGTGCCATCTTTTTTCAAAAAAGTTTTTCACGATCATCTTATAATTTGATTTTCAGTGACTTGTATGAAGCTTAAATCTCTTTTTATATATAGTATTCCCTATGTTTTATGTATAACACCAGAAAATGAATAGAGTGAAGGTTTATTGTCTTTGAGAAAGGCTAGATGAAATGATTTCCAAACCATAAATCCCAACTCTTTATGAAAATCGCTTACTCATCAAATTCATTACAAGTATCCCTTCACTTATATAATGAATAACAAATCACTTTATCTCACTAAGAAAATAACTTTTTTTGATATTTATTTTCAGATAGGGGTTAGTAAATTGACCTTCAGTTTTTTATAAAAGTGTAAAATCAAAAAGAAACAAACCATTACTTTAATAAACTTCAACTAATAAACCTATTTTCAACACATTGATTGTGACGTATTGAGCGTTATTTGATAGTTTCTGCAAAAAACAGCGAGCTATAATTTTTTATAGCTCGCTGAAAAGCTGTATTTTTATACTATATCAGCGAGCTATAGACTTAAATAAGAATGCAAGAAAAATTAATTGGGCGAAAAAAAGAGCAAATACTTTTACAAAAAGCATGGAAATCCAATCGAGCAGAGATGGTCGCGGTGATTGGTCGTAGACGAGTCGGAAAAACGTTTTTAATTCGATCTTTCTTTAACAATACTTTTGACTTTGAGATTACAGGTATTCAAGACGCACCTCAAAAAGAGCAACTGAAGAATTTCAAAATTCAATTGGATAAGGTAACAGAGAGTACCTTGCCTGTTCAACAACCAAAAGATTGGCTGGATGCTTTCGTATTATTGATTCAACATTTGGAATCATTGGAAGGCAATCGCCGAAGAATCATTTTTTTAGACGAATTGCCTTGGTTAGCAACAAATAAATCAGGTTTTCTCAGAGCCTTAGGCTACTTTTGGAATAGTTGGGCTGCACAACAAAATATCGTTGTGATTATTTGTGGGTCAGCTGCTTCATGGATGATACAGAAAGTCGTGAACCATAAAGGGGGGCTTCACAATCGCATAACTAAACGTATTTTTTTAAAGCCTTTCACCCTTCCTGAAACAGAAGCTTTTTTACAAAGCCGCCAAATATTTTTGGATAGATATCAAATCCTACAATTGTACATGACAATGGGAGGCATACCCCATTATCTTGGGGAAATCGAAGCAGGTTTAAGTGCGACACAGAATATAGACCAGATTTGCTTTTCTGATTCAGGTATTTTGCATGATGAATTCTCAAGATTATACCCAGCATTATTCGAAAATGCAGACAATCACATCACAATTATTCGTGCATTGGCGCGAAAGAATAGCGGATTGACACGACAAGAACTCATCCAACAAACCCATTTTTCCGATGGAGGAGGATTGAGTAAAATCCTAGAAGAACTTACAGCCTCTGGTTTTATCTCCAAGTATTATCCTTTCGGACATAAAAAACGCAAATTACTGTACCGTCTCACAGATGAATACTCATTATTTTACCTCTACTTCATCGAGAACAAAGTGCATGAGGAGGAAAACATTTGGCATAAGTTGAGCCAGACCCAATCTTGGAAAACATGGTCGGGCTATGCCTATGAAAACATTTGCTTAAAACACATCCCTCAAATCAAAAAGAATCTTGGTATTTCAGGAATCTATTCCGAATCCTCAGCATTCTATAAAAAAGCGACAAAAGAAATGGCGGGTACTCAAATTGACTTAGTAATAGATAGAAATGACCATGTGATTAACCTGTTCGAGATAAAATTCTACAATGAAGAATTCACCCTAACAAAATCCTATGCTACAAGGCTCAGAAAAAAAATGGCGATTTTTCGACAAGCAACCAAAACCCGCAAACAACTCTTCTATATGATAATAACAACTTTTGGCCTTCGAGCCAATCAGCATAGTATTGGGCTGATTGCCAATACTCTTACCTTTGATGCTCTATTTGATGGGTAGGGCACCAAAGGTAGGAGTGGACAAACTAGACACTTTATTCATTCTGAATAATAAGCTGTCTATAATCATTATAACCATTCAAAGAAATATGCAATAAGTAAGCTCCTGAACCAAAACCATTGGTTTCTACTTGAAATAGATCAGAACCACAATCCACAGATTTATAATAAACCTGTTTTTGTCTACCCAACATATCGAATAGCTTTATGATGGCAACCCCAGAAGTAGGACTGTTGATTTCGATGTTCACATTATGATTTGCAGGATTGGGAAATACATTAAAAGAGATGACATCAGGGAGCAGAGTATCTAAATTGTGATTCATATTTTGGGGCTGATTCCAAGGACTAGCTCTCTCCTGAATTCTTAGGGTATAAGAATCTTTATTGATTTTTTGTGTAGGAGAGAAAACCCTAATAAATAGTTTTTCTCCTTCAATCCCAGCATATACCAATTCCTTTTCTCTATTTTCTGAGCTATCTGTTTGACCCACTAATATGAAAGCTTGATTAAATACTTGTATAGAGCCATCTATATCATTCTCACCTAAGGAAATTCTTAAATGGTTTTTTGAGCCAACCTTATAACGGTAAAAATCATTATCAGATACAGGGCATATAGAAGCATTTCTTAATACTCCAATGAGCGGGAAATCCTTCGCATCCCATGCCGATTCATTCGGTTCAAAAATGTCTCGTGGACAGGGCTCGGTATAAGGAATACAGGTATTATGTATGACTTGACCATCCTGATCAACCATGAAAAGATAGAAATCTTCCTGACCCATACCTTGACTAGAGGTAATTCCTCCGATAGCCCAGCCGCTTGACGTTTTGGGTTGAATAGTAATGCCTCGTTCGAACTGTTGCCCTCCATATGTCTGATACCAAATAGGCTGACCCTGTCCATCCGTTTTTAACAAAGCGATATCTATATTCCCATTCGAATCAGTAATATCACCTAGGCAAAATATGTTTCCTGTAGAATCTGCTTGCATTGAGTAACCTCGTAAATTTAAATGTGCCAATGGCTGTTGGGTAGATATAAAGCTACCGTTTGTATCGACTCGAGTCAAACTCATATTGCTACTGCTTGCACCAACAGAAGTTCCTAATAGTAGGAAATCTCCATTCGAATCTTGAATCATATCATAACCAATATCACTATCTCCATTGCCATATAAAGCACTCCAATACTCAAGGCCTGTGGTATCAATTTTTAGCGCAAACATATCCATTGAAAAATTACTAGGATTATAGGCACGACCTACTATAAGCAACTTTTGTGAGTCGATTTGATACAAAGCATTTGCCTCTTCAAGTGAATTGTTGCCAAAGTTATAGGAGGAAAGTAGAGTACCGGAATCGTCTATTTTGGCTACCCAGGCGTCTCCTCCAACTCCATAACTATCCGTATATCCGACTAGTAAATACTGGTTTGTTGTGTATTCTGCAATGGCATTGAATCGGTCGGTGCCCGTTCCTCCATAGAATCTCGACCATATGATATCCCCCACAGAATCTAGTTTAATAATTCGCCCATCCATGCTATTTCGAGAACTATTAAACGCAGTTCCCGCTATAATGATTTCCCCTTGGGCATTGACAAATACAGCATTCGCTTTTGATATCATGCTCGTATCTAAAAAAGTATACCATTCTAAATGAGCGGTATTATCCATCTTTACCACCAATATATCTCCATCAAGGCGACGACTATTAGATTGCCCAACCATTATCCAATTGCCTTCTGGAGTCCTAGCCATAGCTGTAGTTCTGTCCAATCCTCCTTCTCCCCAACTTCCTGCAAGCGTATCTGGGTTTACTACATTGATTGTTTTATATAGGCATAGTGTCGTATCACACCGAGCTTCAACACGAGCGACATATGTAGTTGTATAAAGTGGAGCTACTTCAATGGTTGCTCCATATCCTATTACTGCGCCTCCACAATTGCTTTCATACCATACCCAATTCTCAGTTTGGTCAATGAGTCCTCCTGTAACTTCTAAGGTCAATGGGTCTCCTTCGCAAATAATATCTCTTGGTGAGTAAATCGCTGAAGGGCTAGATTGAAGAACATCAAAATCTAACGATAAACTGTCAGTAGCAGTAAGACCACAATCTGCGGAATCAACAACCGAAAGTTGGATATCTACAGTTTCTGTAAATGTTCTTATTCGATTCGTATCTCCATCACTCCAAGTATAACTGCCATATACCCCCGGATCAATCTCTATCGTATCTCCATCACAAAGATTTTGGTCGAGCCCAAGGTCTAAAGCCAAAATAGGAAAATCATCTACAATATGTGCAGCATATACTTCCGTACAACCTATACTATCGGTTACTTGAACTACATAAGGACCAGCCGATAATGCGTTAATTATAGCTGCGGTATCCCCTGTACTCCACAAATATTGTATCGGTAAGGTTCCTTGAGACGTTAATGATAGGCTTCCATTAGGGTTGTCGGGACAATGATTATCAGAAATAGAAATGTTGGTTGAGAAGGCATGAGGGAGAATGTTAATCGAATCTCGTGTTCTACATCCACTTTGATTAGAAACTTCTACCCAATAGCTTCCTGAATTTGAAGCATTAATAGCAGGATTATTTTGACCCGTAGACCAATGATAAGAGAAGAAGCCAGCTCCTGGCGACAAGTAAATTAACTCATCTCCGCATTGAAGGGTATCGTTGCCTAAGTTGACTATAGGGGCTATATCAAGTAATTGTACATCAATACTAGCAGTATCACGGCATCCTCTATCATCAACTACTTGGGCAGAATAGTTGCCACTAGCCATATTAGAACGATAAGAGGCGATAAGTCCATCATCCCATACGTATAAGTAGGGGCCTAGCCCACCATGGGCAGCCAATTGTACCTCGCCTTCATGCCTGCCACAAGAATCATGGGTCACATGAAAAGAAAGATGGGGATTAATGGCATGAGTCAAGGTTGTCTCAAAGGTCTTCTCACAGTTCTGGCTATCATATACATAGAGTTTATAAAAGCCAATAGGTAGGTTCTGAACATCTCGTATCGTATCTCCATGTTCCCAACTATATGTATAAGGCTCTACCCCTCCAGTTATGGATATAGAAATCTCCCCATCGGGAATATCACACGAAACATCCGTATGAAATCCTTGAACCTCCATGAAGTCACAAGGATCTTGACGAACATTGATTGTATCATATCGGGTACATCCGAGCGTATCGGTTACAGCCAATGTATAAACTCCTGTATCCGTAACCATAAATACCGAATCTGTACTCCCGTCTTGCCATAAATAATCTTGGTAACTGTGAGCTGGGAGTAGCTGAATCGTATCTCCTTGTAAGGACAATAGTGTATCTTTAGGCAAATGAGTAGGAGGAATAGGACAGCCTTCTTGATATACCGTAAAAATCTCTGACCCTATATGCCACTCCCCAACCCTCGGATTACCTGTATTATTACTCCTTACAGTCAAACTAGTATATCCACCCCCATTCATGGATCCACCAATCCAATTGGGCCGATTCGTTAACCAAGAAACAGTGGGAGTTATATCATAATCAGGACAGACATAAGGGCCTCCATAATCATAACTAATATGAACCCCTCCTCCAGAATAAGGCAAACTATCAGAATGGGGCCATATTCTTACAAAACAATCAACTTGATCAATGTACAGAGGGATCGCAGATGTATTATTATCATTAGAAATCTCAGAAAGATTATTGTATGTATCTACATACCCAATAAAATAATATAACCCAGTAGCAAATACCTTACGAACCAATACAGGAGAAGTATACAAAACTGTATCACCCGGCAATATAGTATCTCTCACATATATATTCCCCATCCTAGAATCAAGGTCATTACTATTTAAATCGTCCTCTCCATCGAATATGGCATCTTGTGAGATATGCCATCCTATATAGTAGTTAAATACAGTATCTCCTCCAATATTCGCAACATTATAAGTAACCATAATCGTATCCCCCAAACTATTACTATAAGGGGATATACTTACCATTTCTATTGTTAAATCAGGCAATGGATTTCCTCCATCAATTATATTCACGGGAAATACATCTGTATTATTAAAATAATTAGACTCTACCTCATCCCTATTCGCATTAGCTTCTACAATAATATAGTGAGGTCCCAAATCTACTCCCCTGAAACTATGATCTTCTCCTTCTCTATATGATGAATCTACCTCAATGCCTGAATGCCTATCCCATCCTAAACGTAAGTCAAGTGGACTAGCCGTTATATCATCAGATAAAAATAAACGAGCTCGGGGATTTTTACTCCAATCCCCATCTAAATTACCTCCATTAGTCACCGTGTACCAGACATCAATCTCCTTGTCAGGCAATAAACTATCAGGAGAAACCTTAACTCCTTCTTGCCATAAGCTATCTATTACAAGAGTATAATCAGGAGCAGCAGGCGTTGTGGTATATACATAAAAAGGCTGATCTTCATCATTATCATCCTCATCAGTCTCCACCACCTCATTATATCCATCAGCAATAAAAAGGATTCGCCATGTACCTGTACTCCACCCCGATCCGATTTGAGGATAAGGAGGTAAAGTAAGCGTTTGCGATTCATTACTATCATCACCATCGTCTAACTGTGATACATAATCATCATCAAGTATGATATCCTCATTCGGGTCATAATCATTATCATCCGATAGTACATAAAGAACATATGAACTCCCACTTCCTCCATTGTAGTCAGTATCCCTATCTCCATTATTTTCCACCTGACAGTGAGCCTCTATCTGCATCCCTGGAGCCAATCCTCCAGAGGGTAAAGGCGATCCATCAGGCAGCGTCAAATACTCATTATCAATCTCCAGATTAGGCCCATGCACTACCACATTCCCAATTGTAATAGGATAAGCATATACATTATTTCCTTCATTCGATTCCGATATGTTGTTCAATAATCCATCGGTCTCAGCTAGTATATAATAACTTCCATCAGTAAGCGAACTGGGAATCGAAAAAGAAAAGCTCTGCGTTTGGCTTCCTCCCGATGATAAAGAATTCAACAATACGCCCGATCCAGGGACAACAACATCTGAGCTAGCATCAAATAATTGATCACTTGAGACAAACATACTAGAAATAAAAGTACTAGATACTGCAGTCCCATTATTCTGAATACTCCAATTCACAGTTATATTATCCCCTTGATCAGGATTTTGATCACTCACAGAATGAATTGTAGTCGTTAAATCTGGTAAGTTTGTATTTCCACCTCCCCCCCCTCCTACATTACCAAGAGTTCCTATAGCAATTCCAAACGTACCAGCACGATCATTATTAAACTCCCAGACCCTCACATACACAGTATTCCCCGGGTTCAAATTGGTGAGATAAATACTAGGCATAAAATTAGACCCTGGTACAAGATCATCCATACACGCTATTTGTGTCAAGTTAGTACAACTACCCGTATAGACAGCCAATGCCAAATCAGTAACATTTGACTGAATAATAGTACTAATCAACGCATCCCCATTAGAAGGAACCACAAACGTAAACCATACATCTCCTCCAGCATAACCAGCACTAGGATTCTGCGAAGTAGAAGTAGAGGCACACCCATAAGGTGTTCCTACATTACTATTCGTGGCTCCTACATTGGAAGCCGTCTGATAGTTTAAAGATGTTCCTACCTGTAAAGAAGTAGCATTGCAAGCATTATCATTCGAAACGCTAACACCCCCCGAACTCCCATTAACATTTACAGTTACATAATCTTTATCAGTACAGTTAGTAGCAGGATCCGTAACCGTTAACTCATAAATCGTAGTTTGAGTAGGTGAAGCAATTGGGTTCGATATATTAGGGTTAGAAAGCCCAATAGTCGGACTCCAACTGTAGGATCCCCCTCCTAGTCCTTGTAATTGAGTAGATCCACCATAGTAAATGGTCTTGTCAGTTCCTGCGTTTGCAGTGGGAGGAGGCTGAACATTGACCTGTAACTCATCAATAAAAGCACAATTTGCTCCTATTGTATCGATTAGGTAATAAGTTGTGCTTTGGGTAGGAGAGGCATTCGGATGCAAGGTAAAGGGATTATCTAAACCATCGGGAGGAAACCAGAAGACACTAGTCGGATTAGGTGCCTGAGCATCACTGAAGTTTATGGAGGTACCTACACAACTGGTTTTGTCTGCTCCAGCTGTAAAAGAGGTTCTTGAACTACTACTAGAACATTGCCCAAACCATTTGACCTTCAACGAATAAGAATGTGAACCAACACTCAAATTACTTCCTGTTACTTCTATATAATAATCTGTCGAGAACACGATTTTCTCGCAGAAATTCAGCTCCATAAACCCCGGACTTACCAACTGTCCAGATTCTTTAAGAGCATGATTAGATTTCTTTCTCAAGGCTACATGCATATCTCCCTGCGTTTCATCCCATTGTAATTCTGCCTTCAAATTGCCCTTAGCGAATAAAGCCCCATTTATGGTGACCCCAAATTGATCTACATCTGTATTATCCATACATCCTTGGATTGAGAATAGAGGTTCAGATTGTGATGGATGAAGACTAGAATATTGTGATATGACGGTGTAGTTAGAAGCGTTCTCATTAGGATCATGACAAGTAGGTATAGGGTCAGGGGTATAAGTAACATCTATGTCAAATTGTCCCACATTACCTTCTACACCGTTATACTTGGCTCCATCAATCACAATATAATAGGTTCCTGGTTGAAGGGATGTTGTGGTTATCCTATCATTACTTGCATTTCGTGTTCCTAGAACATCATCAGGGTTAGTTGTCTCCAATAATATTACATCTAAATCAGGGTGCCAGCCTCCTTGAGAACAGCTTTGAAAATTCCCTCCGCCTATATGCTTTTTCCCTGTAGCGTTTGTACAAAAAAAATTCTTGATTTCAATATCGAGTTCACCAGAAACTAATAATGTTATTTTATAAATTTTCTCTGTCCCAGCGTACCATTTGGTAGAAGAATACCCATAAGAAGTCACTCGCGCCCTTGGTTCAGAAACACCATTAATTAACACACTTTCATTAGATTGCTGTGCTGATAATGATGCCGAGAAATTCACTCCATGAGTCCCAAAATCATGTATGCCAACAATATCAATTTCTTCTGAGATAGGTGTACTTGAAATTGTGTTATTAGAATTATGGCTATCTTCTTCACAAGGAGTTCCAGGGTTATTCCCATTTGGTGTTTCTTCAAATCTAGGTTCTAATCGATTAATGGATGCAGCATAATCCTTGTAGTAATCGAAATGGATGTGTTCTCCCGTAGAATTCCCAGTTCCCCCTTCTTTCCCAATAAGATCACCAGTACTTAACCAGTCGTCCTTTTGCACATAAATAGCAGAAAGGTGTAAGATACGCATCATATATTTCTGGCCTTGATCATAAAATTCCAAGACGACTTCATTACCTGTAGTAGAAGCCCACTTTGTATCTGCAACCTTACAATCAATAGGCGCAAGGATATATGCATGATCTGGACTTGAATTTATATGACTATTCGAAAAATCTATAGCGATATAACCATGACCATCACAACTACTACCATTACTCAAACAATTACAGTTAGCCCTATTAGGGTATGTTATAGGAGCAGTAGAAGACGTCCAATTTCTTGTACACCGCCACTCTCCTTCAACAGGAAACTTTAAGCCAGGGCCCACTCCAGCTCTTACTTGAAAATTAGGATTTTTTATCTGCCACCTTAGTTGAGATATGTGCAAGATATCTGGCCCTACATCAACAAGAACAGTCGCATCAACCTTCAAATCATAGATCTTTATTTGCTTACCCCTTACAGGAGGTTCGTCGAAGTTCAAGGATGCCTGATTCACCCCATACGCAATATAACGCTGGTTTGGAGATATAGGAGAATATACTGTATTGAGGTTAGAATGCATATAAGGATCAAGAGGTAACTCATCTAATATTCCTGTCTCAATATCAAGACTCCATATCCGATACTCTACAGCTAGCCCTCCAAAATCATTAGAAAACAAGATTCTAGAATAATCAAATGAGAATCCCAAAGGAATCAAGTTTAACATAGGCTCATTTACCTCACTCAGATAGTCTGCCCTCATAGTAGGTGCAGTAATATCTGCCGAAGGTTCAAAAATAGCATATTCACTTCCCTGATAAACAATATTTCTCCCCTTTAAGGTAATTTGTTCCTTATCTCCATAAACTTGTTGCCGCCCATTTTGATAATAATAATCATCTATATTTATTTCCTCTATACTTCCCATCTGCATACTATACTTCATCCATTTTTCTGCTCCATCCTGAAAAGTAGCCAAGAATAAAAGTTCTTGCTCCGCATAAACAGCACTATCGTTATAATGAAAAGTATTCCGATCAAAAGGTATGTTCTCTTTTAGACATTCGAGATCTTGAAGGCCATAACTTCCTGTCATACACTTAACATCATTGGAGGAAGCAAGCCCTGCATTAACAGAACTTCTATTCTGGCCATAAAGACCAGAATAGAAAGTTAAAGCCGTTAAAAGATATAAAAACGTAGAATATATATAGTTTCTCATGATAAGCGACTCCATTACAAACCTTACATAATAAATCCTAATCCGTAAGCACCATACGCTTAGTCTCCACACGCACCCCATCTACAATTAGCGTATACAAATACGTTCCAGTGGTTAAGGTGCGGCCTTCTATCGTCACCTTTCCATTCCCCACATGAGAAATAGGAATATTACGCAAAGGAGATCCCTGCGCATTCGATATCAACAATTGAGCAGCTTGTGTTCCTTCAGGAATATGATAGTATATATCTGTTTGATTATAAAAAGGATTCGGACGATTCTCAAACAATTGGGCTGCCTGATAGGAGGGAGTATTGTCATCGCTATTGGGGCTATATCCTTGTAGCACTTGGCACCCATCAGTACATATAGACGTCACCAATTCCCTCAATTCTCCTAATTCTTCCCGTAATTGTTGTAGCTCTTTTTGGAGTACATTATTTTGATCTTGAACCTCGACAGTAGCTCTTTCCGTTTTTTGATCAAGCTCTTTTACTGCCTCCACTAAGATAGGAACCATCCCATCATAATTAAGAGCCAGCATACCTTCATGATCTTCTTGTACAAGTTCAGGATATACTTTTTGAACCTCTTGTGCTATAAGCCCTATTTGCTTCCGACTGGTAAACCCTCGCTCAGGATAACTTTCTTGGTCAAGATAGTAGGTACTACCTGTAATATCATAAAGACTTTTCAAATTATTCGTAAGAGAATTTATTTCCTTCTTAAATCGCTTATCAGATGTAACCCAGCTACCAGTACTGTAACTATTACCAGCTGAGTATATAGCATATGTAGCTTCTCCATTACTCACATGCAGAGGATAGCTAGGATTTACTAAACCTATCCCTACATAATCCGTAGGATCAGATAAATATACCTGATCACCATATTTCTGCCATGGAGGATTAAAACTATACAACTCGCCATTACTATTCACTCCCACAAGACGACTAGTCTCTACTTGTAATATGCTAAAACCAGTGCCATGTGATATATATACATAATCATCCTCAAGGAAAATCTCATAAATCCTCCAACTACTAGCGAATTCATTATAATAGTGTATATTTAACGGATTAGAGATGTTTAAGATTTTGAACCCTCCGTTACTTAAAGCAACATATAAAAGCTCATTCCGTATAGCCAAAGCCCCGTAAAGTCCCTGCCCCATATGAAAAGAATTTATTAATATTGGGCTAGCGGGTATAGAAACATCATATATCTCTATCGTTGAGTCACCAGTTGTAATATAAGCCCACTTGTCTCTAACTACTATTTCTAAAGGAGTTTTTCCTAAGTTTATGGATGAAATCAAGCTAGCAGTTGATGGAGTATTTACGTCTACAATCTTTAACTCATTATACACATACTCGATAATATAAGCATAGCCATCATCAACATATAAATCACGAACATTATAGTTATAAGGCCCCAATAATACCGAAGCCATTGTATTTAATGTATTAGCAGAATCTTCTTTAATTTCAAGGAAATCGTTACCTAGTCCCCCATTGTGTATAGTATATATACGATTATTATATATCTCAAAAAGAGAAGCACTCCCATTAAGTACTGTTGTCAAGGTATGATCAGGCATTATCTGATAAACCCTAAAGCTCCCAGGATACGCTTGGGTGTACAATTTATTCTGACTAACTCGCATTTTTGTAATTTCGGAGCTAGGAGTAGTACTATATAATTCTACAGGAGTAAATGGATTCGCAACATTAACGGACTCTAAGTCTCGAGACGAAGAACTAATGTATCTAGAGCAAAAAACAATAGAATCCTTAATACATATCTTAGAACGACCACTGGTGGAAGAGGTGACCCAACTAGACAACACAAAAACTTCTTCATCAGCTACCTCAGGAGGAGTTATAGGCAGTTTCCATTCTGCCTCTCCCTCCGAATTTGACATTAATACATACCCTTCACCCGCCCCTTCAGTAATTTGAATATTCTGTACAGTCAAATTCCCTTCATAATCCAACTTCAACTTTTCCTCATTAAATTGATCTTTCACCAAAAGAATGTCATCAGCAGTATCATGCGTATACAAAGTATCAAAAGCAACCGAACCAGAAGCATGAGGCATATCCAATATAAATTGGGTATTACTTAGAATCTGCTTTATTCTATGCACTTCTCCATTGAGGGTAATCAACTGCCCTTCAACCAAAGAAAGAAGAAAAGTTGTTCCACTTCCTGTCACAACTGTATCTCCAGCGTTAATAAATGCCAAGCCTGGTATCGGGTTCTGGTCTCCGTATGCCCCCTTTACCTCCAAAATAGCCTGTGGAGACACGACATTAATTCCTACATTGCCTTCATACGTAATCTCGTCATTGTTTTGCGTCCAAACTCCTCCTCCCGTTCCTGTCGCAGCTGTAGTCATTTGGGTCCCATCGGGAAAGATGAGTCCATTTCCAGCTCCCATAATATACACATTTCCAGCAACAGATAACTTTTCAGTAGGCGAGGCCGTCCCAATTCCCACATTTCCACTCGTAACTGCCATAGAGACGACATCGTCACTCGTTATTTTGAGCATTTCTGTAGGCCCATTAGGACTCATCCAACGCATGGTGAAATAGGAGTTTGGAAGATTCGATAGATATGACCCATAATCAAAAATGGCTGTCCCCTTATTAATCGTAGGATCTCCTGCAGCAATAATCTGCATACGCGGGGCAAAATCATTGGCATCTCCAGCAATAAACGTCAATCTACTATCTGCTTCTGCTGTTGATATTTGTGTATGTCGATTCCCTCCTGTTTTACCCTGTATAGTTAGTTTATAATTATTAAACGCATCTGTAGCTTCAACTTTGAATCCTGGAAATGCCAATGGAAACGTAGGTGTTAAACCTAGGAGCGCTCCAGGAGCCGTATTTCCTATACCGATAGCACTTCCATCTGTTGTGACGCCTAATACACCTCCACCTTGCATGTAGACTGGATTCTGTGCATAAGTATAGTTACTACATACCAATAAAATAACTGTATGTAGTATTAGTAGATAAGTAAGATTTTTTACCTTCATCGTTTCGTGATGTGTATTAATAATTGTGATCGAAATAAGCGAAATAATAAATAAACTCCTTCGCTTAAAACATACACAATATAGTAATTAATCTTACATTTTTTGTGTTTTGATGTGCTATTGATAAGTTACTTACCAGATTTGTATTTGAGTGTTTGTATAATTTATACCGTTCTATTCCTCCCCCCTCCTAATAGGATAAATCACCTGATCAACAAATCCCTCAGGATACTCCTCATCCCCCTCGAACCCCAGTTCAATATCCCGTCCACTTTCAGGTATGTAGGCCGTTTGGAAGAGATAGTCCCATATACTCAGAGTCAGGCCGAAGTTCATGCCATAGGGGAGGTGTTCGGGTAGTTCTTTGGAGTGGTGCCAGATATGCATTCGCGGATTGTTGAGGATGTATTTGAGGGGGCCATAGCTCCAACCCACATTTGCATGATTGAGGTGCCCAATCAAAACCGAGAACATATGTAGCACAAAGAAATTCTCGATGCCAAAACCAATCATTCCGAGTGGTATATATTGAATGCTTTTATACACAATAGATTCCATCCAATGGAAACGAAGATGTGCAGCAAAGCCCATCTCCTTGACCGAATGATGCAATTTATGAAACTCCCACAGCCATGGAACCCTATGCAACATCCGATGCACATTCCACCCAATAAAGTCGGACAAGACAAGGAAAATGATGAGTTGTAGCCAAGCAGGCCACGAACCAATCTCTATCGCTACTAGATGCCTTATCCCAAATATGGCTAGGAAATCACTGAACAATTCGGCAGCTATATTGGAAAGCGCATTGAAGCCAATGAGGGAGAATAGGAAAAAATTAAAGAACATATAGAAAGCATCCAACCAAAAGTCTTTTCGGATGGGAGCTTGTTTCTTTCGCCATGGAATTGCAATCTCCAATGCCCAAACGGCCAAAGACAGCCCAATCAGCCAATAGAAATAGTTGTTCCAAGAAGGATGCGTAATTTCATACACCAAATAATTCGCGTATCCCCCAAATGAACCCAAGGCAATATGTATGTACTTTTCCATAAGTTCTCCTTTTCCTATGAACGAAACCTTGGTTTCCCCAACTTTGTTTGGGTACAAACGAGGGCTCCGAATGTAAAGATAAAGCTTTCGATGGAGGGATGTACAGAAATTTATATACTAAACAATCATCGAGAAAACAGTATATTGCAATTGTGAAGTCTTTGGTTTGGCGGCTTTAACTTACACAATGTCGAGAACTTCACTCTTTTTTTATACCCTATACAACGCAACCTAGAGTAGAATAATATGATTAATAGGGCTATATATAGTTATACAAAGGTAAGTATTTTGCTTATCCTTGGGCTTTACATGATAAGTGCTTGCAATCAGAGTATTGCGCCTAGAGGCCTCGCGGTAAATCAAGAAAGTACTTCAAAATACGATACAGAACCTACGGATTGTGAGACTAAGTTGGAAAAAGCTTCTAATCGTATTTCCAGTTTGGAAGATACAGTCTTATTGCTGCAAGATTCCTTATTGTCTATACAGAAGGAGTTTGACAAGGGAGGGAAAGCAAAGGATACCATCGTAAATAATCAAGAGTTAAGAAATACGTCAGAGAATGAACAGAACAAGGAATTAACTAAGAGTAATGATGCAAATGTTCCAACGATTCCCTCGGGAGGACGTAACTTCACAAGTCCTATAACCAATACTGAAAATACACTTTATATAGTTGATATAAAAAAAGCTCAATTTGGATTATTCTTAGCAAATGCTAAAGGACAGAAGTATCGAAATATTGGTACATTAAAAGCAGATTTGGCTCGACAAAAACAAGAACTAATATTTGGAATGAATGCGGGTATGTACACGCCTACTGGAGATCCAGAGGGGTTGTACATTGTAGAAGGCAAGGAGTTATTTCCTATAGATATGGAGCCTATGCCTAAGGATAAGTTCCTAAATTTTTATATGGAACCCAATGGAGTATTCCTAATTACTAGTAAAGAAGAAGCCAAAATTGTTAGGAGACAAGATTATAAGTTTTCCAAGGGAGAGGTAAAATATGCGACTCAGTCTGGTCCAATGTTATTGATTAATGGAGCAATAAACAGTTATTTCAACGAAAACTCTAAGAATAAAAAGATACGTAATGGGATTGGCGTAATGGAAGATGGAAGGCTTGTATGTATCATATCCAATGAGCCGATTACATTTTACAATTTCGCAATCTTGTTCAAGGAATTAGGCTGTAAGAATGCTTTATACTTAGATGGAGTAATTTCTAAAATGTATGTTCCTTCAATAGGCAGAATGGATCTTTCAGGAAACTTAGGGCCTATAATCGGAATTATAAGATAACTTGCACGTGGAACAATAATAAGCGAAACCGCTCATAGTGGCTAGTTACAATCCTATAGTGAAGGTATGCATCTCCATAGTGGAGGGTTACATCTCTATAGTGGCTAGTTGCATCTCCATAGTGGAGGGTTGCACTCATATAGTGGAAGGTTGTTGACAAAAAGTGATAGTAATGCAGGCTATAGTGAATGTAAATCCAGTTGTAGTGAAAGTAGAACCATCTGTAGGGAGTATATTTCTGTTGATAGTGAATCTATATACGTGTATAGTCATGCAATTGCATAAAAAAGTGAAAATGCTGAAGCTTATAGTGAGCTTTTGTAAGTCCTTAGTTATTAGGGTTTTACATTGCAATACTTTCACTATAGAAATGTAAGCCTTCACTATGGAGATGCAGGGTGTCACTATTGAGATGCAACTAGCCACTATGGAGATGTAACCCTTCACTATAGAACTGCATACCTTCACTATAGATAGCGAGGGAATCACTATAGGGGGGACTACTTTCACTACAGCCGAATCTATTTCCACTATAGGTTGCAGTAGAATCACTATAGAGCTACGAGCTTTCACTATAGCCTGCAATAGAATCACTATGAATGGCATAGCAATCACTATGGGGCTACACCCCTTCACTATAGCCCGCAATAGAATCCCTATGAGCGTGCAGACTTCCACTATGAAAATCCATTTCTTAACAAGGCTGTTATGGGGGTGTTTGGCTTGTGATCCTAATTTGTTATATTGCAATAAAGAGGGGACACCTTGTGGAATGTTCCATAGAAGATAGACATAATTTTATTGCTCCTTTATTAATAAACCTTTTAACCTAAAACAGACCTATGATTGAATCTATTCCGATTAGACAATTGTATGATGATTTTGTGAAAGGCAATGTTGCCGGGATTTTCACGTACCTAGCAGATGATGTAGAATGGGAGACGTATGGCTCTGAAGAGTTTCCGTTCACGGGGGCGGCAAAGGGTCATCAAGACTTATTGGCCTTCTTTATGCGAGTGGCTACGCATCTGGATATTCAGACCAATACGCCTGTTCATATCTTGAAACAAGATAATATGATTGTAGTTTGGGGAGAGATGAGGGCGGTTGTTCGGGCTACGGGCAAAGTCGTGGTATCTCCCTTCGCTGATCTGGTGAAAGCCAAGGATGGGAAAATTGTGAGTTATGAACGTTTGATGAATACCATTGCTTTTCAATAATTGGGAAGTTGTGATTTGTCAATGAAGGACTCGATGGCTTTGTTGATGTGAAATTCGTCCCTTGTGTGGCTAGGAAAATCTTTTGTAAGATTATACTTTGGAGGAAACTAATTGGGCATTAACAAATCGAAATGTATGAAACGTGCTAGTCGAATTGATTGTATACTCCTACTCCTTTGCGTATGGGCTTTTGCTGCCTGTACAGGACAAAAAAAGTCTAAGGCTTCAGAGGATAGTAGTCCTCAAACGAATACTTCAACTCCAACAGGCTCTCTGGGCAATGGCTCAATGAGCCTGTTTTTACAACCTGATTCTGCTTTGCAAATTGCTGAGTATGTGGTGGAGATATGGGAGGATCAAAAGGGAAATTTGTGGTTTGGTACGATGGCGCAGGGTTTGGTTCGGTATGATGGGAAGCTGCTAACCTATTTCACCACGAAGGACGGATTGCCAGAGAATACGGTTGTGAGTATCGTGGAGGATAAGGAGGGGAATATTTGGCTGGGAACACATATGGGAGCCGCAAAATATGATGGCAAAAGCTTTACGCGCTACAACCATAGTCAAGGATTGCAGGGAATGGGATGTAAGTTGATGATTGATCAGAAGGGCAATCTTTGGGCAGGTACCAATAGTGGGGTGTTTCAATTTGATGGAAAGGGCTTTGTCCCATTCGAATTGCCCCAACCTAAGATAGACGCTTCTTCCTACAAATGGACGAAGGGCAAGGTTTGGGAATTGATGGAGGATAGGGAAGGAAATATGTGGTTTGGAAGGGATGGTTTGGGGGCATGTAAATATGATGGGGAAAGCTTTACGCATTTTACCAAACAAGAGGGGCTCCCGAGCAATAATGTGAGTTCCATATTGCAAGACCAAGCAGGTAATATCTGGTTTGGATGCCTATCATCTGACTTTCCTGAATACCGAAATGAGGGAGGATTGGCACGCTATGATGGCAAATCGATGCAGCAATATCCAAATGAAAAGGGATTGAGCAATAACGATATCTATACCCTTGCTCAGGACAGGGCTGGAAATGTGTGGATTGGTGCAATTGGGCATGGGGTATATCGATATGATGGCGAAACCTTTGCCTTATTCGCCGAAACCGACCGTACGGACTTGATAGAGCGAATGGGACTGCAAGCTTTCTGGGAGGACCGTAAGGGGACGATTTGGTTGGGCTTTTCGGGGGGATTGTTTCGATTGGAGGGAGATAAAATGATGAATGTTACGAAAGGGGGGCCTTGGGATTGATAAGGGGAGCTAAAGGTTTGCAATTCCCCAAAAAAGGAAAGGCAGCCAACGGATAGAATCCGAGGCTGCCTAGGGTTCGTACGATCTGATAGGTGTCGTTTATTCGCTGATTATCATGATTTTACTTGCTATTTGTTGGCCATTTACAATGAGGCCATAAGAATAAGCTCCTTGGGATAGTTCGCTGGATTCCATGGAGACGCTCCCATGCCCTTGGCCTTCAATATCGAAGGTGCGAACAATCGCTCCCGAACGCATTTCGTATACCACAATTTGGGCGTTTGCTTGTTCGGCTAGGTAATAGGGAATTTCTGTGGTTTGGCCGAATGGATTGGGGCGATTCTGGAAGAGTTGAGATGCGGAGTTTGTGCCTTCGTCATTTGTAGGAGCAGCTGTAGTGGTGGTCTCGTCTGTGAGCCCTAATCCTGCAAGTAGCTGCTCAATCTCACGGATTTTGGCAACTTCCGTTTCTAGCTCTTCGATCTTTTGATTTTGGGCTTCAAGTTGAGAGGCCTGTGAACTTACTGTTGTTTCGAGCTCTTCGATGACGCTCTGCTGCTCTTTAATCCCTTGTGTCAGAATGGGAACCAAGGCAATATAGTTCATCCCCTTATAGGACTCTTTGGTGTCATTTCGGGGATTCTCGTCCTGTTGGTTGAAATGTGCATAGACATTGGTTACAACTTCTGGCAAAACCGTTTCGACCTCTTGGGCAATGAAGCCGTATTGAGTTCCTGTGGGGAAGCTGAGTTCGGCAAATTTCCCTTCCTGCTTGAAGTCGTAGGTCTTGGGCTCAAGTTGGTCAATGATGTCGAGGGCGTTTTCGAGAGATTCAATATTTCTCTTGAAGCGTTTGTCCGAACCACTGTACCAAGAACTTGTTGAGTAGGCACTCCCTACGGCATATACGGCAAAGTTTCCTGATCCACCACTGCCTCCAGAAACACCTGTGATTCGGAAATAGCCCCCATAATTATCGTCTCCTCCTGAGGCAATTCCATATACTGCTCGGTGGATTCCACTGCTGGTTCCACGGGCGTTTCCATATACACCTGTATAGGTTCCTGAACCTAGGAAAGTGCTTGTATTTCCATATACTCCGCTATTTGACCCGACGAAGTATCCTCCATATCCATACCCGTCGGCAGGGGCACCGCTTCCATATACTGCAATTGCATCTGTCGAGGATGAATGATCTACCTCAGCATGGATTACTTGGAGATTCGGATTGGTATTGTCGCTTCTTACAAAGAGGGTTCGCGTACCTCCAAGCCCATTTCCGTCCACATCTAATAAGTAGAGAGGGTTGTCTGTTCCTATACCGACTTTGTTTCCTGTGTTGTCGAGGTGGAAGGTTCCATAATCGAAATCGACATCTCCCGCTACGGTAAGTTTGGCGGTTGGAGTCGCGATTCCTAGCCCGACATCCCCTGCGGAGGTTACTATGAGGTGATTGGTGGAGCTCAGGGGAGAAGCGTTAATACGGAGAAGGGATTCGCCTTCATCCCAATACATCCAGCTTTTTCGGGTATTGCCACTACGGAAAACGACCCCTGCATTATCGCCTGTGGTCGTATTGGCCTCAATATAGGCAAAGTCATCATTGACCCGAATGTCTCCATCTTGCACATGAAGTTTAGCAACAGGGGCATCCGTCCCAATCCCTACATCCGAAGTGAGGTTGTATACAGCTCCTGTGGTTTCCTGCCAATCAGAATCTGAGCCTCCAATGGTCTGAGGAGTCCAATTGGCTCCATTGAATACGAGTGCTTGTCCATTGGTTGCACCTGTGGTGCTTACATCTGTTAGGATGTCAAGGTCTCCTGCTGGACCTGTTGCCCCTGTTGCTCCAGTAGGGCCTTGTGCTCCATCTGCGCCGTCCATACCGTCTGCACCATCCGCTCCTGTTGCACCCGTTGCGCCAGTAGGCCCAGTCGTACCTGCGACGATTCCATTGACCCATTCGATGCCATTCCATTGGAGGACTTCACCAGGATTCGGCATGGTCACCAATACATCCGATAAATCCGTTAGGGCAGTTGCGCCACCTCCACTAGTAGTTGAGATGACGAGGTTTCCATTAGCATCTGCGGCTACATTGCGAACTCCTGAACCTGCAAGGTCATCAGAGCGAACGGTTCCTGCTACATGAAGCAGTTCTTGAGGGGTGCTGGTTCCGATTCCGACCATTCCTGCATTATGGGCTAGGGCGACGGTTTGGTCTGAGGACGCACGAATCATTTCAACGGGTGCTCCTGCATTGGGCATATAGCGCATGGCAAAGAAGGCCGTTGAAGCAGTGTTGAAATTGAAGGAACCATAGTCGAATATGGCTGATCCTCTGGAGACTGTTCCAATATCATTGCCTGAAATCATCTGTAAGCGGGGAGCAAAGTCAGAGGCATCCCCACATTTTAAGGTCATTCGGCTATCCGCATCTCCTGTAGAGATTTGGGTGTGTTTGGCGGTATTGGATAGGGCAGGAGTGGCGTTTCCTGCAACGAAAAATCCGTATCCATTTACGGCATTGTCATCTGTGAGATCGACCACAAGGGCGGGGGTTGTTCCCATGCTGGTGGCACTTGAAACTTCTAATGCTGCTTGTGTGCTACTTCCAAGTGTGCCTCCTGTAGTTTTGACGGTTTGGGCATCAACAATGGTAATACAAGATAGTAGAAGGATGAGCAATGCCATCCCGTGTTCTAGGGTTTTCATAATAAATTGTTATGTAGATGAGATTGGTTATGCGCCTTAGTCGTTAGATAGTCATGATACTATACAAATGGTAAACAATAAGGTAGGAAATTTTAGGCGAAATGGTGGGGGTATTTGTACGTTTTTTTTGAGATATATAGAAAATATCTATCTGATAGCCAGAGAGATAGCGGAGATGATGGCTGTTTAGGTGAAAAATATGGGAATGTGCGCTTTTCTAAAGGATATATAGAGCTATCGGTATGTATATAAAAAAAGAACCACTCTTATGAATGGTTCTTTTTTGTGAAAAATCTTTCGTATTGTCTTGAAAGGCATTATTCTGTTACAAGCATCAATTTGCTATCAATGAGTTGTTCCGCCCTTCCACCCTTCAATAGCAGTTTGGTACTTTTGGACAAGGTCAGGATTTTGCTTGGCGAGATTGTGGTTGTTTCGTGGGTCGCTTTGCATGTCGAATAGGGCGACTTCTTTTAAGGTGAGGTTCCATTTAAAGAACCATTCAGAGGTACGGAGCCAATAGGCTTCCACGTCTTGACCCATCATATCGGCCTCTGAGCGAATTTTGTTGGAGTTTCCTAGGATGATGTTTCGGGGATGAACATTGGCCTGCCCTTCGATGATGCCTTTATAAGATCGTCCGAAGTAGTGAGGAGGTGTTTGGATGCCTAGGTAGTCGAGTAGGGTAGCGGGTATATCGGCACTGTGCATGAGTTCGGTTTTGCGAACGCCTTGGGGGATATGGCCTTGCCATGAAAGAATGATGGGGGTTCGGTAGGATTGGTCGTATACGGATAGTTTGCCCTTATCACCTCCATTGTGCCAACGTAGGGAATCATGGCGGAACTCTTGATCGGGATTTTGTTCCCATCCATTGTCATTTACATATACGAATAGGGTATGGTCGAATTCGCCCTTGTCCTTAAGGTATTGTATGAGCTCGCCAACGCCTTCGTCAAACCACGTACAATTGGCATAGTATCTTTTGGCGGATTCTGTCATCTTTTTGTCTTTGTATACATTGTAGTACTTTGCGGGCGCATCGAAGGGGTAATGTGGGAGTTCGGGGGCGTACCAAATGAAAAAGGGTTGTTCGGCATTTTGGTCAATGAATTCATATACGGGTTCCATGGTTGCACGGGCGAGGTTTAGGCCTTGGCCACCCATAAATTGTTTGAACCATTTGCTGCCATTCTTTCTATCTTCTGCTGTCCAACCTGTGGTCATTCCATGGGTAAATCCACCATTTTCGTAGTGGAATTCCCACCACTTGCCTCCTTGAAAGCTATTATAGCCTTGCTCCTTGAGGATTTTGGGGAGGGTTTGGAAGTATTGCATGGCATGATGCTTAAAGGTAGGGATGCTGTCTTTGGCGATTTCGTTTTCTGTGATTAGCTCTTCAACCTGCTTGTTGTATTGGCGGGGGAGCATACCTGTCATGAGGGTTGCGAGAGAAGGGCGACAATGGTTGTCGGGTACATAGCCCGCGGTAAATAGGGTTCCACTGGCGGCTAAGGAATCCATATTGGGGGTTACCATATAGTCGGCTCCCATGAAGCCAAAGTAGGGATAGCCTTGGTCGTCCCCAATAATCATAACGATATTTGGCAAGCTGTTTTCTGGCTCCTTTTCTTCATTCGTATCATTTGATTGGGGGCTACAGGCAATGAAGATGAGGAGGATAAGGAGTTGAAACGTTATTTTGTGGTGCATCTTTCTGGCGGATTGAGGGATTGTTTAATGAGATGCTATCTTATTGATTTTGTGTGGGAAAGACAAATTGGAGGAGGCTATAAGCACAGAAGGACAACCCTAGGGATTGTCCTTCTGTATGTTTGGTAGGATGTCTTGAGTTAATTTGTCAGAACCATAATCTTGCTGGCGACTTGTTTGCCATTTACAATGAGGCCGTATGAATAGGCTCCTTGGGATAGGCTGCTTGACTCCATGGATACTTTGCCATGCCCTTGCCCTTGGATGTCGAATGTGCGAACGATGGATCCTGAGCGCATTTCGTATACTACGATTTGGGCTTGTACCTTTTCCGCTAGATAATAGGGTATTTCTGTGGTTTGGCTGAAGGGATTTGGGCGGTTTTGGAACAATTGGTTGTTGTCTGTAGAAGCTCCTGAGGTTGTGGGAGTTGTGCTTGTTTCGTCAGACAGTCCGAGTCCTGCGAGTAGGGTTTCGATTTGGTTGAGTTTTGTTGCATGTTCCTTTTCGCTGGCTTTGAGGTGCTCAATTTCGGTCTTTTGGGTTTGAATTTCTGTCTCTTGGGATTCGATGATGGCTTGTTGTTCTTTGATGCCTTGGGTCAAGACGGAAATGAGGGCTGTATAGTTCATCCCCTTATACTCTTCGGAATAGTCATTGAATTTGTCCTCATCATGCTCATTGAAGTGCGCCTTTACATCTCGTACAATCTCGGGCAGTATTTGCTCTACTTCTTGGGCAATGAAACCGTATTGTTTCTCTACAGGGAAGTTCAGTTCCGCATATTTGCCTGTTTGTTTGAAGTTGTAAGTGCTGGGATTCAATTGGTTGATGATGCCTAGGGCATTGTCTATAGATGCTATATCCTTCTTGAATCGTTTGTCTGATCCACTATACCAAGAACCTGTGGAATAGCTGCTTCCATTGGCATATATGGCATAATCTCCCATGGCGGTTCCCGACCCTGCTCCTCCCCCAAAGTGATCGAAATAGCCTCCATAGTTTGTCTCGGCAAAACTTGCGACTCCTGCGATTCCTCTGGCTTCCCCACTGCCACCAGCTGTAGCTCTTCCGTGTACTCCTGTATATGTAGCACTGCCTGTACCCGAAACGTTTCCATATGCGCCTATATATCCTCCAGTAAAGTATCCTCCATAGCCATAATTATCTATAGGTGCCGATTCACCATACACCGCTCTAGAATCTACTAGGTCATTGTGGGTTACTTCTGCATGTATTACATGGGTAGCAGCACTTGGGTGGCTATTGGTCACGAAGATGCTTCTGGTCAATGTGCTGCTTGAAGCCTCAAGGGGGTAAGTTGCTGTATCTCCTGTGCCAACGCTAAGGGGACTATTGTGAATAACCTGTTCATTAAAGCTAACCTCTTCATCGAATTGGCTTTCTGCGCCTACATGGAATCCAGCGGCAGGATTGTTTACTCCGATTCCTATGTATCCGCCTCTTTCGAATACCATCGTAGTATCTAACACAAAACAGCCATTTATGAGGTATAAAGAGTTGTCTTGGCCATTATATGCAAACTCAAATCCGCATAAATCGTTTGAGGCAAGGTTTTCTATGTCTTCATGGAAGGTGAGGCTACCTGATTCTACATTGTTAAAACCGTTATCTCCTACAACGATTCTCGCATTGCTACTGGCTGTCCCTGCAACTGTTAGGCTTGCCGCAGGGTTGTCGATTCCTATCCCTACTTTGTCTGTTAGATTGTATAGAACTCCTGTTCCTTGTGTCCAAGTTGTGTCGGAGCTTCCTGTTAGGGTTTGTGGCATCCAGCTTGTTCCATCGAATACAAGGGCTTGGCCATTTATAGCACTTGCTACATTTACATCATTGAGTTCGTCGAGGGTAGTCGCTCCACTACCAGAAGTTGCTGAGATGATGAGGTTTCCATCTGCATCAGCAGCTACATTGCGTATTCCAGCCCCTGCAAGATTGTCTGAACGGATGGTTCCTGCTACATGTAGGAGTTCTTCGGGGAAGGCTGTTCCGATTCCTACCAATCCTGTCTGGTGGGCGAGAAGGACTTGGTTGGTTGTCGAACGAATCATTTCGACGGGTGCGCCTGCTGTGGGCATATAACGCATCGCGAAATAGGCTGTGGCTGAAGCATCGAAGTTTCGAGAACCATAATCGAATATTGCAGAACCATTTGAGGTGCCTCCTATGTCATTGCCTGAAATCATTTGTAGGCGAGGGGCAAAGTCGGAAGCATCTCCACATTTTAGGGTCATTCGGCTGTCTGCATCTCCTGTAGAGATTTGGGTGTGCTTGGCGGTATTCCCGAGGGCAGGGGTTGCGTTTCCAGATATGAAAAAGCCGTATCCATTGACGGCATTGTCATCGATTAAATCTACAAGAATACCAGAGGTTGTTCCTAGAGAGGAAGGAGAACTGAGCTCTAGGGCTGCTTGGGCACTGGTTCCTACAGTACCTCCATTTGTTTTTACAATTTGGGCGTGGACAATACTGGAGATAGATAAACAAAGGATGAGAAAGGCAAGGTGCTTGTTGATATTGTTCATGAGATTGAAATGTATATAATGCTTGTCTTGATATATAAAAGTAATCCTTAAGGTAGAGGTTTTATTTGAACCGAGTGGCAATTTGGCAATGAAACGGAAGGTTGATTAAAACAAATAAGGACAACCCAATGGGCTGTCCCTATATAGAGGTTATGATTCTCGATTTAGTTTGCTAGAACCATAATCTTACTAGCGATTTGTTGTCCGTTTACGATGAGGCCATATGAATAGGCTCCTTGTGATAGGTTGCTGGATTCCATGGATACTTTACCATGTCCTTGCCCTTGGAGGTCGAATGTCCGAACGATTGTTCCTGAACGCATTTCGTATACCACGATTTGAGCTTGAACGTTTTCTTCCAAGTAATAGGGGATCTCAGTAGTTTGGCTGAAGGGATTGGGGCGGTTTTGGAACAATTGATTGTTGTCTGTATGGGTTCCAGAAGCTGTGGGGGTTGTGGTCGTTTCATCAGACAATCCGAGTCCTGTAAGGAGGGTTTCAATTTGGTCAATTCGTGCCTCTTGTGCCTTTTCGTTGGCTTTGAGGTTCTCTATTTGCTCGTTTTGTGCTTGTTCATTGACCTTTAAGCTTTCAATTTCTTCTTTTTGGGATTCGATGATGGCCTGTTGTTCTTTGATGCCTTGGGTCAATACGGAAATGAGGGCTGTATAGTTCATCCCTTTATATTCTTCGGAATAGTCGTTGAACTTGTCTTCATCTTGGTCGTTGAAGTGAGCCTTTACATCTCGAACAATTTCAGGAAGTACTTGCTCAACTTCTTGTGCAATGAAGCCGTATTGTTTTTCTATAGGGAAGTTTAATTCTGAATATTTGCCTGTTTGCTTGAAACTGTAAGTAGTGGGATTCAATTGGTTGATGATGTCTAGGGCATTGTCCAAAGACTCAACATTTTCCTTGAACCTTCTGTCCGAACCACTATACCAAGTACCCGTAGCGTACGAGCTACCATTGGAATATATAGCATAATCTCCTGTGGAGGTGCCCGTTCCTGCTGTGCCTCCAAAGTGTGTAAAGAATCCCCCGTAGTTTACGCTAGCATTGAAGGCTGATCCATATACTCCTCTACATGTCCCTTGTCCAGAAGCTAATCCGTATACTCCTGTATAGGGGCCACCATTTTGACCTGTCACGACTCCGTAGACTCCTCTATATCCGCCTCTGAAATATCCACCATAACCATGGTAATCAACAGGAGTTGATTCGCCGTATACGGCTCTAGAATCTTGGCCATTGTTATGTGTTACTTCAGCGTGTATGACATGAAGGAGAGCACTGGGGGTACTACCTGTTGCAGATATTGTTCTACTGAATATGCTGTTATCTGCTTGAAGGGGGTAATCAGCCGTGTCTCCTATTCCTACACTCAAACGGTTATGGACGCTATGGTCGTTAAAGGTAGACTTTGCATTTGCTATCAATTCGTCATTAAGGGTTACGTCTTCCTCAAATAGACTTTGATACCCTACTTGTAGGCCAGAGCTAGGATCTGATATTCCCATGCCTATGTTCCCACCTCTTTCGAATACAATGATTGTATCAAGATCTGGACAACCAGAGGTGAGGTATAAGGAGTTGTTCATTCCATTATGATTAAACTCAAATCCACATAAATCGTTAATCGCAACGCCATCTACATCTTCATGGAATGCAAGCCGACCCGCATACGTATCGTTAAATCCATCATTTCCTAGGACTATTCTAGCCGTACTACTGTCTTGACCTAAGATTGTTAGGCCTGCTTCGGGATTGCGGATTCCTATTCCTACTTTATCCGTCTCATTGTATACAACCCCTATACCTTGTGTCCAAGTAGTATTGGCATTCCCTGTTAGGGTTTGCGGGACCCAGCTTGTTCCATTAAATACAAGTGCTTGGCCATTAGCTGCTCCTGCTACACTTACGTCTGTGAGGTCATCTAGGGTAGACGCTCCATTACCAGATGCTGCTGAGATGATCAGGTTTCCATCTGCGTCGGCTGATACATTACGTATGCCAGTGCCTGCAAGGCTATCCGATCGGATGGTTCCTGCTACATGGAGGAGTTCTTGAGGTGATGTGGTGCCAACTCCTACGCTTCCTGTTTGGTGGGCAAGGAGAACTTGGCCAGTTGTAGCTCGAATCATTTCGATGGGGGAACCCGTCATGGGCATATAGCGCATGGCGAAAAATGCTGTGGTTGAGGCATCGAAGTTTCGAGAACCATAGTCGAATATGGCTGATCCACGAGATACTACCCCAATATCATTGCCCGAAATCATTTGTAAGCGAGGGGCGAAGTCGGATGCATCTCCACATTTTAGGGTCAGGCGGCTGTCTTCATCTCCTGTGGAAATTTGGGTGTGTTTGGCGGTATTGCCGAGGGAAGGGGTTGCGTTTCCAGATACAAAGAAGCCGTATCCGTTCACGGCATTGTCATCGATTAGGTCTACGAGAAGGCCAGTAGTTGTACCTAGGGATGTTGGAGAACTGAGCTCTAGGGCTGCTTGGGTGCTGGTACCAATTGTACCTCCTGTGGTTTTGACGGTTTGTGCATGAACCATGGGGATACAACTTAGGAGTAGGATGAGCAGTGTCATCCCATGTTTTGGGGTTTTCATAAAATTAAGTAGTTATGTAAATGAGGTTGGCAAAATGCCTGATTCGTTAGATAGTCGTCATACCATACAAATGGTAAACAATGATAGAAGAATTTATGGCGGAAATGATGGGGGTATTTCTACGGTTTTTTTACCATATAGATAATTTCTAATGGTTTGATTTATAGGGTATTAATCTTGCCCTCTTCCTATTGGGTAAAAAAATATAAATAAGCGAGAATATTTTTTAATAATGGACAGATAGGGATTGGAACTAATTGTGATTTTAGGACTAAAATCGAAAAATATAAAGGTAAGTTTTATAAACAAATAAGGACAACCCAATGGGCTGTCCTTATATAATTGTAGGATTATCTGCGTTTCTTTGGTCTGAAATTTATTGTGTTAATACCATGATTTTACTGGCGATTTGTTTTCCATTCACAATGAGTCCATAGGAATAGGCTCCTTCAGATAGGCTACTAGATTCCATAGATACTTTGCCATGCCCTTGTCCTTGAATCTCGAATGTGCGAACGATTGCTCCTGAGCGCATTTCGTATACCACGATTTGGGCTTGTACGTTTTCGGCTAGGTAGTAAGGGATGTCAGTGGTTTGACTGAAGGGATTCGGACGGTTCTGGAACAATTGATTGTTGTCTGTATGGGTTCCAGAAGCTGTGGGTGTTGTGGTGGTTTCATCAGATAATCCGAGTCCTGAAAGAAGGTTTTCGATTTGATTAATTCGGGTCTCCTGCGCTTTTTCGTTGGCCTTAAGGTTTTCGATTTGCTCATTTTGCGCGTTCTCATTGACCTTTAAGCTTTCAATTTCTGCTTTTTGGGATTCGATGATGGCCTGTTGTTCTTTGATTCCTTGAGTCAATACGGAAATGAGGGCTGTATAGTTCATCCCCTTATATTCTTCGGAATAGTCGTTGAACTTGTCATCATCATGTTCATTGAAATGCGCCTTGACATCTCGCACAATTTCAGGGAGTACTTGTTCTACTTCTTGGGCAATGAAACCATATTGTTGCTCGACAGGGAAATTCAGCTCTGAATATTTGCCTGTTTGTTTGAATGTATATGTGGTGGGATTCAATTGGTTGATGATGTTTAGGGCATTGTCCAAAGACTCAATATTCTCCTTGAATCTTCTGTCAGAACCATTGTACCAAGAGCCTGTAGCATACCCACTACCATTGGCATATACAGCATAGTCGCCAGAGGGGGTGCCTACTCCTGATGTTCCCCCAAAGTGGTTGAAATACCCTCCGTAGTTTGTCCCAGCAGCATTGGCTGTTCCATATACCCCTCGTGCTATACCCGATCCTGTGCTTGAGGCAGTTCCATATACTCCTGAATATGTATTTCCACCTGCTCCTGCTACATTTCCGTATACACCTCTATATCCTCCAGTAAAGTATCCTCCATATCCGTAATAATCTTGCGGGACTGATATTCCATATACTGCTCTGGAATCTGATGTATTGCTGTGGGTTACCTCTCCATGTATGACATGGGTAGAAGAACTTGCAAAATCGTTGGTAGCGAGGATTGTTCTGTTTTTCGAGCTTTCTGTGGCTTCGATTGGGTAGTCAGCTGAGTCTCCTAACCCTATACTTAGATAGGAATTAAGTATAACAGGGGCATTTAGGGTCGTAGTTCCATAAAACCAACTATCTAAACCCACGTTAAAACCGAATGCAGGGTCTACTACCCCAATTCCTACATTTCCGCCTCTTTCGAATACCATCAGAGTATCAAGAGTTGGGCAACCACTTGTAAGAAATAACGCATCGATAGATCCATTATGTGAAAATTCAAATCCACATAAATCTATTGTGTCAAGTTGAGGTATGTTTTCATGGAATGATAGGCGACCTGATGCGACTTGATTATACGTAGTATTTCCTACTACTATTCTGGCCATAGTATCATCTGTCCCTGCTACTGTTAAGCCTGCTTCTGGAGTAGCTGTACCGATTCCTACTTTGTCTGTGGTGTTGTATATAACGCCTGCTCCTTGCGTCCAATCTGTATCTGTACCTCCAGATACGGTTTGAGGTATCCAGTTTGCTCCATCGAATACTAGGGCTTGGCCGCTTAATGCACCTGCTGTGTTTACATCTGTTAGGATGTTTAGGGGGCCATCAGGGCCTGTTGGACCTATGGGGCCTTGTGTGCCATCTACACCGTCGGCTCCATCTGCTCCTGCTGCACCCGTTGGGCCTGTAGGACCTACTGCACCTGTTGCATTTACCCAATTGCTTCCATCCCATTGTAATACCTCTCCAGAGGCTGGGGAA
>Ga0163111_10000082_pt1 | contig 51904 bp, 36 predicted proteins | sample CRUFie1St18metaG_FD_109645 | JGI IMG/M metagenome (GOLD analysis project Ga0163111, IMG submission 109645) | Marine microbial communities from the Costa Rica Dome - CRUD Field 142mm St18 metaG | ecosystem: Environmental > Aquatic > Marine > Oceanic > Photic zone | place: Costa Rica: the Eastern...
CTTAGGGGAGCGAAGATTGCGGTAGCGTTCTTGCAGTTCAGATACACTCTCGTGAATAGCAACTGGATAGTTAATCACTCTCATCTAACAATAATAACAATTTTTTGCAAGAGTTGGTATTAATCCAGATCAGATTACAGATGTGAGTGTAGATATGTCTGCTGCTTTTGGAGCAGGGATTAAGCGCAATTTCTCCCAAGCCAAGGTGATATATGATAAATTTCATGTGAGTCAGTTAGTGCAAAAAGCATTTGATAAGGTGCGTAAAAGCGTAGCTCGAAAAGCCCAAAAGCGACTCAATAAGTGGATATTCCTTAAGGATCCGCAATCTTTAAGCTCAGAACAAGCAGCACAATTAGATCAATTGCTCCACGAGTATCCTATATTGGATAAAGCCTATCAAATGAAAAATAGTTTCAAACTACTTTGGGAACAACCTAATAAAGAAAAGGGAAGTGCATTTTTGTGCTTTTGGACCGATTGTATCAAAGAACTTCATCAAAAGGCTTTCTACAAATTAGCCAAGACTTTAAACAAGTTTCATCAGGGGATCATACAAGTATTTGATAGTAGACTTACTAATGCCAGACTCGAGGGATTGAACTCTATAATTCAAACTATGAAACGCAACGCAAGAGGGTATAAAGATGTCGAAAATCTCAAAATTTTGATTCGATTACACTGTATCAATTAGAAGGAAAACCACCTAAATCATATTGAACCACAAATAAAGGCTTCAACTGGCAAAGGTTGAAGCCTTATTATGTATACTGAACTTGTGATCTCAAAAAAAAAGGGATTCTCTGGTTGCTAGAACTAAGAAAGAATCCCTATACATATATACCCCTAAATGATTAGTAGACAATCAACTTCAATGATTTCACTCCTTCTTCGGCGTACATATTAACGATGTACATACCTTTGGGGAAATCGGTGAGATCGAGCGAAAAGCTTTCCGCTCTTCTCATAAATGTTTTTTTGTAAACCATTTGGCCGTTATTACTATGGATGGTCATTTCACCGAATGGCCCTTCTAGGGCTTGAGAGTCTGTTGCAAAACTGATTTGTACCTTATCTGTTGCAGGATTGGGGTATACACCTGCATATATCTTATTAATCAAATCTAATTTGAGTTCGATGATTTGAGTATATTCGAATGTACCATCGAAATCAACTTGCTTTAATCGGTAATAGAGAGTTGGGACGTTGAATCGGAGAACCTGCAAATCTGTGTATTCGTACTGACTTTCTGTTTCTAGGGTACCGCCTCCTTGCATTTGGCCTATTTTCTCAAACAATACTCCATCAATAGAGCGTTCAATTTCGAAATAATCATTGTTCAATTCGCTTAATGTGATCCAGTTAAGGGTCGCATCTTCCCCATCTAGTTCGGCATTGAATGAATACAATTCTACAGGAAACGGATCAACATCGTCTTCACGCCAGTCCATATCAGGGCCTCCTGGGGTACCTGCTGTTCCAAAGCTATTGTAAGGACGGAAGACAGGGCGCGTATAATTGTTTGTTGAATTGAAGATAGGATCTGGGGTGACAACATAGTTTATACTATCGTAGATATCCATTAGCCCATCATTGTCAGAATCAAGTCCAGAAGGGTAGGTCCCTACAGGAAATACACCAGGATTAGGCTCTGCTCCATTAAGGCCGTTCATGTCATAATCCCATCCTTCAATATAATCGGCCGCTCCATCTCCATCAGAATCTGTATCTCGTGTATCTGGCGTATTATCACCATCCATGTCATTCAAACGAGGAGGGATTAGGCTATACGTGATATCAAACATATCGTCAATACCATCTTTGTCAGCATCTAAAGAAAGGGGTAGCATAAAGCCGATTGTCGCTTGCCATTCTACTAGATCGACGATTCCATCATTATCTGAGTCGATATCAAGGAAGTCATAGTGGAAATCGCTATCTGTATCAAGGGAGCTAAGGAAGTCAGGATAACCATCTCCATTGGTATCTTGGCCCGTTGTACCTACAGGCGTTCCCCCAATAGACGGATCATACAAATCATGGTATCCATTTTTATCAAAGTCAGTAAATCCACTGATTTGGCCGCTTCCAGTAGAATCAATGACAAATACTTCTTTCAAATCAGGAATTCCATCATAATCAGAATCTAGGTCAATGATATTGAGGATACGGTCATAATCCCAGTCACCTTCTGGGTAGAGGTTTGGGCGACCATCAAGGGTAATATCAAGACCTGTATTGATAAGGGCATTTCCTCCAGCATTCCCATCATAGATATCTGCGTATCCATCATTATCGCTATCGAATGGATTATCAACGATTCCATCTCCTGTCAAATCTACACCACCTGCTTCGATTAGGTCAGGGATTGCATCATTATCACTATCTAGGTCAAGGAAATTAGGAACGCCATCTTCGTCTGTATCACCTAAGGGATAGGTTGCTGGGTGGCCACTGCCTGTGTCTGGACCCGTATTTAACATAGGGTTACCATTGATAGGCAATCCGAAGTCATAAATATCATGGAATCCATCTTCATCAGAGTCAGCGTAATTGTCTGCAATTCCATCTCCATTTACATCTACTCCTCCTCCTTCAACCACATCAGGTACACCATCACCGTCTGCATCAAGGTCAAGGTAATTGGGAATATTGTTATTGTCAGCGTCGGGGGTAGTTCCGAGGTTGAGAGGAGTACCATTTCCTGCATCAGGACCTGTTAGGGCAAGCTCATCTCCTTCATTGATGCCAGGCACGAGATCATTGAAGTTATCATAGGTATCATAGAAACCATCCGTATCAAAGTCAGAGATTGTTGCAAGGCGACCATCTCCATCTTCATCTACTCCACCAGATTCGATGATATCGGGTATGCCATCATTATCACTATCGAGGTCTAGGTAATCTAATACGCCATCACCATCTGTATCAGGTAGCGCGATGGCAGTTCCTCCTACTAATACATCATATATATCACAGAGGCCATTTCTATTGGCATCGATTAGAACGGTACCTAGAAAACAATCGACGAGCCCATTTCCATCCGTATCAACTCCACCTGCTTCAATGATATCAGGAATTCCATCATTGTCACTATCTACATCGTGGTGATTCGGAATTCCATCTTCATCTGCATCCATTCCTATGCAAACTCCTGCGGAATTGAGGGTACAATAATCAGGATCAGCAAAATTAGGGGTATCATCCTGGTCAAAATCAGCATCAGGATCAAAACCCCCTGCACAACTGAAGTCTGTAGCACCTACGCCACATATTTCAATCACATCTGGGATACCATCATTATCATCGTCTCGATCTTTAAGATTGGGACTCTGGCCATATATTAGGGTAAGGGAACTCAAAAGTAATGTGAAAGTCAGATAAGTATGTGTAAGAAATCTTTTCATACAAGTTCAGCGCGTTTAAGTGTTTTAGCCCTAGATGTGTGGTTGAATAAAATTGATTTGGCTACGTTTTGTGCAAAAAGTAAACTATTTATTACATGTACTTTTACCCTCTAACGGGAATCATTTAGAAAGCGTTTCCTTCATTTATTGTAATAAATGATAAAAAAATAGACAAGATTAGACCAAATGCTTACATCCTTTTAGGGATAGGCGAAAGTAGATGTTTTCGAAATGATGTATCAACAAAAGTTATTAAGGAATGAGCAGGAGAATTACCATGTAAAGGGCTGATATGTAGGCTATTGATATAGGTCTAGATAGTACGAGAAGCCTTAATTTGGCTTGTTTTAGAGGGGTTTCTGGAGGGTTGTGTAGTGGCATATGATTAATGCTATATATGATAGGGTATATTTATAATGATAAATAATTTATGTGAAATATATTCACAAGATCTTTATTTTTGCCCTCAATGAGTTCGGAGATGTATTTTCGTATAGACAAGAATCAGACTTGTATTTTATCCTTACATGGCTTTTGGAATGTAATGGAAATGATCAAAAGAATCTGAATAGGCTTAAAACATGCAAAATTCTTCGATTTCTTACAGAAGACCTTTGAGAGAGGAAAATCAAATACAATTCACAATTTTCAACAGATCGTGTTCAATGATATTCCAATCATTTGCCAAATTAATTGTTCGTACAGAAATAATATGGTGCTGAATCTTGTAGGATACGTGAATTTCCTCATCGACTTGAGGATAAAGTAAGAGTCCTTCTAGAGAATGAGTGCTAGAACAGGGAAAGTTATTGAGATAAGCGTAGAGTTGGTATAGGTTGGGCGAAATGATGCTTTTATGGTCGAATCGTTCTTGTAGGGTCTTCTTATAGAATTTTGTATCAATGATGATACTATGTTTGGGAGAGCGAAGCGTGATGTCCGTTTGCATGATGGGCAAGAGAGATAAGGGGCTATCTCCTTGCGGACTTACCTCCTTCCATCTGATTCTTGATCGACTTACACTATACTGCCGTTGTTCAATGCGATAGAAGTTGTATACAAAAGCTTCGAATAAGCGCGCCATCTTGCGTTCATCCTCTCTAAAATCAACGAATTGGAACACGCCCTCTTGCTCCTGAGGCATTAACTGAAGGTATAGCAATTCGCATATATTAAGGAGGAAGTCATAGGAACCTTGGCGTTTGTAGGGCTCAACTTGTTGAAAGAGGCTAGGGGATAGCCTAATCGTTGATATATTTCGTAGATATCGTTCATGGCGTCGAAGTTCATTCCATGAGGCTGCTTTCAGTTCTTTTGTGCGAAGTAGGCGGAGGATAGTTGTTTTTATGATCTGGTTGGGGAGAATATTATAGGTCAATTGGTCTACTTCGCAATGGGTTTTGGCATTACGAAATGCGAAGGAGGAGAGAGACGACTGAAAGTGGATTCGGCCTCGCACACCTTGTACCTCTTGCAATTCTGTGACATAATCTCTCTTAATTCCGTGTTGGAAGAATTTCTGTAGGTTGCGAGTGAAAAGATAGGCCAATAAATCCAAAGAGTTTGCTCCTTGAATGGCTGCTACCTTGACGAATTCTCGTTCGGGCAATTTATCCCAAGCATAGCACAATAAATAATATAAGTTCTTAATAGGGATTTCCATACGCGGAAATTAGTCCTTAAGTATAAGGTCATCAATCAGGCTTTCCACCTGTTTCTCATTGTCAAACCAATATTCATGGAGAAGGGGCGCGACCTCATACAATATAATGGTATTGTACCAATTACTATAGGAGGAGGCTTCTTCAGGAATTTGGCAAAAATAGCTATGTCCAATGCAGAACCCTTTCCCGAGATGATGATAATCTTGTTTGATATTGAGGTTGAGTTGGGAGAGGCGTTCCGTGAGATGTTTTATAATGACGGGTGAAATTCCTCCTTTCGCAAGCAATGCTTGGAACTTCGCGCCAAAATTGGGCTCGATATCAATGAAGGCGAATCGTCTTCGAAGGGCGTAATCAACCATTGCGAGAGAGCGATCCGCTGTATTCATGGTGCCAATGAGGAAAACGTTTTCAGGAAGGTAGAACCGTTGAACGGGATTTGGGTCATAGGTAAGCGGAATCGAAAATGCAGGGCCACGTTTATCCGCCTCAATAAGCATCAATAATTCGCCGAATACCTTACTGAGGTTGGCGCGGTTAATCTCATCAATGATGAAAACGAAGCGCTTATCAGGGAATTGGCGCGCTTGCTGGCAGAATCGAAAGAATATTCCATCTTTTAACACAAATCCTCCAGATCCATCAGGCCTATATCCTTGGATGAAATCCTCATACGAATAGGATTGGTGGAATTGAACCATCTCAACCCGATTGGAATTGGTTTCTCCTATCCAACAGGCAGCAAGTTTGCGTGCCATAAAGGTTTTTCCTACGCCAGGAGGGCCTTGAAGGATGATATTTTTTTTATGTTCCAACAGATAGAGGCAAGTATCTACTCGCTGTTCATCGGCAAATACCTCTTCGAGCAATTGGGCTCGGTTGTAGAGTTTCGGGAGATGCGGAACACATTCTGTGACCAATGAATCCTCCTTTGTATTCAACTCATAAGGGGCAGCCTCCTCTTCCAATATAGGTTCCTTCAATTCCTTGTGTTGGGAAACGAACCGCAGAAATTGATCTACCTCGAATCGAATAGGCAAATCCGTTTGCGGCTTGATCTTCTCCTTATATCCCTTAATGATTGGCTTGATTAGTTCATTATACAATATAAATTGCGCACCTATCTTTCCTTTCGGGAGTTCCCATTCCAATAGTTGGATGGCGGTCTCATTGGTTTTATTAAAATTGACGTATTCGTCTACGAATATACGCGAGATCATTTCACAAGTTGAGCTTTTCCCGAAGCCCCTTATTTGAGAGATGAAAGCATCAATTCGTTCCTCAATAGGAGCCTTATCATATATAAGCGAAATAAATGCGTTACGATATACCTCAATAGGATGATGGGGATTCTTTAAGGCATTGGCACTTGCGCCTCGCTGACGAGAAAAGGCAAAAATATGATCGCCTAAGGATTGGAAGTCCTCCCACTCAGCCTTTGCCAGAAACTCCTTCTTCTGAAATGACTGGAAGAATTCCCATTGGATCTTGAGCTCTTCATAACAAGCTTCGAACCACTCTGTTGCTTCTTCGGCGAATGCTTGTAGGTATGTGTGTAGAATAAGAGATTGCATGATAGTGAGTAGGCATTAGCCCAATTCCATTACCTCCCGATCTACGAGGTGAAGGTCATTAATGGCTCCAAACTTAGTGGGGCGCGCAAACATAAAGAATCCCCATACAGCCACGAAAATCCAAACGAACATCATGTCTAGGGTGAGCATATACGCAACAGCAGCTAAGATTGAGGCTCCTTCTAAGGCTGCCATCCGCATAATATAAAAACCCATATACTCCTTTAGCTTTACCTCTAAGGATTTATCTGAACGAATCCCTGCAATGAGACGAGGTACAAAGAGATGGCTGATGGCCAAAGAGCCTAAAGTAAAAGCCAGAACAATGTACATAAGGGTACTTTGCAGGTGTTCAGTACCTGCTTCATCAGCGAAGGTGAAACCACCGAAATACGCTGCTCCCATAAGGAAAAGAGGAGTTGCGGCTAAGGCAATGAATAATACTTGGAGTTGTTGGAGGATTTGTTTCGCGTCCATAAAGTGGTATAGTAATAGGCAATAAAACCCTAATAGAAAGAGATACAAATTAGGCCTTTTTTCAGAAAGCAACAAGGAATCTAGCTAATACAAAAGGAAGGAACGCAACGCGCTCCTTCCTTTACTTGTATCATGAATGGGAGATATATAAGGGAAACATTGCTGAAATAGGCTTCGACTCATATATACCCTATCATAGTCGAATTACTTATCTCCTTTTCTTCCTGGCTTTTTAGAAGGAGTAGAAGCTTCACCAGTTTCTGAACCTTCGCCCTTCTTCGTTGGCTTAGTAGGAGGGTTATTGAAAGTAGACTCATCTCCGTCGCCTTTTTTGGTTGGCTTCGTGGTAGTGGTAGTAGTAGGAGCATCAGCGGTTGTTCCTGTAGAAGTGGTAGAAGAGCTACCAGAAGTAGAGCTACTGCCGCTAGAACCTGTATTGCTCGAACTAGAACTACTGCTAGAAGAACCTCCATTATTGCTAGGTGGAGGAATGATTTCTCCCTTAGTGTTTTCCTCTTCTTCGCCTTCTGTTCCTTCAGAAGGAGCTTCAGAAGTTTCGCCTTCAGGAGCACTTCTTAGGTCTTCTGTTCCTTCCATTACTGAAGTCGTATCTGTTCCGCCGCCTTCGCCTTCTGCGCCTTCATCACAAGCAACAAATGCGATCATGCAAAGCATTACCAATAGAGATAATAGGTTTCTTACTCTCATAATACTAGTTTTTAAATGTTTGATTTTCGTGCAAAGATAGGAGAAATTTCGAGAGATTTCATGTGAAAATCCTAGGTGCTATCTTGCATTTCTACTACCTGAACGAATTATTCAAGAATTTCATATACAAGAACCATTCAATCATGATATTCATATCTAAATTTTTATTTTATTTGTAATGGATTAAGCCACAAATCTCTAAGGCTCAATGCTGTCTTGCAACGTTTGCAAACCAGTATGCGTCTATTTTTGTATAAATGCCAAAATTTGTAAATTGCCTCTCATACCATTAGTAAGCAATATGAAAAATTATAGAAACTTCCGAATTATTGCTCTGCTCTTTGCAAGCATTTTAGTAATTACCGCTTGTGATAGAGAGATTGATGAGACGCCGATTCCATTTGATGGAAACCCAGCGATCGCTTTGGTTGACCCAACTAACAACAACTTCCTTGACACAATTGGTGGTCAAGTTACAGCTACTTTCCGATTGGATGATAATGAAGCCTTGAAAGTATTTCGAGTAGTAGGTCGAATCCTGAATCAGAGAGATTCGCTAGTCGGAGTTGATTTTATCGTTCAGGAAGATACCGTGTCTGGACAGCACATTACGCAAACCCTTACATATACGGTTCCGAGTTTGCCATTGTATTACAAAGTGCGATTGACCTGCTATTCAATTGATAGTGAAGGTAAATTCGCGTCTGTAGTGCTATATGTAAGTGTCGTGCCAAGCTCTGATGACCCTGCTACCTTTAGCATAGAGGAATATAACGGAGATAAAATCTATAGTCAATTGGCATTGAACGGTCGAGGATTCTTCGACTTTAACTCTCGCAACTATATTGACAATCTATTGGATAAAGATATTCAGGAGCTTACGAGCGTGCCAGGCCCATTCCTCGCCCGTTTAGAGTCTCCGAATAACGCTTTCCTTGGGCAAGATTCTGTATTTGTCATGACAGATGCAACACAGTTCAATTATGATGCAGCGACCTACGAAACCATACACGAACGTTTCTTCTCAGATCCTGCACCTTCTAGTACAACACCAGCCTTGACAAGCTCTGACATCGTGATTGTTCGTTTGACGAATACCCCTCACTTTGCAGTGATGAAGATTATTGGTGTCAATGATGGCCCTGGTGACGCACAAGATTACATTGAATTTGACTATAAAGTTACCTACTAGCTAGGGGCTTTATTGTATACAACTTTTGGATAAGATTACTCACAATATACACCCCCATCTCTTCGGATGGGGGTATTTTTATGGTCGAATGATATGTCTTGGTTCGCCTATTTAAGCAAGGCCAAAGCCCAGCAGGTATATCGATATATTGAGTACCAATGGCAAGCACAGGGAGCCTATCGGTTGCATTCCCCTTTTGTGTATCATTTATACACGAAGGTAATGCCGCATAGGCATTCGGCAATAGGAGATCGGATTGAAGCCCTGAAGAGTCGGTTGAGGCTATCCGATGAGGTTGTAGAGATACGAGACTTTGGAGCAGGTACGGCAGGGAAGGAGCAATTAGTGGTGAATAAGCCTCTTGCAGAATTAGTGCGGCACGTATCGCGTCGGCGGAAGGAAGGGGAATTGCTCTACCGATTATGCACACACTTCCAACCGAAAAGATGCCTCGAATTTGGGACGCATCTCGGTATTTCAGGCCTCTATCAATGTGCAGCTTTGGAACAGGGGAGTCGGTTTGTGACAATGGAAGGCGCAGAAGCCCTAGCCGAACGAGCACGCACACACTTCGCCGAATTCGGCTACACACCCGAAATCCTTACAGGGGAATTCTCGGGTACCCTCAGCACCCAACTTGACCTTGCTACCTACAAACCCGACTATGTGTTTATCGATGGAAACCATCGCGAGCAAGCAACCCTCGACTATTTTCATCAGGTTTTGCCCCATATACCCAACGAAGGCATCATAATATTCGATGATATTCATTGGTCGGCAGGTATGCAACGGGCTTGGGAAGAAATCATTAGACATCCTGAGGTGACAGTAAGCATAGACTTATTCTTCTTAGGCATTTGTTTTATTAGGAGAAAGCAAGCCAAGGAGCATTTTATCCTTAGATTTTAACATTCGGCCATTGAAACTAGTTTTAATTTAGTAGTTTTGTTGTTCTAAATATGAATGAAAAGTAGATGAAAGAGACACTCACACCGAGCAAAATCGTACAAGAATTAAATAAGTATATCATAGGGCAGGCTGAGGCGAAGAAGTCTGTTGCGATTGCCCTTCGAAATCGTTGGCGGAGATTGAATGCGGGGGAAATCATGCAGAAAGAAATTATCCCGAATAACATCATGATGATTGGGCCAACTGGAGTAGGTAAGACAGAGATTGCACGGCGGTTGGCACAGCTAGCAGAAGCTCCATTCGTGAAAGTAGAAGCCTCTAAATTCACCGAAGTCGGATATGTTGGGCGAGATGTAGAAAGTATGGTTCGAGACCTAGTCGAACAAAGCGTGAACATGGTGAAAGCCGAACAAAAAGAGAAGGTTCGGGAGAAGGCAGCAGAGAATGCGTTGGAGCGTATATTGGATATCCTTATTCCGCGGGTTACCCAGAAACCAACGGGCTATACCTCGGGTATGAATAAATATGGAGACGATAAGGCAGAACTCTCTAGTATGTCAGATATTGAGTTGAACGAACGGACACGAGAGAAATTCCGCGATAAGCTCAAGAAGGGAGAACTCGATGATCGAAAGATTGAAGTGGAGATGAATGTGCCGAGCCATAATGTACAGGTGGTAGGGCCAATGGGGATGGAAGGAATGGATGGCTTGCAGGAGATGCTAAGCGGAATGATGCCGCGCAAGAAGAAGAAGCGCAATATGACCGTAGAAGAAGCCCGCGAATACTTCACCGAAGAAGAAGCACAACGCCTAATTGATATGGATGCCGTAACGCGAGAAGCCCTATTTCGGGCAGGCAATAGCGGAATCATATTTATTGATGAGGTGGACAAGATAGCCGTTTCGAATTCGAATAGAGGCAGTGGCCCAGGAGTTTCCCGAGAAGGAGTTCAGCGAGACCTATTGCCAATCGTAGAAGGGTCAGTAGTCAATACCAAATATGGAGCCGTCAAGACAGACCATATATTGTTTGTTGCGGCAGGAGCCTTCCATGTAGCTAAGCCATCCGACTTAATTCCTGAGTTGCAAGGACGTTTCCCGATTCGGGTAGAATTGCAACCTTTGACGAAGGATGACTTCATCAAAATCCTCCAACAACCTCAAAACGCATTGACCAAGCAATACCAAGCCCTATTGGCAAGCGAAGGAGTGGGGATTGAATTTACGCAAGACGCCATTGATGAAATGGCCGAAATCGCATTTGATGTCAATCAGGAAATCGAAAATATTGGTGCAAGACGTTTGCATACCATCATGAGTAACCTCCTCAATGACATTTTATTTGAAGTGCCCGATCTTAGCGATAAGAAAAACTATGTCATTAATCGAGCCTTTGTTTTGGAAAAACTAGGGGGGATTGTCAAGAAAAAAGACATGAGCCATTATATCCTATAGAAATCTTAGGAGGAAAAGAAGAATCATTCATAGATTTTGAATTTCCCAAAGAATTTCCTCAAATTACGAAGCCTCCTTTTCGCCTGATGCGAGAGGGAGGTTTTTTTAACTGTGATGGTATGAAAGGATTGGAGAGAAAGATACAGATAGCATACGAAGTACACCCTGACAAGCATTCCCTACCACAAGATGAAGCTGAATTGCTTGATAAGGCTCTAGAGGCCACCCATAATTCCTATGCCCCTTTTTCTGGATTTCATGTAGGCTGTGCCGTTCTACTGGAGGGAGGAGAAATTGTCTTGGGCAATAACCAAGAAAATATTGCATTGCCCTCGGGTATGTGTGCAGAACGTTCTGCTCTCTATCATATTGGGGGATTGGGGAAAGCGCCTTTGATTCGGAAAATTGCGATTCGGGCGAGAAGCACTAAGATAGAAGTCGAAGAACCTGTGACACCTTGCGGGGCTTGTCGACAGGTTATGGCCGAATATGAAAAAATGACCCAACAACCCTATATCGTACTCATGCAAGGAACCGATGGGGCGATACTTCGATTGAATGGTGTATGTGATAGCCTAATGCCTTTCTCATTCGCCATCCAATTCCTTGGAAAGAGTGGGGTAGAAGGGAGTTAGAAGGAAAGCATTTTAGGAGAAGAGCAATAAAAAAACAGGCTTGCCAAATAGCGCACCCGTTGTGAAAGAAAAGGAGAGGCCTACCAAACCTCTCCATGTATAACCTCATCAAATACTACTTACGAAAGTTTGGTACTGATACGAAATTCGCCATCATGGTGGAGGTTCTCATTGAGAACAATCAATACAGGAGCCTCTCCATTCGGTAAAGTATCAGTAGGGAACTCAATGGTTTCGCCAGGCTGAACCCATGTCACAGTCTCTGGAACTTGGCTTACCAAACTCGGTACGAGGTAGAAAGCCAATGCCGCTTTTCCTTCGTTGAAAATCTCAAAGGTAGTAGGAACCATAATAGGCTCGTTGAAGACCAAAGCCTTGCTACCAGAAGATATCAAAAGGGTGTTTCTACGAGAGATGCGCTTAGGCTTGGGCAAGAAATACGGGCGGCGTCTCGCGAAGTCATTGTCAAAGATAAAGGCCGATACATGATTGATCGATTGTACGAAGTCCCAAATCTTATTCAACTGCTTCACACGTTCAGCTGTCAAGATTACACGGGTCACCTTGAATGCTTCCTGCTCTTTATCAACCTCCTTCAACTTCTGCGCTTCCTTCACTAGATCATCCAAAAAGTTGGGCTGGGCACCTACCGCTATAAAATCGGCGCGGTACTTATTTGTGAGTCTGGCGATATTCTCCATGAATCGGATGAACTTTATCTGAGAAGTAGACATCTCTCGATAATAACGAAGTCCAAACTCCTTATACTCTACGGGTTTGTTCTTAAACGCTTTATCAATGAAATATCGTAGCTGCTGATAGTACGACCTACACGTATCCATTTGGGTACGAACAGCCTCGGTAAGCGAGGTCATTTCGCTCTTTACAAACACATCTGAATTGGTAACTACATACTCCAACCACCCTTCTAACGTATTGACTGTCTGGTTGTTGAAACTTCCATCGAAGCCATTAAAGGCTGCAAGATCTTGAACGAAAAATCCTTTGGTGACGCGGGCATATTGCAACAATGCGTCGTCTGAAATTTGAAAGTTACGGGTTAATTGATCCATAATAAAGTTTTGATTAAAAGATGAAAAAATGAAATATATTAAATGAAAATTAGAGACATAATTTGGATATTAGGTGTCAGACCATATGGATAAGTCCAACAACTAGCGGCCATAAAGGAAAGGCTCGCATATAATTCTCCTATAGAGAAATCATTCCCTTAACAGAGATTGAGGGCATAAACCCAGTCAATACATTTATGGGATGTAGGTACAGTATGGAGGCATCAATTCAGGAGGACTTGGTATCTTCCTGCTAATAAATACACGCAAATCAGATGAATAAAGAGTCGGTTTTTCGGTAAATAATCATCCATGATATTGTATAGATTTTTAGATGTTTATTATAAAAGACGGAGCCAGATATAAAAAGTTATGGTTTTTTTGATTTTTTTTCTATCCATAAAACTTCACTGACAAGAACGGGAGGGTTATCATAGATGTTATGCAGGAAAGGGGCTAACCCAAGGTAGTGGCATGTAAGATTTTTGCGGTAAATGTCGAAAAATATTGGGTGAATCTCCATCTATCCTCCTAAATACCCCTCCGATATAGGAAAAAAGGCAATACTTCGATAAATAGTAGTATTCCGTATTGGGTATACGCTCTCCCGTTTTGGCAATAGACGCTCCCGTCTTGCGTAAACTGTGGACACAAAGTTGTGAACCCTCTCCCGTTTTGCGTGAATCCCCGTACGATCTTCGTGAACCCTCCCCCGTTTTGCGTGAAGTATGGGTACATGCTGGTGGATCCTGCGCCGTTTTGGGCGAATGTACTGTCCACTTTCGTGACCCCTCGTCCACCTTGCGTGGCCCCCCAAACAGCTGGGCAGAGGGTTCACCCGAAACGGTCGCACTTCCACCGCTTTGCGGGCAACATTCACCGTCTTGCGGTCACAATCTACCGTCTTGTGGGCAATATTCACCCGATTGTGGGGCATTTCCACCACTTTCGGCCGCGCGTATTTGCCAAACGGGAGGCTCTATTGCCAAAACGGGAGCGCGTTTGCCCGTATCGGTCAGGGGGTCACGAAGGTCGGATATGCATTCACGAAGGTCGGCGCGGGGTTCACGGGCATCGTTTAGGGGTATTTCCAAGACGGGAGGGGGTTCACGAAGGTGAATCCAGCGCCCACGAAAGCGGGTAGCACATTCACCCAAAACGGCCATACATTCCCCCAAAACGGGAGAGGATTAACCGCCTTGTGCGCACAGTTCACTCCCATCGGTCATGGGTTCACTACAACGGGCTGTGGGTTCACTACGATAGGCTATAGACCTACCCTGGTGGGCTTGGGGGCTTTCTGCTTGGACTATGAGGTCGTCGTTTTAGAAGAGGAGATGGGTTTATACGTATGTAAGGTTTTGGGTTAAAGTTGTCTGATACTTCTCATATTCTTGGAGGAAAAAATATTTTTTTCTATAACTTTTTTGTGTTGCCCGAAGATAAAGAAGAATACTTATCATGAAAATGCCCCAAGAGTTGGGGGCAGGTAGGTGAATCAGTTGGGTTTTTCGAAGAAAAAAGAAAGGAACCTGAAGGTATTTGATATAGAAAGCCGTATTGAGAATGAGTATTTGGCTTTTATTACTTTATATATAAAAAAAATTTAGGGAGCTCGTGAACACGGGCTCCCTAAACCTTTTTGTGTCTTACATTTCGTTATACTCAATATATAATGAGTATAGCACTTATAAGCTTACCATCTTCTTGGCGGACGACTATTGTGGTTGTTGTTACGAGGACGAGCCTCATTTACTCTAAGATTTCTTCCGTTTATACTTGCACCGTCAAGAGCTTCGATTGCCTCATTTCCGTCGGCACCATTTTCCATTTCTACAAATCCAAACCCACGAGGTTTTCCTGTTTCTCGGTCGTAGATCAACTTTACACTAACTACATCGCCAAATTCTTCAAATAGAACTTGGACTTCTTCTTGAGTCATTGAAAAGGGCAAATTCCCTATATAAATATTCATAACAAAAACTAATTAAAATAAGAAAATGCTTCCCTTCTTATATTTGTTTATAGGAAGCAGTACAAATGTATGCTTTTTCCTTAACAATGAGAAGTTTTTCTGCAATGATTTATTTAAAGGGTATCACATTATTTGCGGATATTCTTTGTTTTGATGTAAGGATTTAGGCTTTTATGTAAAACTTAAGGGAGCCTGTAAGCTACAGGCTCCCTTAGTGATTGTAATGGTATATACGCTTTATTGAGGCGTATACTTTATTCTGTCAATTGACTTATGAACTTACCATCTTCTTGGCGGGCGATTGTTACGAGGACGAGCTTCGTTTACAACGATGTTTCTTCCTCCTACACTTGTTTGGTTTAGGGAATGAATTGCTTCTCTAGCGTCCTCTGATTCGGTCATTTCAACGAACCCGAATCCGCGAGGTCTTCCTGTTTCTCGGTCAGTAATGAGGTTCACACTTTTTACTTCTCCAAATTCTTCGAACAACTCTTGAATTTCATCAGGTGTGATGGAAAAGGGCAAATTCCCTATATAAATATTCATAACAAAAACTAATTAAAATAAGAAAATGCTTCCCTTCTTATTTATAGGAAGCGGTACAAATGTATGTTTTTTCCTTAACAATGAGAAGTTTTTCTGCAATGATTTACCTCAAGGGTAGTACATTATTTGCGGATATCTTTTAGCTTGATGTGAGGATTTAGGTTTTCATATAAAACTTAAGGGAGCCTGTAATTTACAGGCTCCCTTAGTGATTGTAATGGTATATACGCTTTATTAGGGCGCATATTTTATTCTGCCAACAGACTTATTACCATCTTCTTGTAGAACGATTGTTGTTACGAGGACGAGCTTCGTTTACAACGATGTTTCTTCCTCCTACATTTGCTTGGTTTAGGGAATGAATAGCTTCTCTAGCATCCTCTGCTTCAGTCATTTCAACGAACCCGAATCCACGAGGTCTTCCTGTATCTCTGTCAGTAATGAGATTCACATCTACTACTGTTCCAAATTCTTCAAACAACTCTTGAACTTCATCAGCTGTGATGGAAAAGGGCAAATTCCCTATATAAATTTTCATAACAAATACTAACTAAATTAAACTAAATAAATTGAAACGCTTTCTCCTCTATATGTTTATCTGTGAGGGTTTTTAGAAAGCGGTATAAAGGTATGCTTTTCAGACAAGAATGAGAAACTTTTTAGGCGTTTGTATGCAGAATATTTTCATACTTTCTGAAAAAATTATCGAATTCGTATCTCGTAAAGCCGAATTTTGTATGTATCAAGCATATGTCCATTGAGTTTTTGCAGAGCAATTTGTGCTTCTCTCTCATATGGCATTTCAACTGCTGCTCTTGTGCGCCCGTTTGCTTCTTCAAAGACTTGGTACTCAATTACTAACCCGAAGGGTTGAAAGAGTTCGAAGAGGGCTTCTTTTGGATAGTTGGGAGGAAGGTTCTGGATGGATATACGCATATTTATACCCTCATGAGTTGTTTCTGCCAATTTTGATAGGCTTGCTTATAATAGGCTTCAATGGAAGGTAGCACTTGCGGATGGGCTTTGCACCATGCTTGGAGGTCAGGTAAGAATTGGTCGCCTTTTTCTGCTTGGAAATAGTAGGAGAGGGGATGCGGAAATCCAGCCAATAGGGTTTGGAGGGGAGCAAGCTTGGTCTGTGCTTCTTCGGCCGAAATCCGTAGGTTGCCATTGAGCAGTATATTGAGGACGGCTACGGGTGACATCCAATCGGTATTGTAGGAATGTCCTGGCGAACCGAAGAACTCGAATACGTTATTGAGGGATCCAAGGGGCGTATTGCCCATTTGTTTGAAGGCGAACAATCTCTCGTCTCCATTGGCCAACCATAATTTGAAGGCGTGGGTGTAGCTTTTTTCTACGTACTCTACTAGTTCGAGGCGTGTAGTGGCCCAGAATTGTGCGGCTCTCACGAGGGAAGGGAAGGTCTGGCGACAATTATAGTAGGACAAGGGGTTTGGGAGAGGAGTATAATCGGTAAGGGCTTCGAATGCAGGAGTAGTGAATTCGGGTACGAATATCTTGCCCTCTAATAGGACAGGGAATAGGGCGATGAGTGCCGCCCAACCTGTGGTCTTGACTGTATTGGGGGATCCGATGAAGCCGAATAGTTCGTCCATGTCTCGGAAGGGGGGATTGCCGATTCGGCGGGCAAATTCTAGTCGTTCGAGCCGAATGTTCCAAGCTTCTATTCTCGTTCTATTGCGCTCATGCAATTTTGTTAATGCTTTAGGGTATTGCTTTGCCCATTGCCCTAGATCTTTTGCCCATTGTTTAGGTTTTTCCCAATAATAAGATAGAGACTGAGGGAAATTCGGAGCAATTTCTTCGAAGTATTGTTCTAGATATACGAAGTCTCTCGCTACTTCGTATTTCAGTTCTGTCCATTTCCAGAGTAGGAGAGCGGCCAATATGTGTTCGCCTTCTGTACGGTCGCTTGTTTCGGCATCGAGGAATTCGCTTGCCTCAGCTAAAGACTTTGGAGGGAAGGCTGCTTTTTCCTCCACTTCCCATAAGGGCGTTTGCCACCCTTTTGCTTTGGGCGTATTGACCCATTCGACCTTTGTACAATAAGGCCGAATTTGCTCACTGAATGCCAATAGGAAGAAATAGGTATCGGGATAGGAACGGGTGTAGAGGGTATCATTGCCATAAGCAATCTGATTCAGAAGCCTTGTCATTCCTTTGGCCGTTTGGGCGTATGCGGTGAAGGTATGGAATTGGAAGGCTATGGGCTCTTCTCGATCATTGGGAACGATGGTAAGGTGGGGTGAGGATAATAATTTATCGTCGGGTGCTTGGAGATGAAAGACCAAGGATTGTTTATCATCCAAGGGCAATAGAACTTTCTCGTATACAAGGTCTGCTATATATTTTGGGCGTTGTGCACCACGTATAAATCGCTTGAAGAACCTGAATTTCTCTCTATTGCTCAATGAAAAGAATAAGGGCAATATGGCATAGATAAGCGTGGGCTCATGTACCGTTGCTAGGTTCACAATGAGATCCTGTAGCACCAAGTATTTCTTCTCTATGGGATAATCGGATAGGGAATAGCGGAGAGGAGAGTGTACATAATTATATTCAATCTCTATATCATGCTTAATTCCGAATTCATATACTCCCTTTATGTCCCAATAATTGTCCTTCTGGACGGCCATTTGAATCTGCATTGCGAATTCATTGAGGCCTCTTTCTCGTCTACTTTCTCGGTATTGGATGATGTCTTGAATCGTTTTCATGACGAGTTCAAGATTGCCCTTCAGCCGAATCTTCTCGAAGGATTCTTTGGATACGCCGTCTAGGCTAATGCTGATTCTACCGAGGTTCTGGATTTTGTCGAGGTGTTGTTGGATCTTTCGGGAGAAACGGTAATTGGCATTGGTCACGAAACTAAAGTGACAATCGGGACTGGCTTCTGTAATTTCGTCTATGAGTCTGTACGTGTCCTTTTGCATGAAGGGCTCGCCTCCGAGAATGACAATCTCCTTGAGGTAGGGAAAAATCTCGGTCTTGCCACTCTTCCAAAACCGTTCTTCATTATAATTGCCATTGGGCATTTTCCAGATGCTGCACATGACGCATTCGAGGTTGCATCGACCATTGTTCTGGATATATAGCCTTTTAATAGGGCCATCTTGCACGACTTTGAGGTCTACATAGGGCAAAAGGTGATCGGCCCATAGGTGGCATTGTCTTTTCTCGATATTGTCCTTACAAATCTTGATCTCGCCCGTAAGTAACTCTCGCCGAATTTGTTGCATCCCCTCCGAATTCCAAATCTCCTCCAATCGATTGTCTTGTATATGCCCGACGGGGAAGTTGTCGAGCACACAACAAGGAGTGACCTTGCCTGTGGGTAAGGTGGCCAATTGGGTGAAGGGCTGGGGACAGAAGAATTCGGGTAGTTGCTTTCGATCCATTGTATCCGTTTTTTGACTGCTTAAAGGTACAAACCCTAGGGTAGAAGTGAAAGGGGGGCTTAGGGGAGTTTTTTGTCTGAGCCTAAGAAGATTTTGTGCTTCTTTACAATAAGAGCCTTCGCAAAGAAGAATAAGCAGTATCTTTCGTTGGATTCTATAGGTCGTTTTATTCATTTTTTCTTACGTATAATCGATATGAGGATTTCTCGGTTCTTAGGTTTGCCCTTTACTCAGCTTTTGATATGGATGATGTTGTTCTGTTTCGCGACGGTGGATGTAGTCGCGCAAGGAAGTGTGGGGATTGGTACTTCTGCTCCTAATGATTCGGTAAAGTTGGACGTGGCGGGTTCTGTGTATGTGGAAGGGAAATTGGGAGTTGGTTTGTTGCCTGATACCACAAGTTCGGCTGCAGATATGCAGATTGGTACGGGGCTCAACATTGCGAGTTTGCCCTTCGGGCTTGATTCTACAAATCGGTCTTTTATGGTACGTGATGGAAGTACGGGCACAGTTGAACAAGTGCCTTTTTCGATTCTGTTGAATTTGCTTGTAAGTGCTGCGAATTCGAGCATTGGCTTTTGGGGAAGTGCAGGCTCTGCTATCACGCCTTTGAACAATGCTTGGGTGGGTATTGGTACTTCTTCACCTATTGAGGTTCTCGGAGTAGATGGAGCGATTGCTTTTGGGGAAGCGCAAGACTATTCGCTCTTTGCCGACCAAGGGCAGGTGTCTATGATTCCTTCTGCTAAAGATTCTATGTTAGCAGGAAACCAAATCTTTCGCTTAGGGGCGGTTGGTCCTGATGCTTTTGCTGCCAATAAAGCGGTCGATATGGTGTATCTATCTGGTGAGCAATTGCTGACTTCATATGATGGGGCAGATGTAGGGGCGGTGTTTAGTGAGGAACAAGGAGGAGTATACGCTTCAGGAATCAATATCGCGAATGAGTTAGATTCTGCTGCTTATGTGGCTTTGGTTGGTGGGAATATAGGAGATCAACAAACGAATGTGGTTATGAAGCAGGTTTCTGCATTGGGCTGGGCGGCTTTCTGGAATGCTGATTATGTGTTTGGCTCTCAAGCGGTTTGTAATGAGTGTTTTGATGATTCGGATACTATCACGCGTTCGGTAGCTATGGGAAGTGCAGCTTTCTATAATGCTTCAGGTGATGGCTTGATTGGGATAGGCTATGAGGCGGGCGGTACGCGTGCCAATGGTATGTTGGTCTATCAAGCAGATAATATTGTCATTGGCCGACAGGCATTGAATGAGCTTACGTCTTTTATGGGACGAAGTGGTGCGGCCAATATCTCGCAAAATGTAGTGATTGGATCGGAGGCTGGCCAAGGGAATAATGTAGGTGCGGGGAATGTCATGCTTGGATATGGTGCGGGTCCTCTAACGCCTGGTGCCAATAGTAGTATCACGATTGGCCGAAATGCCCGAGCAGCAGGCGATTTTGCCATTGCCCTAGGAGAAGGAGGGGTTGCAGCTCCCAATCAACTCTTTGTCAATTCCGTCGATTCTGTCAATATTAGCGACTTTTGGCGTTTGAGTAATACGGAAGGTGTGGTGAATGTAACAGGTAAGACTACCGCTAGGCTCATAACGCCTGTGCCTGTGTACGTGGATGGTTCAGGCAATGATAGACTCGATTTGACGACTTTCACGGCTCCTTATATTTCGGTCAATGGCTCGGTGGTATCCGTCGATCCCATTTTGAATGTAACGGAGGAGTATGTGATTGTAACTCGAGAGGTAAATGGAGGAAATATGACTAAGTCGCGCTATGACTTGTTCTTTTATCCATTGGTGGGTTGGATATTGGCTGGGCCTTACTAGGGAATTGCTGATTGTTCGTTGCTAGGAAATGAATCGATGCCTTTTTCGAGAGGCATCGATTTGCTATTTTGCCCTATGCGTATTGCATTGGCCTAATATATATATGTACTATGAAACGAATCTGTATACTCTATTTATTGGTGTTGGGATTGTTTGGGTGTCAATCGAAGGAAGAAGAGCCTAAGGAGATTGTTTGGGAGGACCAAATCTTGTATTTCGCTATGATTGATCGATTCGCTGATGGCGATCCGTCTAATAATGACCAAGGTGCAGGAGAGTACGATCGCAATCATCCGAATTACTTTCAAGGGGGAGATCTAGAAGGCCTCCGCCAACATATTGATTACTTAACGGCCTTAGGAGTAACGGGGCTTTGGATCACTCCGCCTGTTCGTAACCAATGGTGGAATCCTGATACAAACTTTACGGGCTATCATGGGTATTGGGCTTCTCACTTTGAGGAGATTGATCCGCACTTTGGGGATCTTACGGCTTACAAACGTCTATCGGATGAGTTGCATGCAAATGGATTGACGCTGATTCAGGATGTGGTGGTGAATCATGTAGGGGATTATTTTCGCTATACCAATGAATATGACCCTGAAGATCCGACTAAGGGCTTTCGATACTTCGGCAAACCCCTACAATCGCCTTTCGATTTGAATGATGCCCGTAATCCTGATCATGTTAAAGAAGCTGTATACCATTTTACGCCTACCATTGCGGACTTTCAGGATAGTTTACAGATGGAAACTTGGCAGTTGTCTGAGTTGGATGATATTAATACGGATAATCTTCATGTTCGTTCGGTGCTACGGAAGGCTTATAACTACTGGATTCAGGAGGCAAAAGTGGATGGGTATCGGTTTGATACGCCTCTTTATGTGAGTCATGACTTTTGGCACGACTTCTTGTACAATCCATCGGATAAGCATAAGGGGATTGAAGTGTTTGCTCCGACTGTGGGTAAAACCAATTTCTATACATTCGGAGAAACATGGGTGCATGATGATGCGTATGAGCAGCAAGGACTCCAACGGGCGGCTGCCTATCTTGGCACAAAGGAACAACCTGAGATGGATGGAGTGCTTAACTTTCCGTTATTGGAGGAGATTCAACGGGTATTCGCAGGTGGGCATTCGACTGATGCGATGACCCAACGATTGGCCTACCTCGACAAATGGCTTCCCAATCCTACCTCCCGCCTGAATTTCATTGACAATCATGATATGCCCCGTTTTCGTAGTCAGGCATCAGAAGGAGCATATCGTCAGGCGATGTTGTTTATTATGTCTATTCCTGGTGTGCCTGTAATCTATCAAGGAACGGAGTTGGGGGAGCGAGAAGCACGCGGGTTTATTGGGGATAAGTTGGAAACGGAAGGGGAGGAATTTCGGTTTATACAAGACCTAATTCGGTTTCGAAAGGAACATCAGGCAACGCGTAATGGTAAGCTGACTGTATTGGCTGATAGTAAAAGGTGTAAGAATCTGTTCGTATATCAATTGACCGATGAAGAGGAAGAGTTGATTGTGGCATTTAATACGGCCAAACATTCAATCTTGGCTGCGCATATTCCTGTGCCGCTGAAGTATGGTGTAGGAGCTTTCGAGGTATTGTATGAATTAGGGGATGGTGCTAAGATGGAAATGGGGGAAGAAGAGATTGCATCTTTACAATTACCTCCACGTTCGGGAGTTGTGTTCCGTCTGAAAAAAGGCCAAAAGCGTTCTGTATCGTCTAATCAATCAATTCCGACTTTTTCTACGCTTTCGGATTCGCGTTTGAAGGAACGTATCAAAGAACTTAGTATTGATCTAGAAGGAGGAGCGACGGGAACACTAAAGGCTACTGAAATGCACTTAATGATGGATGGTAATTGGGATGAAGCAACGCCCGTTTCATGGGATGGTACAGAATGGAGGGCAACACTCGACCTTCAGAATCACATCAATGGAAAGCATCATCTGGAAGTGATTGCCTCGACTGCTGAAGGATATCGTTTCTCAAAAAGAGTGGCATTTACCTTGGAATTGCCTGAGGAGGTTCGGGTATTCGCCTTGGATGAAGCGGGTGATGACAAAGGACCGAAAGGAACCTATCGTTATCCTACTGATCCGACTTTCTCGCATCAAATGGATATGACGGATATTGCAGTGAAAACGATTGGCAATAATCTCTCTGTCCAAATCGAAATGGCCGAGCCGCTTTCTACAGTGTGGAATCCGTTAAACGGATTTGATCATGTGTGTTTTTTCCTTTTCATTGATCTACCCGACCAAAAAGGTGCTACTGCTATCCCGAATTGTTTTGCTACTATGCCGAATGGTTGGGATTGGGATATTGGGGTGACGGCTGCAGGTTGGAATACAAGCATGTTTAATGCTATTGGGGCAAATGCTGAACAGGTTGGAGCCATCTTGGAATCGAAGCCTTCTCTCATGACGACTTCTTCCCCTCCAACAGTTAGTATATTTGTTCCTGCTTCAGCTCTAGGAAACCCTCAAACATTGGATGGAGCAAACCTTTATCTATTTACATGGGATGGAGCAGGAGAAGGTGATTTAAGGCCGTTGAGCCCAGAAGGAGATGCGTTCGAATTTGGAGGTGGTTCGGCTACTGATCCTCGTATAATGGATGATGTATTTATTTCACTTCCTTAAAGACTCTTTTTTACAATATATAAAGGCAATACCCCTATGAGGTATTGCCTTTATAGTAAATAAGTATTCAGAAAAGGAATGAAGGAAACGTAATAATATAAGCGTTTCCTTCTATGAAAGAGATGAATACGTTATTCAAATATAGTACTTTGTGTAGAAACTAAAAACCTTTTTCAACAAATTTGATGGACTTTTTTTGCTTATTTTTAGGTTATAAACCTGTTATTCTGCCCTTCATTTATAGGTACTTACAGCTAATGTTTAGGTCGTATAATTAGTTTTGTAACAATCTTGTTTATTATGTCTTAGCTAAACAATAGATCATTTTGTTTAATTAATCTACTACAAACTTACTTTGTTTAAAGCTAATGATCCATCAGTTCTATGTATGGAAAGAAGGCTTTTGCTAAAGGATTCTTTAGGTTCCGAAAACGGATTGGAAGGGGGTTAGGTAGCGTTTGTCTTTGCTCCAATCTAATACAGAGAAGACTATCTTCTTGAATGCGCCTTTGAATCGGGCATCTTCTCGAATTACTTCAGAGAAGTAGCTTGCCATATGGGAGACGTCATTGCGGAATACTCCACATCCCCATGCTCCCAATACAATTGCATCATTGTCATCCGCGAGTGCCATCCATAATACATGTCGAATACGGCGTTTCATAGTTGGGGCAATCTGGGGACGTTCTTTTGGCTTGACTGCTCCTGCATTTACGGCTGGCATGGTGATGATGGATACCTCGTAAGGTTGTTCGAGTAAGACATCTTCGTCATCGCGAAATACACAGACTTTGGGGGAGTATATGCCATAGTCTAAATATAGGCAAGAGCGATTCGCTCGATTGGTGGTATACATTTCTGTCATTTGAACGATGCAGGGATACATTGCACTAGCACGAGCAAGGGCTTCTTCTTGGGCTTGGCTTCCGCCTAAGAATCCTCCTCCCGGGTTTTTTGCTGAGGCAAAATTCAGAATTGCTATGTTTTTATAGCCTTCTTGGAGCAGGCGAGTGGCGCCTGAGAAGCTGGTCTCATTGACCACTTCAATCTCTGTTTCATATCGTCCCCCTAAGTTGCTATAAGAATTGGCTAGGGTTTGGTAATCCTGAGGGCGGTAAAGAATGGATCCTTCGACAGAAGCTTTGATTGATTCGGCAATGTTAATTTGGTTGCCATTGGGTGATTGGTAATAGCCTTGTTCGAGTATGGTTAAGGTTTCCTTCGCGAGTTCGGCTCTTCTTTTTCTGTTTGCCATGATTGTTTTGTGTGATTCTATTGTCTTTTGGTAAATGTGTAGTAACCATGTCCGAATACTGGTTTCATTTGATTACTTTCTCCTAGTATAAGTCGTTTTTGTTCGGTGGTTACATGTAAATTTATGGGTTTTTCTTTGTCTTTTACTTGGATAGATACGTTTGCCCAAAAATCTGGAGCAACATCCATCCATTGGTAGTAAAGAACGTAGACTTTATCTTGGGCGTTTTTTTCCTCTCTGATGCTATAGACAAATTGGGGGAGTTGAGGTTCATGGAGGTAGTGGTTGAAGAAAGGGCGATAGTCTTCGCCTGTTTCTTCATTGACCAATTGAATGAACGCCTCACTATTGATGATCTTTGCTCGGTATTCGGTTCCGAATCGTTTAATGATTCGACGGAAGAGAGAATCATTGTGTATACTTGTACGAAGGGTATGTAAGACATTTGATCCTTTGAAATAGATGTCTGAATCCCACATTCCGTTTCCATATATCTCATATCGAATACCTTTTGGGCCAATTAAGGGATATTTGTTTTGAATTTGTCGTCTTTGGCCTTTTAGATAGTCAATGTATTTTTCATATCCGCTGATATGTTCGACATATAAGGCTTCTGCATAGGTTGCGAAACCTTCATGTATCCATAGTTCGGCCATATCGTCTGCTGTTATGCTATTTCCCCACCATTCATGGGCTGTTTCGTGGAGGATGATGTAGTCAAATCCGTATATGACATCGTTTTCGTATCCGTTTCCATAGGCGATTGCACTTTGGTGTTCCATTCCTTCATAAGGGCTTTCGACTAGTTTGTATCCGTCTTTTGGCCATGGATAAGGGCCGAATGTTTGTTCGAAGAAGCGGAAGATATCAAGGGTTTGTTTGAAATGTCGTTGCGCTTTTTTGTAGTTGTAGGGGAGTACCCAAAAAGAGAGGGAATCCAAGTTGCTTTCGCCCTTATAGGTGTATTTGAAATGCTTATAGTTGCCTATATAAAAGGTGACATTGTAGGGATTGATGGGATAGCTAACAAACCATTTGAAGGTTCTTGTGTCTTTGTTGGTTTCAATGCCTCTAAGTTGCCCATTGGCTAAGCATACTTGCTTTTTATTGTTAGGAATACGGATGTTTATGGCCATGCTATCGGGTTCATCGGAAGGATGATCTTTGAGGGGCCACCAGATATGTGCGCCATCTCCTTCACATGCAACTCCTAACCATGGGTATCCGTCTTCATCTTGCTCCCATACGAACCCGCCTGACCAGGGAGGCATAAGGGCACTTTTGGGAATCCCCTGATATTCTACCCGTAAGGTACCTTTTTCGTTCGCTTGCATCTCATAAGGAAGTTGGACGAAAATAGCATCTTCTACCCTTTGGGCTTTCAGCGTTTTTTCTTTAAAAGTTATCGTTTCTAGGCTGAGGTTTTTGGTTAGGTCAATTTGGAGGCGTTTGGAGGGGGCAAGGATGGTGAAATGTATATCCACGTATCCTTCGATTTTCTTGTTACGAGTGTCTATATCTATATTGAGGCTGTAAAATGTCACATCGAAATTTGTACGTTCGGGTCTGAGCCCGCCAAGTAAGGAGTCTCTGAATGTATATTCTGGATATTTATAGGTTGTTTGGCCCCTTTTCAAGGAGACCTCTGCAAGAGGCTTACACGCACTTATACCAATGGTTATGATGATAAGGGTAATGATCCATCGGTTTCGGGTTTGACTCAATCTTTGGGTGTTTGAGGGGCTTATGCGATTAGATTGGGTGTAACTCATGCTCTAATATACGGTTTTCTTACGTAAATTCGTAGTTGGTAGGTTATCAAAAGAGAAAGACCGAACCCCTTGTGTAGATTCGGTCATACATTACATAAAACCCCTTGTAAACGAAGAGAAACTTTCGTTTTCTTGTCTAAAAGACCATTACTTTCATTGGTGTCGAAATAATTTCATGATCTGTAAGTACTAGAATATATATCCATTCTCGTACCAGATATAATCGTATGTTAAAAATATTTCGATTTTTTATCGGTTAGATATGCGTTTTTTATGGTTTTTAGGGGATTTGGGGATGAAATGTAATGTATAACCGTTTTTCTTTTATGCTTATAGAAGAGATTGAATCTCTTGCATGATGTTGAGGTCGCTGGGGGATTTGGCTTTGTTATGGATGACTTGGCCGTCTTTGTTGATGAGCATGTAGTGGGGGATTGCCCCAATTTTATATTTGGCTGATACCGATTTTTTGAGGCTCCCTTTCATGCGGTAATGTTCGCCTTCTACTTGGTCTTGGAGTACGGCTTTTCGCCAATCTTTGTCACTTTCATCTAGGGATACGTATAGGAATACTACATCGTCTGAAGCGAGTGATTTTTTGAGTTTTCGGCTGAAGGGGAATTGTGCACGGCAAGGTTTGCACCAACTTGCCCAAAAGTCTACATATACGACCTTCCCTTTGTATTGGGCGATGAGGTCGGCTAGGCTTTGTGCGTTTTCGACTATAACTTCGCGAGCATTGTCTGGTAGATTCCCTCCCTTTACGCCTGCATAGACTTTGTAAGCAGCATTGACCCATGACTTCAGATTGGTGGTTTGTGCTTCTTGGGTATAGTCTGCGTATAGACGATCGATGTTGCCTAATTCCAATTCGAGTCCATTGTATATAACTTGAGACATGACAAAGTCGCGGGTTTTGCCTGTGAACGAGCTTTTCGCGAGGGCATATTGGCGTTCGATTCGGAGGCTGTCGAGTTCGCGGCTGGTTAGGATATCGTCTGATGCCATACGCTCTTTTCTGTATAGGTGACGAATGTACCCTAGGACGAAGTCTTGGTAGCTTTGCACATTAATGCCTTTATCTAGGTTCATCGGATAGCTCTTGAAGAACTCGAAATAGGTATCTTCTGGATCTAGCAAAGGGTCAAAGAATAGAAGGGCATTGGCTCTTTTGTAGGTGATATTGATTTTTTCCTCTTGGTAGAAAGCTTCATGTAAAGAAGCTTCTTGATGGAAGGTTTCCAAGAGTAATTGTTCTTTCGCAATCAGCTTTTTGATCGCTTGCTTGAACTCTGAAGCAGTTAGTTCTCGTTGGGGATTGTATACTTGTAAAAATAGGCTATCAGTTTCTATGTTTTGGGATTGATTGGCTAAATATGTATTGGTATTTACGATACTAGGATCGTTTTCACGGGTTTGGTATTCGATGCTATCTGGAAAGGTACGGGCATTGAATAGCATATCAATGTTTCCTTCTGGCAAGAGATATACGGTTGTCCATTTTTTTCCATATCCGATTTGGAATCGTTTCCCTTGGTTTAGCTCACATACCCATTGAAATTTCCCTGAGTTTTCTACTTTGATTCTGACTTCTCTTCCTTGGTGGCTAAAAGGATTTTCTTTCCAAACGACATTAACTGCTTTAAAGAGTGGGTTTGATATTTGTCCGTTGAGTATTGAGCGCACGCCCCCTTCTCCTGTGATGTTTCCATCATCGGGGAATGTTGCTTGGCAACTTGCAACAAAAATGAATAAGCAAAGGCTTTGAATGCAGATACGCAAGTTGTGTGTATTGAGATACTTCATTAGACGGTCTTGGCTAATATGGAACTAGAATAATTATATGATTCAAATAATGAAATAGGAGCTTCTATAGTTTTGCTGGCATCGTGTCTTAAACGGATAAACGAAAGTATTTGGGAAACGATATTCTCATGAAGAAAAATATTTTTATGATTTTTTAGCATAGGGGATTCATTGGTAATGAGGCTACTATAAGGAAAGAGCCAAGTAAGACGATTCTTACTTGGCTCTTGTATGTATACGAGTATATATGTGGGATTAGCCTGCGGTGGGTAGGTGGAGGTATGCACCTGGGCCTACAGGTAGTCCGAGTGTAATCCAGAAAACAAGCATTATACTCCATCCGATCAGGAATACAATGGAGTATGGAATCATCGTTGAGATGACGGTTCCTATTCCGCTTTTAGGGTCATATTGTTGGACAAATGCGACGATGAGTGCGAAGTAGGACATCATCGGGGCGATGATATTAGTGGAGCTATCTCCGATTCGGTAGGCTACTTGGACAAACTCTGGGGAGTATCCTAGGCTCATGAATACAGGGATGAAGATAGGTGCCATGAATGCCCATTTTGCGGATGCGCTTCCCATGAAGAGATTAATCACAGAGGCAATGAGGACGAGGCCTAGCATCAAAGGAATGGGATAATCCTTTAAGGGTTCGAGTGCGGTAGCGGCATTAATAGCGAATATTGAACCCAATTGGGTGAACTTGAAATAGGCAACGAATTGGGCAGCAAAGAATACAAGTACGATGTATGCCCCTAGGGTTTCCATACTTTTGCCCATCCCTTTCATGACATCTGTGTCATTCTTAATGGTTTTTGCTCTTACTCCGTATGCGATTCCTGCGAGTCCTGCTGCTAGGAAGATAACGGTTACGATTCCTTTGAGGAAAGGCGAGCGGAGGATAGATTGGCTGCCTTCATATTCGAGGTTTCGGAGGAAACCTTGTTCGGGGATGAGGCCTATTAGGGCAATGACTGTAAATATGAGGGCTACAATACTTGCATATACGAGTCCCCATTTTTCATCACGGGTTAGGGGCTTTAGGCCATCCGTTACGATTTGGCCTTCGTATTTGCCGAGTCGGGGTTCGACGATTCGTTCTGTGACCCAAGTTCCGAGGGTTGAGATGAGGAAGGTTGAGACGACCATGAAATACCAGTTACAGGCAGGGTTTACGGAATAGTCTTCGAATCCTACAATTGTCTGAGCAGCTTCTTCGGATATACCTGAGAGGAGTGGGTCAATGGTTCCGAGGATGAGGTTGGCACTATATCCACCTGATACTCCTGCGAAGGCTGCTGCCATTCCTGCAATAGGGTGCCGGCCTACGGTCATGAATATGATGGCTCCAAGAGGGACGAGAAGTACGTATCCTACTTCACTTGCGGCATTGGACAATACGCCAGAGAATACAACAACGAGGGTTAGGAGACGTGGAGGAGCTTTGAGGACGAGTAATCTAAGGGAGGTTCCGATGAGGCCACTATGTTCTGCTACACCAATTCCTAGAAGGGCAACGAGTACCGTTCCGAGGGGGGCGAATCCTGTGAAATTTTGTACGGTATTCATGAGGATCCAGTGTAGGCCTTCAACAGAGAGCATACTTTTAGGGGCGATGGTTTCGCCATTGCTAGGATTGACGGCTTCGACCCCTAGCCAAGAGGTGATGCCAGATAGAATGAGGACAAAGCCCGCGAGGATTGCAAAGAGTGTTGCGGGATGTGGGAGGGCATTCCCTCCTTTTTCTATGATGGTCAGGAAGCGATCGGTGAAGGAAGTTTTCTTTGCCATAGAGGTTTTATTTCATTGGAAAGGAATGGTCAATAAAGAATGGAGATGTGATAAGAGAGCTGGTTTTGGGTTAGGGAGCAACTCCTTGCATGAGTATACCACATAGCCAAGCGGCGTATGTACCGACAGCATAGCCTAATACAGCTAGGAGTACTCCAACTGATGCTAGGGCTGGGTGGAAAGCTGATGCAACTACAGGAGCGGATGCCGCTCCTCCTACATTAGCTTGGCTACCAACTGCCATGAAGAATAAAGGAGCTTTTAGGAGGCGGGCAACAATGATAAGAAGGATTGCGTGGAAGCTAATCCATATAGCCCCTACGAGGAATAAACCAGGTCGTTCGGCGATTGCGGTAATATCCATTTGCATTCCGATGGTTGCAATCAATATATATAGATAGGCGGATCCAATTTTGGATGCGCCTGCCCCTTCAAGGGTTTTGAGTCGTGTGAATGAAAGGAGTACTCCTATGGTGGTTGCGATGACAATTGTCCAGAAGAATTGGCTTGTCAGGCTGAATTTGGCCAGATGAGGCGCGTTGGTTTCGATCCAAGGAGCTATTAAGTCGGCGAATAGGTGGGATAGGCCTGTTATGCCGAATCCGACAGCGATGATAAGCATGAAATCTGTTAGGCTGGGGATTCGGTTATGCTCTTTTTGGAAAGCTTCGACCCTTTCTCGGAGGTAGTTAATGGAAGAAGTATCGGCTCCCATACGTTCATCAATTGATTCTGCTTTGCCTGCAAAATATAGGAGGATTGCCATCCATGAGTATCCACAGAATACATCTACGGTAATGACGGAGGAGAATAACTTGCCGTCCACTTCAAATATTTCCTTCATTGCCGTTTGGTTGGCTCCTCCTCCAATCCAGCTACCTGCGATGGTAGTTAGGCCTCTCCATACTGCATCTGGGCCTTGGCCGCCTACAATTTCAGGATCAATGAAGGATACAATAATAATGGCCAAAGGGCCTCCAAGGACAATGCCTATTGTACCTGTAAAAAAGAGTGCCAATGCTTTAGATCCTAACTTTGATATTGCGCCTAGGTCTACGCTAATGGTTAGTAACACAAGACATGCAGGCAGTAAGTAGCGTGAGGCCACGAAATATAGCTGAGAGTTCTCACCGTCGATGATTCCAAGGGTGTTGAATATTGCGGGAATGAAGTAGCAGAACAGAATGGCAGGTAGGTATTTGAACAATCGAACCTTCTTGTGATCTGCATAAAAGATGAGTCCCAGAATAGAAGCGAGTAGTCCGAGGACAACTGCGTCATTGGTTAGTGGTAGCATATTTCCGAATTGTAAGAATGAAAAAGGGGCAATCCATGAGATTGCCCCTTCAATATATAATATCTTTTCGTAGTATCACATTTGTACTAGAAAAATGCTTTTTATTCAGATACAGAGAACACTTTCTCCATGATTGCATCAAGTCCAGCGGAATATCCTTCTCCATTGGTCAATAATACGACTCCTACCCCTGTGGAAGTATCTGCATACATTCTGTTGGTTAGGCCTACGCCATCATCCATTTGTCCGAGGAGTGTACGGCCATTGAAAGAGCGATATTTCCAACCAGCAGCTTGGTTAGGATCAGCAGTAGCATCAAGGATTTGTTGCATAGCCGTTACCGTTGTGTCGTTTAGCATTGTTTGCTGGTTGTATCGGCCTCCATTCATGATGGCAAATAGGTAGCGTGACATATGCTCTACGCCGATTCGGAGTTGGCTATTTGGGTACCAGGGTACTCCGTATGGGTCGTATTGTCCTAGGAATGCGTTATGCGGTTGTGCTAGGTCGTATGGGTTGGTTGTATTGAACGTACTTAAGAACCAAGAAGCGTCATATATTCCTAGTTTAGGGAATACATGTGTTTTACAGTATTGGTCTAGGCTAATTCCTGTAATGGCTTCGACCATGTATCCTGCTACGGCATAGTTTACATCTTGGTCTTGGTATACCATCCCTGGGATATTGGCATAGAAGTTATTTGTTGGGTCGTAGTATGTTCCTCCAGCTTCGAAATATCCTTGTACAAAATCAGTAAGAGATACATCGGCATCTCCTCCTATTGTTACGAGTGGATTTATGACGGTAGGATTGTCCTTTAGGCTTGAAGTATGTCCTAGTAGCATTCGGAAGCTAATAGGATTGCTGGTGAAAGATGGGTTTCGAATTTCGAAAGAGAGGAAGTCATTGATGTCATCATCAAGGTTGAACATTCCTTGTTCGTACAATTGCATGAGGGCAGTTGCCGTCACGGCACGAGATAGTTCTCCAGTTTGGAAAATTGTGTTTTGGTTTACGAGAGTAGAATCTTCTAACTCAAAGTCTGCATACCCATATCCTTGCGTCCAAGCGACTTCTCCTCCTCGGATGATTGCTAGTCCTAGACCTGGGATATTGTCTTGGGTCATTACACTATCGATAAAGTCATCAAGTTCGGCTGAGAATGACACGGTTCCGAAAAAGTCAGGATCAAAAGTGTTGACGAATGGACTTTCATTGAATGGTGTGCGTTTGCAAGCGGTGAGCAGAATGAAAGTTGTAAGAATTAAAGTAAGTAATCTTTTCATAATCTGTTCTTCCTGATTAAACATCTACATCCTGATAGGTGTTTTTTGTTTGGGTGTTGGTGATGAGGGTATTTTATCATACAAACCTACTTCCCAATTAGGATGCATAATCCTTTAGTGGACAATATTTTGCGAAAGATACAGATTTTTGGTGAATGTTGGATTGCTGAGAAGAAATTATCCTTCATCGAACTTGATGTTGGGAGAAGATTTATTCTAGGAATGATAGAGATAAGAGGTAACCTTTACAGATGCTTGGGTATCAATCTATAGTAAGTAAAAGGTGAATATCTCATATTACTAAACTAACTATTCGAGAGTGTATACTTTGATGTAAACAGAATATGTTAGGTTTCTCACAATGAGTCAAGCGCGACAGAAATAAGGGCCTGTCGCGCTTTTTTTATTAGGTTTTACTACCGAATGATAGATTACCTAGTCAGGTAATGATACATCACGCACCAAATCATAGATTTCCTAGTCAGGTAATGATACATCACGCACCAAATCATAGATTTCCTAGTTAGGTAATGATACATTTTGCGCTGAATCATAGATTTCCTAGTTAGGCAATGATACATTTTGCGCTGAATCATAGATTTCCTAGTTAGGCAATGATACATTTTGCGCTGAATCATAGATTTCCTAGTTAGGTAATGATACATTTTGCGCTGAATCATAGATTTCCTAGTTAGGTAATGATACATTTTGCGCTGAATCATAGATTTCCTAGTTAGGTAATGATACATTTTGTGCTGAATCATAGATTACCTAGTTAGGTAATGACACTTCACGCGCCAAATCATAGATTACCTAGTTAGGTAATGACACTTCACGCGCCAAATCATAGATTTCCTAGTTAGGTAATGATACACCACGTCAATTTAGGGGAATGAATGTCTTCGGCAAGCTTTATTGTGATAGGATTTATCAGTAAAAAGGAGGGCTTAAGATAGGGATTTCGGTCGTTCGGCATTTGATTTTTGAAAAACTAGGGATTCTTAGATTATTTAGTATCAAGGAACAAGGGAGGTAATACACCTTAAAACATTGTGTGAGATATGAAAGACAATGTTTGGAATGTATTCCTCTTTTATGAGACAGAAAAGTTATAGTAAGTAGGTTTAATAATGGTCGTAAATATTCCAAGGGCCATCGACTGAATATGGCGAATCGATGGCTTTTTTTCCTTTGAATAATGTTTCACTATGAGATATAGGGTTATAAACCCATATGCTTTGATTATAAGTTTCGTATTTTTTTCCAGTACTGACTGAGCCGAGATATTTATTAGAGTCCTTTACTTACGATTATACTCATTGTGTATAGAAGATATTGTGAGGTTTTTGATTATTTGACAAGCTTTGTATGTTTTGTTTCACCTAGTGGTATGGTTAGGGAAGACTATCCATACCCTAGGTTTCTTTTTATCAGGAGATAGCTGATTGAATTATTTCGCCGAATATATTTGTTGTATCTTTATTGTAATGCAGAGATGCTAGAGAAGACCCTGGGTTTTATCTTGGGGCTTGTAAGTTAATCATTGGTATGCCTCGTTTTTTCATATATGTATTACTAGCATTTTTTATCGTATTGATATATGCTATTCACCCTTTGATGGATCCTTATCTTACTACTTTGAGTGATAAGGCGACTTTTCTGATGGATGATCTTGCAGGGTTTGTGTGGTTGATTGTGGGTTTTTGGATCTTTAAGGGGCTAGTTATGAGGCTGCGGATATGGCTAGATGAACGTTTTCCGTGGAGAAAGAAGTGGGGCAAACGACTGTTGGTATGTTTGGGAATCTTGGTTAAGTATACAGTTCTCACCACTGGAACAATCTTATTTATTGCTTGGGTGGGGATCTATATAGGAGGTCCTCCTGATTATTGGTATAGGCAGATTGAAATTCGAGAAAAGACTTATCAAGAGCTGGGAGTTTCGTATGAGGTTCAAGAAGACTGGACTGATGTTCCTCATCATGAGCGTCGTCCTATTCTCAGGCCGAAAAAAGGGGCTGCTCCTTTGCCTCCTCCGCCTCCTAATCCTAATAGTTTCTCTGTATTTGCGTATACAAGAGCGATCTCCTTTGGAATCTTTCTAATGTTTTTGAGTATGTTTATTTTAGAAGAATATGCCACCTATACAGATCGTGAGCATGAGAGAGAGGTGGAGAGGATACGCTTGGAGAAGGAGCATGAACGATCTCGCTTTTTGACGCTTAAGAAGCAATTGAACCCTCATTTTATGTTCAATAGCTTGAATGTTTTGGCAGAGTTGATTCATGAAGATATTGGGGCGGCAGATAGGTTTATTCATGAGCTGTCAAAGAACTATCGGTATGTTTTGGAGCAAGGAGAAGAGTTATTGGTCAGTTTAGGAGAAGAATTGACCTTTATTCAATCTTATGCTTATTTACTGAAGATGCGTTTTGAGGATAAATTGAGTATGGAGGTTCACGTTCCTGAGAGTGCTCGGATGAGTTTCTTGCCTCCCATGACACTTGAGATTCTTGTGGAGAATGCCGTAAAACATAATGAATTGCGTAACAAGCATCCGTTGAAGATTGACATTTATTGTAGGGGGGATCGTTTGATTGTTCAGAATTCTTATCAGCCTCGTAAGCATGTTGAGCATTCATTGGGTATTGGATTGCGGAATTTAAAGGAGCGTTTGCGTATCATTGGATTAGAAGAGCCCAAGTTTGGGGTGGTTGATAATCATTATGTGGCAGAAATACCTTTGTATATGGGAGATAAAGGCGATTTGGTGTAAAATATAGTAAGAGAGTGTAATAGTAGTATAATTATGATACGAGCAATTATCGTTGAAGATGAGTCTGTTGCAGTTCGGCGCTTAAAGCGATTATTGAAGGAGCTTTCTATGAAGGTTCGGGTAGTGGCAGTGTTTGATTCGGTGGAGGATGTGGTTGAAGGCATATCGGATATTGAAGCGGATTTGTTGTTTCTGGATATTCATTTAGCAGATGGCAGTAGCTTTCAGATATTCGAGCAGATTGATGTTCAATTGCCTATTATTTTTGTAACGGCTTATGATTCTTATAGCTTACAAGCGTTTAAGCAACATAGTGTAGATTATCTGTTGAAGCCTATTGATAAAGATGACTTGGAAGGAGCTGTTGCGAAGTTTCAGCGGCATTTTATGAAGCAAGAAGCACCTAAGGCAGACTATAAGGAATTGATTGAGGCCATTCGTCCGACTAAGCAAAAGAAGCGATTTTTGATTCAGATTGGGCAAAAGGTACGGATGGTAGGGGTAGAAGAGGTGGCTTTCTTTTGGGTGGAAAATAAGGCTACCTATCTTGTGACATTTGGGGGGCGTATGTATCCTATAGACTACTCCCTTTCTCAACTAGAGAAGCTTGTAAATCCAGAGAGATTTTTTCGAGTTAATCGGCAGTTTTTGATTTGTTCTGAAGCAATAGAAGAGATTTATTATTTGGCTACTACACGTTTAAAGCTATCCCTTCAACCCAAAGCCCAAGTGGATGTATTGGTATCGATTGACAAGATTGGGAAATTCAAAAGGTGGTTGGGAGGATAGGGGAAGCGGGATTATTGTTCTTGTTTGTTGAATAGCTTGTAGAAGAATTTACCTGTTATGAAGTAGATAATCAGGATGGTGCACGCGCCGAGGTATATAGGATGTTCAGGTAGTGCTTCGAGCCCATGTTTCCATGCAAATAATCCGATAGAAAGCGCGAAGTTGATGAGGCCATAGAGTATATTTTGGAGGTTGCCAAATCCTAATCCGCTAAACATTCGGCCTTGCCATACACCTAAGACAAAATGTGGCATTGCATTCATGAGAAAGAAACCAATGAAGAAGTCAAAAAGGTTCATAAAAGAAGGAATTTAGAGGTGAATTGCTTTGGCCTAAATTACGGAATCTACTGGTGATTCGCACATTTTCCGTATATTGTGTAGGTACGACTAGGAAAATAGATTCATGGCTATGGTGTATGTATGTGGGCGATTCCGCCTTTGTTTGTTATTTGTATGGATGTGTTTGTGTTTTGGGACAATTTGGGGGCAATCTCCAGGTTTTTACATTGACTATTATGAGGTTGATGTGATGGTGAATAAGGATGGAGGGTTGGATGTAACGGAAAAAATAAAGGTGTTTTTTACTGAATCTCGCAGAGGGATTATTCGAGATATTCCTACCCAATACAACTTTCAACGCCCTAAAGATGGGGAGGAAATGACAAACTTGGCCTTTCAATCGGGCAATTCCTATCATATTATTTTGGACAATATTCAAGTGCCTTCCCATTTGAAAGATCATAAAATCACGGAAGGGACTCATGAGACGAGTATTCGAATTGGGAATCCTTCGGTTTATTTAACAGGAGAGCAGGATTATGAGATTCGGTATCGGATTTATGGAGGAGTGAAAGAATTTTCGGAATGGTCTGAGTTCTATTATAATGTAATCGGGACAGGTTGGGATGTCCCGATTAATGCTGCGAAGTTTACCATTCGATTTTATGATGCTATAGACTTGAAGCCCGATGATTATTTTATCAAGACAGGGAAGTATGGTTCAAAGGAAGCTGATGGGGAGGTTAGCTTTAAGAATGGGGTGATTACAGGGCAAATGAATACAGTTTTGCGGGCTCATGAGGGAATGTCTGTGGGGGTTCGGATGCCAAAGGATTTTATTGATACTGAGTTGATTCCCATTGAATTCTTTGCGAAAGATTATTGGTATAGCCATTATAAGGTGGATTTGCATGTAGACGAGGATGGAAGTGTGCATTATAAGCAGGATTTCCGGTATGACCTTCCTCCTTTTAGTGGGAGTTATGCCTATTTGCATCGATTTGTATATAAGGCGATTTATTCTTCGGGTTATAAAGATTCTCCTTGGCTTGGGAACGCATTGGACTTTCCTCATATGAATTTGTTTGGGAATGAACATAGACTCTATATCACAGATATAGAATCGGATAAGCTGCAGATTTTTGAAACACGTTCTGATATAGATGCTTATACCCATGTGGCGACGGAAGGGAAGCATGATTTACATTCCTTTTCTTACCGTACTTACGGCCTTATCCATCCTTGGAGACCTACTCGGCCTGTGTCTTGGGAAGTTGTACCCTATAGAGGCTCCCGTATTCCTATTGACACCTTAGAGGTGAATATTTATACTCCCGATGGAGTGGATATAGACGTCAATGCTTTTCATTTATTTTTCTCCAATGAGAGTTGGGAGGATGTAAAACACCCTTTAGAAAAAGTAAAAGATGGGCATTTTCGTTCGGTCATGCGTCGGATTATCACAGAGCCGAATCCGTTGATGGTGCATGTCGATTTGCCAAAAGACTTTCCTGTCAATATGGAAGGCAAAACCTTATTATGGCTAATCTTTATTAACAACCGTTGGATTTGTATTGCTCTTGCGCTTGTTTCTCTGGCTGGGCTATTGTGGGTATTGATTGGTCGGAAGAAAGTTGTTGGAAAGATGGTTCGTTTTTATCCACCCGAAGGAATCTCTTCTGCTGTTGCTGGCTACCTAATAGATGATAAGCTAGGGAATGAAGAATTGATTTCACTTCTCTATTATTGGGCAGATCTTGGATATATCCGTATTAAAGAAATACCCTATAAGGGCAAGAATCGAACGAAGAAACGGCCTCGGGATTATGAGTTTGTGATGCTTAAACAATTGCCTAAAGAAGCTCCTGCCTTTGAACGAACATTTTTTAGGGGGGTGTTTGGGAAAAAAGGGAAACCAGGATCAGCACGTCGTTTACGTTCTTTGCGTAACCAGTTTTACAAGGTATTGAGTAAGAGTAAGCGAGAGACAAAGAAGCATATCAATAGAAAGAGATACTATGTGCCATTTACCCGTGGCCTTAAGAATGGAATGATGTTTTTAGGGGGGCTTGCTTACTTTTTTGCTGTGATAAGTGTATTTGGGGTTTGGGTAGAAAGTAGTAGTTTCTGGTATGCGTATTGGGACATTCCAATTGCTTTTTTCATGGTAGGTTATGGATTTCGGTACTTCGGCCAAAGAATGTCGCGTATATGGGGAGACGGAGCTGGGATTTATGCTCATTTATTGGGTTTTAAGGAGTTTTTGGTGAAAGCAGAAGAAGATCGTCTTGCTAAGCTTGTGAATGAAGACCCTACCTATTTCGGGCATACACTGAGCTATGCGATGGCATTTGGGTTGGCTCCTTTATGGGTGGCAAAGTTTAAGGGCTTATTAGTAGCTCCTCCTAATTGGTATAAGTCTTCTGGATCAAGCTTCCGTTATACCCACTTCAGCCAAAATCTTAATCATAGCCTTACCACGATGGAGAGTACGATGATTTCGCGCCCTAGTCCACCTCCTAGTTCTAGTGGGGGATATTCTTCTGGTAGTTCGTCTTATAGTTCCTTTTCTTCGGGTAGTAGTTTTAGTGGAGGAAGTAGCTTTAGTGGAGGAGGATTTGGAGGAGGAGGGGGGAGTAGTTGGTAATTGTATGCACTCCCTTTATGAAATTACTTGTGTGATGTTGGAGGCTTTTTTACCTTCGCATTGTCATGGTATATTCAGATGCGACAATTCGGATATTTATTGCATATGCCCGTAAAGATGCGGAGTTAGAACGAGAGCTGTACAAGCAATTAATTCCTCTTATAGAGAAGGGGGTTGAGGTTTGGCATGATAAGGATATTGAATATGGGAAGGAATGGAATAAGGAGATTGTGCAGGAATTGGGGAGGGCAGATATTGTTCTATTGTTGGTAAGCTCGGATGCTTTAACTTCAAAGTACTTTAAACATGTGGAGGTAAAGAAGGCCTTTGAGCGAAGGGAGCGAGGTGAGTGTGCCGTTTTGAGTGTAATTTTGCGTAGTTGTGTTTGGAAACATACCTCTTTAAGTAAATATCAGGCGTTGCCTTTGCAACCCCCAACCAATGAATTGGTACCTGTTCAAAATTGGAGGAATGTAGATGATGCGTTTCTCCAAGTGGCTGAGGCTGTATTGGAGGAAGCGGAAAGGATTCGTTTGCAAAGAATAAAGGCATTTGTCGATGCGGTTCAGACAGATGAAGAACGGAAAGAGGTGATTGGAGCAGGATATAGAATGATTTCCCTTTGTATGAATGAGGGTATTCGGCAAGAAATAGAACAACTCATCCGACAATTAGAACAGGAGTTAGACGAAAAGCGTCTACAGGGATTTTTGAAAGGTGCCAAGGCTGCATTGAAGAATCGAGAATATAAGCAAGTTCTTTCTCAATGTTCAGAGATTGTGAAGGATGTATATTTTCGGGCGATGGATGTCGCTTTTCGGAGGGAGGTTGAAGCAATAAATGACCAAGCGAAGCTTGAACAAGAAAAGGCTGAACAAGAGGCTGCTTTCCAACTTTATTATAAACTTGGAATGGAAGCTGCTGAGAATCAAAGATTAGAGGAGGCTATTGAGGCATTCAAAGAGGCACTTTTGTATCAGCAGCGGAAGAATGCTCAAGCCGATTTGGAGGAAGAGGAGCCAGATATTGAAGAGAAAATTGTATCACCAGAGGATGTATTTGTATCAGGGGGGATATTTACAATGGGCTGTCAAGAACCAGAAGAGGGAGGTTGTTTTGAACGAGAGAAACCTGCTCACAGAGTTGCACTAGGCCATTTCCATATGATGAAGTATCCTGTAACCAATAGTGAATACTGCACCTTCCTTAATGAGAAAGGAAATAAGGATAGGAAAGGTAATTCGTATCTTCAATTGGAGAGAGGTTCTGGGAAGATTAAGTTAGTGGGGGGGATGTATCGACCTAAGACTGGGTATGGACAACATCCTGTGGTATATGTTTCATGGCATGGTGCAGTTGCCTATGCAGATTGGTTATCCGAGATAACAAGAAGTAAGTTTCGACTTCCTACTGAAGCGGAATGGGAATATGCTGCAAGAGGGGGAATATATAGTAAGGGGCATCCTTATTCAGGAGGCAAAGAGGTTTCAGAATTGGCTTGGTATGATGATAATACGAAACAGGATACTGAACCTGTAGGAAAAAAGCTGCCTAATGAGCTAGGGCTATATGATATGAGTGGGAATGTTTGGGAATGGTGTGGGGATTGGTATGGACAATACACCAAGGAGGCCAAGACGAATCCTAAAGGCTCTGATAAAGGAGTCTATAGAGTGATTCGTGGGGGGAGTTGGGATGATTTTGCGATACATTTGCGGGTTTCAGCCCGATACTGGAATGTCGTATTTGTAGAAGGAAGCCATAATATTGGGTTCAGGCTTGTAAGGGAATTATAATAGGAGCCTCCAAACAATAAGCTCTGTGTGCTATTGTTTGGAGACGTTATGTATGCTATCTCATGCCCATGGCTTTTAAAGAAGCATTTTCATCTATCAATTGGTTAATCTGAGTTTGTTGGTGATTAAGCTGCTGTTGTTGTGTTTTGATTGCATCAATAAGTAGGGGAATAAGCCCAATATAATTGACTGATTTGTAGCCATCAGATTGTGTTTCGACTAATTCAGGAAAGAGTTGTTCTACCTCTTGAGCGATGAGTCCAATTTGGGGGGTATCGGTATCGTAAGGAGCTGATTCCCAATGATAACGAACGGGATTGAGTTGAGTGAATTTGTCTATGTCAGTTGTTAAAGACTGGATGTCTTTTTTGAGTCTGCGATCCGATTTTTGGGTAAGGGTTCCTGCCAAAACTGCATCTCCATTTTTGAGTAAAGTAAACGCATTTGAGCGTTTCTTGGGGGTGCCATTTCCAATAGAAAATAGTCGATCTTTAGGAACGGCGGTTGTATCACTAGCAGCTTTGTAACGTTTGTTGTAGTATCCTAGGGCAATTTCCCCGTAGGACGGAGCAACTAGTCCGTAGCCCCCTGATATAACTGCGAACTTCCCTGTTGCAAGGTTTTCAAGTCCCCCTCCAATCATTGCAAATTTACCCGAGGCTTGGTTCTCCAATCCGCCATTTACCAAGGCATATTTACCTGAAGCAAGGTTTTCGATGCCTCCGCCTATAAAGGAGTATTTACCTGAGGCATTATTCTCTATACCTCCTCCAATATGGGCATATTTTCCCGAAGCCTTATTGGCGTTTCCCCCTCCAATACTGGCATATTTTCCTTCTACTTCATTGCTTATTCCTCCCACAATTGCTGCGTATTCTCCTATGACTTTATTTTTCTTCCCTCCTCCAATAAAAGTATATTTTCCTTTTGCCCCATTTCCATCTCCCCCCACAATTGCTGCGTGTGGGGCAACAGCTCCGTTTCCATCTCCTCCTACAACTGTAGCATATTCGGCAGTGGCTGCATTGCCATTACCACTTCCAATAAAGCTGAACCGACCTGTAGCGGCGCTTCCATTCCCGCTCACAATTGTTGCGTATTCTCCAGTAGCTGCATTTCCATCTCCACTTCCAATGAACGCATGAGGGGCGGTTGCCGCACTCCCATTTCCGCTCACGATTACAGCATATGCACCTGTTGCGGCGGTTCCATTTCCACTTCCAATGAACGCGTGAGGAGCAGTAGCTGCGCTTCCATTTCCGCTTATAACTACTGAATGTTCTCCTTTTGCCGCGTTTCCATTTCCATTGCCTACAAAACTATATGCGCCTACGCCTGCATTGCCATTCCCTCCATTTACCACAGCATATTCGCCAGTTGTGCCATTACCGTTTCCCCCTCCTATGATGGAAAATTGTGCTTGTGCCCCATTTCCATTTCCTCCATTTATGATGGCGTATTCGGCAGTAGCTCCATTTCCAGAGCCACTTCCGATATAGGCATATTGACCTGAGACTCCATTATTTATTCCGCCACCAATTTGTGAATACGCGCCTGATACGGCATTGGATGAGCCCCCATTTACACTAGATCCTTCTCCTGATGCCTGGTTATTGTGACCCACGGCAAAAGAAAATCGCCCAATAAAAGGCGCATTCCATTGTGAATCTGTCGCAATACCGACACGAAATGCCGCATTTTGTTTGTTGAAGAAGAATCTTGTGTCATGGGTTGAATCACTATCATTGTCTAATTGAGGAGAGCCAAACACAAAGCTTGCAGAACTATGTGCTCCATCTTCTTGGATAGAAACGAGTGTTGCGGTTGCTTCAAATCCACAACATTGACGAGGTGAGCTTGTTTGAAACCAATGTTGGGCTTTGAAGATACTTTCTGCTTGTCCAATACTTGTTTGGGCATAAATGGGGGATAAAGAAAAGAAAAACAGCCCCAATAGAGAGAATAAATGCTTTTTCATGAAAGGGATATTTAATAGGTGATTAGATACTTAATCAACGAATTTGAGCGTATTTCGCCGCTTTCGCTTATTAAAAATAGCTTACCTGTTTAAGGGTAAATAAAGCGTATTCTGAGATTTTTTTTATTTTTTACCCAACACATTCAAAAAAGCCTACGTCTACGCAAACAGATAAAGATAAATACTACATTTTTTAAACATTTTAGGGTGAAATATCCTTAAATACATTGTTTGATTACTTTATTGCTTAACATTAGACTTATTATGCGAAACATTCTTTCTACTCTGCTTCTCGTATGCTTCTGTGTATACGGACAAGCGCAATTAATCGTGACGGGTGTTTGTGACGGTCCTCTTCCTGGGGGGCTTCCCAAAGTCGTGGAACTGTATGTGACGGATGATATTGCAGATCTGAGCCTATATGGAATTGGTTCGGCCAATAACGGACAAGGTACAGATGGAGAGGAATTCACTTTCCCTGCTGTTTCTGCAAATGCAGGAGATTTCATTTGTTTGACATCTGATAGTACTGCTTTCGCAGACTTCTTTGGAACAAATGCCGACTATATCACAGGAGCTGTTCTCATCAATGGAGATGATGCGATTGAGGTATTCGGTAGCGGAATCGTGATTGATGTATTTGGTGATATCAATATGGACGGTACTGGAACACCTTGGGATTATCGAGATGGATGGGCATACCGAAACAGTGGTACAGGTCCAGACAGTAGTACATTTGTTGAGGCCAACTTTATGTACAGTGGTACAGATGTTTTGGACAATGAAACAACCAATGCTACGGCTGCTACTCCTTTTCCTATGAGAAGTTATAGTCGCCTTGCGCCTATTGTTGCTGATGGAATTTGGGATGTAAACTATGGAATGCCTCTTTGTGTACAAGACAATGAGACGGGTTTTGGAGACAATAGTGATCCTGACCCAGAGCAAGCAAATGGATCTGAGCTTGATGCTGCATACGCGGTAATTGAAAATGGCAATCTTTGTATCTTCTTAGCAGGTAACTTAGAGTCAAACTTCAATAAGCTTGATCTTTTCATTGACAGCCGTCCAGGTGGACAAAATGTATTGACAAATGATAATCCGAATGTAGATTTCGATGGCCTTAATACAATGGCTGGATTGACATTTGATGCAGGATTTGAATCAGACTTCTATTATACCGTTACATGTGGAAATGCTCCTCTAGAGGTATTTGCTAGTACTGCCCAAACTATTGGTCTAACAGGATCAGGTGCATTCCTTGGTGGAGGAGTTGGGTCAATGCATATGCTTTCTAATGGAGGTTCTGTGGGTATCAACAACTCAAATATTGCAGGAGTAACAGGCTCAACTGCTACAGGTGGAGATTCTGTTACGACAGGAATGGAGCTATGTATTCCTCTCAGCGCGATTGGAAATCCTACAGGAGATATCCATATTACGGCTTTTATCAATGGTTCTGCACATGATTTCCTTTCTAATCAGGTGCTATGTGGACTAGGAGGTGGACAAGCAAACTTAGGTGCGCCATCAGGAGTGAACTTTGCAAATATAGCTGGTAATCAGTTCTTTACGCTTTGTGGAACAGACGGTGGAATGGTTATGACAGATGGAGGGGCAACTCAGGTAATTACTTGCCCTGGTGATGGTATTGATGATATCGTTATTGCAACGCATACCACTTCGTCTACATCGAACTATACGTACGTTATTACTGATGAGAACAACGTTATCCTAGATCTTCCAACTTCTGATACCCTTAACTTTGATGGTGCAGGAGTAGGAGTTTGTCGTGTATGGGGGCTCTCATATTCTGGAAATATATTGGCGATGGTAGGAGACACAGCATCTGCAGTGGCTTTGACGGATGTATGTTATGAGTTATCTTCTAACTTTATCGAGATTGTTCGGACAATGCCTGATGGAGGTATGGTCATGACTCCAGATAGTGCTACGACTGTATATACATGTGTAGGAGATGGAAATGCTGATATGGTTTCATTTGCCCATATGACAACTTCGGCTGCTTCGTATGCTTATGTTATTACAGATACTGCAGGGGTAATTCTTGGACTACCTCCTGGAAATAGCAATGATTTTGAGGGAGCTGGAGCTGGAACTTGCCTTGTATGGGGATTGTCTTATACTGGTAATATTACGGCTATGGTTGGAGATACTGCAACGGCAGTTGCATTGTCTGACGAGTGCTTCGACCTTTCTGATAACTTCATCTCTGTTGTTCGAACAATGCCTGATGGAGGTATGGTCATGACAACGACAGGTATGGACACAGTGACTACTTGTGCGGGTGATGGTATCTCTGATGTGGTTTCGTTTATGAATACGTCTACTTCTTCTGTACCTTATGCATATGTAATTACAGATCCGAATGGGGTAATTCTAGGATTGCCAGGAGGAAATAGCCAAGACTTTGATGGTGCAGGAGCAGGAACTTGCCTCGTATGGGGATTGTCTTATACAGGAAATGTTACGGCTGCAGTGGGAGATACGGCTTCTATGATTGCGCTTTCTGATGATTGTTATGAGCTTTCTGCTAACTACATTACTGTGATTCGAACGGGAGTAGATGGAGGTACAGTTATGACTACTGATAGTGCAAGTACTGTATACACTTGTGTAGGAGATGGAACTGCGGATGTTGTTTCTTTCATGCATACAACTTCTTCTTCTGCTTCTTATGCATATGTTATTACGGATACAGATGGTGTAATTCTAGGACTGCCTTCTGGTAATAGCCAAGACTTTGATGGCGCAGGAGCAGGTACTTGCCTCGTATGGGGATTGTCTTATACAGGTAATATTACGGCTGCAGTTGGGGATACTGCTACTTCGATTGCATTGTCTGATGGATGTTTTGCGTTGTCTTCTAACTTTATTTCGGTAATTCGTGATATGCCAATGGGCGGTACAGTTGCTATGCCTAATGGTAATACTGAGAGATTGGTTTGTGTAGGAGATGGAAATCCTGATGTTGTGACATTTACACATACAACTAGCTCAAACTTGAACTATACCTATGTTATCACAGATGATAATAATATGATTCTTGGATTGCCTCCAGGAAATAGCCAAGACTTTGATGGAGCAGGATTAGGTGTTTGTCGTGTATGGGGATTGTCATATGCTGGAAATATAACAGCGATGGTAGGAGATGATGCTGCAGCTGTGGCACTAGCAGATGGTTGTTTCGAACTGTCTTCTAACTTTATTGAAATTACTCGTACAGAACCAGACGGAGGAGAAGTTGAATCAACTGATGGAGAAGACGAGTACCTTATCTGTGTAGGAGATGGAAATCCTGATGTTATCTCTTTCACGCATACAACTACGTCTGATGCTTCTTACGCATATGTGGTTACGGATTTAGACGGAACAATCTTGGGCTTGCCTCCAGGAAATAGCCAAGATTTTGAAGGAGCAGGTACAGGAGTATGCCTCGTATGGGGATTGTCTTATACGGGTAACTTGACCGCTATGGTAGGAGATGATGCAACAGTTGTTGATCTTTCTGACGAGTGTTATGAATTGTCTGACAACTTCATTACAGTGGTTCGAGATGAGCCAGAGGGTGGTATGGTTCAGACAGATAGTGGACAAACAGTACTTACGCTTTGTACAGATGACGGTATTGCCGATTCTTACACATTTGAGACTGATTCTGATTCTGAGTTTGACTATGCGTTTGTTGTGACAGACGATAATAACGTGATCCTTGATATTCCTCAAGGTAATGTTGTTGATTTTGAAGGAGCACCAGCAGGTACATGTCGTGTATGGGGTTTGTCTTTCACTGGAGAGGTAATTGCAGAAGCAGGAGATGATGCCGCAGCTGTTGATTTGACAGATGGCTGTTTTGAATTGTCTGATAACTTTGTAGAAGTTGTGCGGGATACTGCATGTGCGCCTACAGGCTTGAATGACAATGATTTCCCTGCATCTGAAATCACATTGGCTCCTGTGCCTGCGAATGATAAGGTGAATATCTCTTTCGTGACATCAGGAAGTATTGCTCCTGTAACGAATATTACAGTATTTGACTATGCAGGAAAGGTTGTATTCCAATCATCTTACAATACAACTCAAGGTGAAAATATTATTACACTAGGACTAGAAGGATATGCTTCAGGGCTATACTTCATTTCTCTTGAAAATAATGGTCAATTTGCTAACCGTAAGTTCGTGAAGAACTAAGGAAAGCTTTATTTGACAAAGAGTCTATAGAGATTTGCCCCTGCCCTTTTTTAGGGTAGGGGCAATTTTTTTTCATTGCAGGGTTAAACCTTAATGTAATACCTTTGTCAAAGAAGCAAATCTCTTAACGAATAAATGTATCTCCTATATGTAACTCCTTTACATTGTTTAGTACTTTTTATTCACTCTTAAATCACAATAACATGCGAGTAACATCTTTTGGAAAGCTGATGGCATTGGCATTGGTTGCATTTGTATTGGCTTCTACTGCTTGTATTCAGGAGCGGTTTGATTTCACGGAGAGAGAGGTTGGAAAGGATTGTGGAGATACAGAAAGCTTATTTGACGATGTTGATGTGGAGGTGGCAGACCAAGAAGCGCAAGCTCGGTTAGGCGCAGGGGCGTCTTCGGCTTCATGTGCAACGGTGACATGGGAACAAGCTTGGGGGATCTTTCCCAATACTATGACTATTGATTTTGGAACGGGATGTACGGGACGGCATGGATGGGAGCGTTCAGGAAAAATTGTGGTCAATTATACGGATGATATGATGAATGAAGGGGCAACTCGGACATTGACCTTTGAGGACTTCTTTGTCGGTTCCACTCAAGTTACGGGTACGCGGGTTGTAGAAAATCTTGGGGCTGATGAGGATGGGTTTATGACCTTTCGACAAACAGTGTCTATTGGGCGAGTTAATAATGACCGCGATACAGAAATGTCTTGGGAGGCCTCTCGGGTTGCGACCTTAATTGAAGGAGGAGATACACCAGATGATTATTCAGACGATGTCTTGAGCATTGTGGGATCTGCAAATGGCACAACGCACAGAGGGTATACGTTCTCTTCGAATATTTTAACGCCTCTTATTAAACAACGAGCATGTCAATGGATTGTGAGTGGGGTAGTGGAGGTGACTACAGATGAGCGTGTGCGAACGCTTGACTATGGGGAGGGAGAGTGTGATGAAGAGGCTACTGTTAGTTCGAATGGGGAGACACGAACGATTCGTCTCCGACGGCACCGATAACCATAAGCGAAGCATAAACAGAATCCTGTAGCTTTGGGATTCTATTTTGGGATTTGAGATGATTGTCTTTCCTTTGTGGGAGAATAATCATTGTCAAATCCCATATCTTTTTACATGAGACTATTTTCTCTATTGATAGGCCTATTATTGCTCTTCCCTCCTTTTCTCGAAGCACAATCATTTCCCCCTATTGATCCGAATAACATTCAGATAGCGAGAGACGAATGGGGCGTTCCCCATATCTTTGCGCCAACGGATGCGGAAGCTGCTTATGGATTGGCTTGGGCAAATGCCGAGGATGGATTCGAAACGATTCAACAGACCCTGATGATTGCCAAGGGAATGATGGGGCGAGGTGAGGGAGTAAAAGGGGCTCCTGTGGATTTCTTTCGAAAGTTGATTCGAGCAGATGAGATGATTGAACGGGATTATGAACGGGTGCTAACTCCTGAGTTTCGGCGATATATAGACGGGTATTGTCAGGGAGCGAATGCTTTCGCAGAGAAGTATCCTGAGCGGATTCATTTAAAGAAGTTATTTCCAGTGAAACCCAAAGAAATCCTACAGGCTTATTTGGTTTCTTTCGCGTTTTTATGTGGAGTGAGTGGAGAAGTAGAGGCTGCTTTGAATGGGAAGTTTGATGAAGAGCCTTTGACGTTTGGTTCAAATGCCTTTGCCTTGAAGGGCTCGCGTACAAAAGAAGGGCATACATATATTTGTTCGAATCCACATTTTCAGATTGAAGGCCCTTTGTCATTTTATGAAGCTCATTTATATAGTGAGGAGGGACTTAATGTATTGGGGGCAATCTTCCAAGGAGGAACGTCTATCTTTATTGGGGCAAATGAAAACCTCGCTTGGGGGATGACATATAATTATTTTGACAAGTCGGATAGCTATCGGCTGAAGATGCACCCCCGCAAGAAACGACATTACTTATTCGATGGAGAGTGGAAAAAGCTGGAGAAGAAACCTATTTGGTTAAAGATCAAGGTGAAGAAATGGCTCACAATTCCTGTGAAGAGGCGGTCTTGGCAAAGTGTACATGGGCCTGTTTTACGGTCAAAGAAAGGTGCCTTCTATGCTATTCGGGCTCCTTCTACCTTGAATATCCAAGCTGCTCAGGAGTACTATTATATGAATAAGGCCTCTAATTTTCAGGAATTTCGGAAAGCTTTGGAGATGCAGGGGGTTCCTATGTTCAATATTGTATATGCAGATAAGGATGACAACATTTATTATTTGCACAATGGATTGATGGCAAAACGGGATCCTAGTTATGATTGGAGTAAGCCTGTACCAGGACATTCTTCTAAGAACTTATGGACAGAATGCTATTCGATAGACGAATTGCAACATGTATTGAACCCTGATTGTGGATATGTATTTAATACGAATAATACCCCTTCAAATGCAAGTTGTGCTGCGGAGAATTTTCCTGCAGATCGTTTGCCTGCTTATTCTGATGGTAGACCAGGGAATAACAATCGAGCAGAACGCTTCATGGAATTGATTGAGGAGAAAGACCTATTCTCATTTGAGGATTTTAAGGCAATGAAGTTTGACAATCAATTCCCTAAGAATAGTACCTTCCTACAATCCATCAAGCCCTTATTCGAAATAGATAGCCTTAAGCATCCTGAATTGGCTCACCCCATTCGGTTGCTACATGAGTGGGATCGGACGGCAGATTCGAATAGTGTAGGGGCAAGTATCGTGGCGATTGCATTGAATTATGTATTTGAGAAAACGAGTTTTTCCGATAAGCCTTTTGTTGTAGGAGTAAAAGCTGAGCCCCAATTATTTGTAGAAGGGATAGCAGAAGCTCAAAGACATTTACGGGAGCATTTTGGGACAGTAGAGGTTCCACTTAAGGAGGTATATCGATTTGTTCGAAATGGTAAGGATCATTATGCGCCTGGGTTTCCAGACTTATTGATGGCTTCTTATGCACGAAAATATAAAGAGGGTAAGTTTTCTGTGAATTATGGAGACTCTTATGCTCAGTTTGTTGCGTTCTCCAAGGAAGGGGTCGAACGAATAGAAAGCATCTTGCCGTTTAATACCCTCCCGACAGCCGAAGATTATTCAAGTCAATTGGCCTTATACCAACAACATAAGGCGAAAATCATGACATTGGATAAAAAAGCAATCCTGGATACAGCCCTTAAAATCTATCATCCGAAATAATTGAGGATAAATTCCCTTTTCGAGACAGACAAAGTGAATTATACGAGCATAGCTTTTGAGTTTTCCTAGGATTGTATGTAATTTAGAATCCGAATTATAAACACTTTCCGAAAATTAAATAGAGAAGGTGTTCCCCTAACTCATCGACTATCATGCTGAGATATTTTATAAGCCGAGAGTTTTTTCTTTCCTTTTTTGGTGTCATCCTATTGGGGGTGTTGAGCTATTTGGTGGTGTTTTTCCTTTTCCTGCCATTGTATACACGTCATGGAAGTGCTGTATTGGTTCCTGATATTACCAATATGGATCAGGAAGATGCTATGAAAGCAATTCGAGAAGCAGGATTGAAATATGAAATTCGCGATTCGAGTTATCAACCTGCATTGGAACCCCTTACTGTTCTAAAGCAATATCCTGTACCTTTTAGTCGGGTAAAGCCTAAAAGAATGGTATACCTCACCATTAATAAAGCGACTCCTCCGACAGTGAAATTGCCCAAGGTAATTGACCTTTCTTTATACAATGCTAAAGCGAAACTAGAAAGTTGGAGATTGGCAGTGGACAGGGTACGATATCGACCTGATATTGCAAAAGGAATTGTATTAGAGGTGCGATACGAAGGCAAGAAAATTGCGAAAGATACGAAACTACCTATGGGAGCTGCAGTTGAATTGATTGTAGGTGAAGGCCTCAATAGCCGTAACCGAGTAGCAGTTCCTGATTTAAGTGGCCTCTCTTATATGCGCGCCATTTTGGAACTTAGACGATACGACTTGAATATAGGTGCAACGGCCTTTGATGAGACTATCACAACTCCTAGCTTGCTAGGTAAGGTATATGATCAATCTCCAAAAGCCGTTCCTGGCGATTCTATTCCGCGAGGATCTGCGATTGACCTATTTATTTATGGCCCAGAACCAGAAGAACCTGTGGAGAGTATTGATCCTGATGCTGATTCTTTGTATCAGGCAGAAATGGAAGCGATGGAATCCGCTTATGAAGATGAGGTTGAAGAGACGCCTACAGTGGAAGAAGAGGTGGAAGCTCCTGAGGCTACAGAAGTGGAAGAGGAAACCGCACCCGAAACTGAAGATCCTATTAACTCACCAGGAGGAGGGCCTCCAGGCTAGAAGTTATGTATATGTAAATGACAAAAGGGAAGTTCAAGTATTTGAGTTTCCCTTTTGCCATTTATACTAATCCTTACTACAAATTGGTATTATTGATTATGACTGCATAGAAGACTAAGCACTTGACCTTCAAATACCCAGCTGGGAATACGGTACTCAAGCGCTTGACCTTCAAATACCCAGCTGGGAATACGGTACTCAAGCGCTTGACCTGCGAATACCCAGCTGGGAATATGGTACTTAAGCGCTTGACCTTCGAATACCCAGCTGGGAATACGGTACTCAAGCGCTTGACCTTCAAATACCCAGCTGGGAATA
>Ga0163111_10000083_pt1 | contig 51798 bp, 56 predicted proteins | sample CRUFie1St18metaG_FD_109645 | JGI IMG/M metagenome (GOLD analysis project Ga0163111, IMG submission 109645) | Marine microbial communities from the Costa Rica Dome - CRUD Field 142mm St18 metaG | ecosystem: Environmental > Aquatic > Marine > Oceanic > Photic zone | place: Costa Rica: the Eastern...
CAATCGTTAAGCAGGGTGTTGAGTGGTCAGGGTGGTTTCCAAGATGTTGGAGCTGGTAAGGCTGCTCTAGGCCAGCTAGAGGGCATGATTCCTCCAGAGATGTTTGCTAAATTACAAGAAAAATTCTTTAAGGGTGCAGGTCAAGGTACTGGCTTGGGAGGTGCCTTGCAACCATTTGCTGCTGGTGCTGCTAGTGATATTGATGGCAAAAAAGACGATCCTATCATGGCTCGTGAGATTGCAGCGTTTGAAGAAGCTAATAAGGTAAGAAAAGAAGCAACAGATAAACTAATCGCACTTGAGCTACAAGCTGGTGAAGCTATTCAGGGTAGTCTTACTACTTTAAATGATCAAATCACTAATCAGCTTGCTCCCATAATAGATCAAATCAATACCGAACTTACTACTTTCAAAAATAATGTTGCTGCTGCTAATGGTGGCGGTGCTGGTGGAGCCGGTGGTGCTGCCGGTGCTCCTCCTCCTCCTGAGGGTGGTGTAGCTGGTGCTCCTCCTGCTGGTGCTGGTGGATTATTATCTGGTGTGCCAACTCTGGCAACACCTGGGGCAGATACCCCAACGGGACGGGACGTTGCAGCGAGGGCTGCAGGTGTAGAACAGGCAGTTGCTGGTAATAACACCATGCAACTACAAGCACCAGCAGAACCGATGCAAGTAGCCATAAGTCTAGATGCAGGATCACAAGCAGCTTTAGGTGCAGCTGGAACAGAAGAGATAAAGAAAGCTATGTCTAGGATAGGTGACTTAATATACGAAAAAACAAATAGCAGTATAGATATTAGAGGGGGATTGGCTTAATGTCAAATTATTTTGAAAATACTAAAAGTAGTACTGAATATCATGTTATGACAGCAGAGGCTACTGCATCTGGCACTACGGTGACATTGGGTAGTATTGGCAAATTAGAGCCTGTTCCTTTTGTTTCTATATCTTTAGAAAAATATACAGTAGGAGACAAAACTCTTGGAGGTGTGTTAAATCTATCCTTAGAGGGTGTTCTATATGGAAAAAACTTTGATAGTACAGCAAGTAAATTAAAATCAAAAATAGAAGATTTATCAAATCAACATGGCTGTATGACAGGTATTGCTATTCAATGCGGAGATACAACAATTATTAACAGTGGAATAGGGTATATAAGAAATTATTCTTTTCCTCAAGGTCCACAAAAAAATTGGATGAATATAATTCCTTATAATATAGATGTTGTTATCACTCATCAAGGTGCTGATCCTGTAGTGAAACCAGATGGTCAATTAAAACTTAAATATGATATAGATAATAATATAGCCATAAGAAGTATTAGAGAAAATGTAAGTTGGTCATTAAATGAAAATACCCTTCAGATGTATAATCCAGATCCTAGTGAATATGACGTTTACGTGCCAGCATATACTAATGAACATATAGTTGTTCAATATTCTTTAGACATACAGGGTTTTGGTGTTTGTGGAACTGGCTGTCATGATACTGCCGTTTTGAATGCGTTAGATTCCGCAAAACATGTTGCTGACCATAGAATACATAATTTACAAAATTTAAATACCGAATCTTTCAGTTGTGATAGCTCAGGATTATTACCAAATAATTATGATACCACCATTAGATATGACCACACAAGAGATATTAGCGTTAATGAGCTAGAGGGCAGCTTAACTGTTAATGGGCAGTATATCATTAGACCTACTGGAAACAAAGCTGACACATTAATGACTATGGAATCTTCTGCTGATTCTAGTTTAGATAGTGGAGAAAAAACAGTCACTCTCACTGGCAGCATTAGAGGTCTTGTCCAGAATGAATATACAACACAGGGCGCGGGCAATGGTAATCACTACAGCCCTAGGGATAGTACAACTCTCATAGATAAAAAATCAACTGCTATGGATGCTGCTGAATTAGAAATGCAGAATATCATGACTAGTGGTTCCGGTATCGTTGAGGAAATAGCTAAACATAATCAATTGTTAAAATTCAATGCTGCCGTAGGAGACAATACTAATAAAGAACTAGCAAACATATCTAATACCGACGCTAACACTTGGCAAGAGGGAGATACAACTGCTAATGAATTTAGACTATTGGGTAAAAGTATTAAAAGAAATTATCCTAATAGTACAATTGATTTTACTTTAACTTATTCTAATAAAAGCAGACATAAAATACCTAATGCTTTATGGGCAGAGATTAGCATAGATCACGAAATGCCTTCTAGAAGATTGGTTGAGCATGTAATCCCTGGTAGAGGGTATCCTTTAATGCAAGATATATTGTGTGATACACAAGATGTGTTTACTATCAATGTAACTGCACAATTTGAGCCAAACAAAAATATTAAAAACATTATTAATGCAGCGCGTGAAGAGATATTGGTTTTAGTATATAATACTGCTGTTAGTTTAGGTATAGGTGGATATGTTCGCACAGGAGATAGTGAAAATATAGCAAATAATGGTAGTTATAAAAGAAGTATAAAATTAACCAGCCCAACGTGTAACAATATAACAGCCAATAATACTACTTTGGATTACTTAGAGATGCCAGGTGATGCATTCACTAATGCTGCACAATTAGATCTTTCCGAATTCGATCCAGAAGCTTTTGTGCAAGATCAGTTTGAGACTGAACGAGGCATTATTCCAGCATCAAAACCAGAGTTTGACAAAGCAAGAGATAAGCCATCATCATAAGGAAATTATATGTTTAGGATTTACTACAATACAAAAGTAAGAAACTTTAATAAAGTATTATACAATCCCACGGTATTGCATAAAATTTACAATTATATTTATTGTAGAGATATTGACTTGGAAACTATACAGGTAGGACAAACTTTCAATATAGGTAATCTACAACAGCAAGTTTTAGAAAAAGATAATGAGGGATTTTTTATAGCTCCTGGATTATATATGCCAAACCCTTTATCAAAAGCAGATTTTGCAATTGACTTATTTGGAAATCAACACAATATGTCTTTTAATGCTTTTTCTTCTTACAATTCTATGCTGGTTGGTTCTTTGATTTATCCTAGCTTTTATGCACATATAAGCGTTGGAGATGAGGCAAGGGCGGTGGATATACATGATAACATAGTATATATGAAAAATTTAGAAATAACCAGTTTAGAAAATGTAGAAAGTGTTTATTTAAATGACACCATGACTACTGTGGCAAAATTTAATAAAAATTTAGAGCTGTGCGATTGGCTCAATAAAACCTCCAACTTATCAATATATTCTTTAACTACTGCCTTAAAAAATTTAGATATGAATGTTTATTTTAGGTGTTATGGTGGATCACCTAAGTCCAATTTTGTAGATAATCCAATGCCGCAGTATAAACTAGAAATTACTGACTTGGATACAGAAGAGACTGAGACAAAATATATTCATCAGTTTCATAGTGAGAGTATTAGTGCAAAACATAGATATAAACTTATGATTAAAGACGAGTTAAATAACATTCCTGTATTGGTTAACGACAGTAGTACTGATGGTAATATATATGTTGATTTTTCTAATATGGATAATTTTACTATGATGTCTCAAAAAACTACTCCATCTAGAAAAACACTTGCAGAAATAGCAGAACCTTTGTTCCAAAGAAGAGTAAAATAATGGTTATTAATAATCAATACGACAATAATTTACACGTACAATCTCCTGGTAAATTTAATCAGGCAAGTAGCACAAACCCTATAACTTATCAGAGGTTTTTAAATTGTGATGTTAAGGGTTTTAATTTGAATTTAGGCTTTGGTGGTGCTGAAACTACTATGACTATGGATTTAGTAGAATCTTTGGTAGGAGATCCACCAGCACATAAAGCAGATGAAACGTTAGTAAATTTTCGTGATCGCTGCAATATCGCTCCTCCTGATTCAGATTGCCTTCAACTTCGTTACAGTGGAGAGTTAGGTAGAGTATATACATTTATAGCAACAAATGTAGATGATGATGAAGTCTTTGAATTTTCAGGAATACTTTCTGATCACGACATAAAAATAGATAGTAATGGTAGAACTATAACTATACGGCTGACTGATGGTCGTGTTGCTTTAGAAAATGTTCAATTAATTATAGGAAATAATTATTCTAGAAACTATACTTATAATTCTGCTGGAGATAGCGTTAATGTTTTAAATATTTTATATGAAGCTGAAAAAGGTGTTAGTCATAGTTTTGATAATCTAGGTTTTGTTTTGCCGGATAATCCAAGTATTCCATTTGCTACCTTTAATAAATGTGATTATTTTATGGATAGTGGATATGACGATGATGGTATACCTGTAACATATGTATTAGGTCAATTTATGTCTAGCGATAGATATATGTCGTTACCACTTAGTGATCAAACAATAAGGATTAATTTAGATAACATATATAATACAGCAGTAGCTAGGGTTAGCTATATGCGTATTAATGATACTAGTATTAGTTTAATGGATTTATTGCAGCAGGTTTGTGAAGAAGCGGCTGGAGAACTAGTTATAAATATAGAGAGTACAGCAACAGGATATGAAATAGTTGCTTCATTTATTGACAGAAGTGTACCTATACCATCTGATGGATATGCTTTAGGAGCATATGTACAAAGCAAATTTCCTGCTTATAAATCTTTAAGCTATGGTCAAGAATCATCTTACGAAACTACACAAAATGTTATTTTTGGCTCCAAGATGAGATATTTTGCAGAAGTTCAAAGACAAAAAATGCATACTATACCCACTAAAGATGCTGGTGCGATTATTAGTAATCCTCTAGATGTCGTGGTGCCTGATATGTCTAGTGATTCTACAGCAGATCACGACAAAGTAGAAGCGCAAGATCTTAGTGACCCGCCAGAAAACAGTTGCTATAATCCTCAAGATTTTCAGACTACTTTTGGAACATGTAATATTCCTACTGGTGGTGGTAGAATTGCTATGGTTTTGGGAGAAAAGCTTAATGGAGCATTAACAGACCAAGGTATACCTGCTTATACTTTATATGTAAGTAATCTTTGTGGAGATTATATGGGTATAACTTATGATCTTACAGAGATATGTAGTATTTTAGGTATTGCAGATCAAGGGTCTGCATTATTGACAGAAGAAGAATTGCTATTTAGCCAAACATACGAATCATATATTAATTGGGCCACTATGCATCCTGGTACCATAGGTTATAAAATGGGTGCTGCGATTTTTGGGTCATTATGGGCAAATTTCCAAGAGTATTCATTAAAGATTTTTGCAGACATTGTGGATAATGGTAGTTTTGACAGTTTTAGAGATCCTTCATTATCTTTTCCTGATGTTGAAATTAGCAAAAAGCTTTTTGAGGTTGTTCATGCTTATGTCAAAAATATATACGATACGTTTTATGGTAAAGAATATGTAGCTTTGTTAGATACTAGAACAAATCAAACTCTTCCAGCAAATAATTTTGAGGTTTGTATAGGTAAAAGTTTTAACACATGGAACAATCAAACACAAGGAGATGGTACATTTCCTCAAGCAAATGCTAACGTAACGATACCAAATAATGATCCATTCTTGTTTATACAAGAGGGAGTTTTGCAAAATGTTATCAAAACAGCAGGCAAAGGATATTTAAGTACTAGCGAGACCGTATGTAATGGAGCTTGGTTTGGTGGTACTTCTCTTGCTGAAAGAGGAGCAACTAAGATTCTTAGTGATGAGTTGGGGGCTAATGGTCTGGGCACAGAAGACGGGCTGGCTAGATTTTTAAATGATGACAATACCATAGGTGCTTTTGTAAAATATGGTCCTGTAAGCAATATTTGCAAAAGAATAGGTGGAGCTACTTTTGTTTTTCGTGTAGACTTGAGTGCTTTAAATCCTAGCGATTTTGTTGTTAAGACAGAAATGGTAGACGATACTCCAATAGCTATGTTATACCTAAGAGCTAGCGTAAGCGAAGAGATGTATTTTGGAGGTATTAGTCTCACTAACAATATTTCAACCTATGCTGCTTTGGCTGATCTAGCTGATGATTATACATGGATTAGGTTTAGTATACCTAGAGTAAAGCTTATTCCGACAGCACAACAAGAAGGGGCTGTTAGTAGGGCTGCTAGTAGAATGGCATTAATTGCATTACAGGTAATGACAGATGTAAATGCACTTTCTGGAGTTGTTGAAGGAGAATTTAGTTTAAGAGATGCTATCGGAGATAAGTTAGCTGGTGGAGGAATTAATCCTGGTGTTTTTGATGGTATAGCTGCAAACTTAGCTGTAACAAATTTGGCAAAAATGTCTATACCAGCTATTGTCCCAGAGGCAGTTGCTATTCCTTTACAGAGTGAAATCAGAACTTACGGCCCATGGAAAGGCGTCAGTAATCCTAGTGGAGGTATGAATGTAGTTGAGATGGATTTAGCTCCATGGCATTTTGGTTTCGGCCCCAATGCTCCGTCAGATAGCTACAATAGATTGGAGGCTGTCGGGTCATCTCATGCTCAAAATGGAACCTTCGGTCGTCTGTATCAAGAAAAAGCTAGTATTTCCTTAGCTGGAATTCCTGAGATAAATATTGGTGTTCCGGCGAGTCAAACTAATCTTGACGGTACTACGACCGGTGATCCATACAATCTTCTTACTGACATTAGTTTTGGCTTCGGTGCTGATGGTGCTAGGACCACAATGACATACCAGACATATAGCCCTAAGTTTGGCACTGCTCCTAAATACTTAGAGGATACTGCTAAAAAAACAATAGGTCAGAAACTTGAATATATGAAACAGTTTAGGACCGAACGTATCAAAAATGCTTCTGCTGGTTTAAAACTAAAAGAAGACCTAACCAAGATTCTTGTTGGTCGTAATGTTGGTGGAGGTGGTGGCGCAGGTGTAGAAAATAGTCAGGACAACAGTAGTTATGGGCATACCCCCACTAAGTTTTTGATGTGTGGATATTTGAATAAAAATAAGACTAACGATTTAGTTAATTCTGATGATGGTAGAGATGATGACAGTCCTACTATCACAACACACAATTTCACAGACAGCTGTGAAGAAATAGATGACAATCCTTTTGGCTACACAGACACTGGAGCAGCTACTAATGAGGGGAATGTTTGTAACAGATATACTTCTGCAGAGTTACACCCATCCTACCATTTTGATAGTTATCAAAAAGAATACTATAAAAATTTAAGTATGATGAGTATGGATGGAATATATTTACCTATATCTATAGAGGGTGGCCCAAATAATAATTTAGCTAGATATTCTACATATTCTACTCCAGCAGGATTGCCTAAAGGTAGACCTATTACTATGATGCCTCCAGTAAATATTATTAGTAGTGCTGGAGGAGGAGCAGCATTAGATTTAGTTATAGATCAAAAATATACCAACCCTATTTGCAGTAAAGCTATTTTAAGCACTTGGGATGATAGAAATTGTGATAGTGATCAAGGTTTTGTCATTATGAATGTTGCTCACGGCAGCGGTGCTGACGATAACTTTAATTTTGATACTATTGGACAAAGCGGAACATCAGGCCCTTTAAAAGATAGACAAGAGGAAACAGATTTTAGGTTTACGGCTATGAGAGGTCCGTTGGTTTTACAGGCTTGGGGTTATGATATTAATGGCAAACCTATTCCTAACGCTAATGATTCAGCAACTGATGCTGAAAGTGGTACATTTAGAAATAATAATTTAGAAGATAAGTTTTTGAAAAATTGGTTGAGTAATCCTAAAACCTGGCCTGCTGGCCCTATCGATCTTCGATGGGATAGGCATAGAGGCATGTGGGTATCTCCACCATCTAGTAAAATTATCGTAGGTAGACTAACATCTTCCTTGTCCGCTTTTGGATCAGCAACTGCAGAATTGTTAAACCCAAGTGCTGGTGGGGTAGACTTTTACGAAGATTATGATTTCCATGGTGCTGACGGCACTACTCTTACTGCTAATGTTAGAAATTTAAATGTAACGGTTCATGATTATATTGGTTCTAGCATTTCTAAATGTGCCATTGTTTTATTGTATTATGCTGATGGCAAATATATGGTGATAGAAGAAGGCGGTAGTAGAAATTTACAAAGAGCAAGGATTAGTAGTGATCAAACCTTGAGTTGCAATGGTCAATGTCAAGCAGAATTGTTTTCAGTGGGTGTAGGAGGAGGAATAACATATGGTGACATTGGTGGAATTACAGTGTCTGATACTATGGGGATTGTTTCTCAAACACTTGCTGGTTTAACGAGAGTTTGGGTGTATAAACCTTCAGATGCAGCTAATTATGAAGTAGTATATATAGGTACTAGAACTGACGCAGATTGTGGTAGTTGTGGAGGTTTTGGTGTTTATCAGGTTGCTGGAGTAGACTTTAATAGATTACCAACAGTTGCTTCTGTGGGCAAAGTTGTAACGGTAACAGATGGTGGATGTTTAGCTTTAGTGGACACAAAGAGTTGTGATGGAATTGCATAGTGAATCATTTAAATTATTTACAAGAACTTTCATACCTAATAGATAAACCTGGTATTAGTGGAATACCTAAAGCTAGGGTTATGATTGCATTGTATGGACTAACGGATCATCTGCTAAATAGTTCTAGCTACAGTTCAGGAGAATTACCTAATGAATTGGACGTCATCGGTGATTTAGGTATATCTATCTTAGATGAATACTCTGATTGTTTTTATAATAAAAGAAAAAGCAATGATATAATCACAGATTCTATTAAAGACCTTAATAAATTACATAAAGCAAATAAAGAACGTACTATTGCTGCTGCTAACAATAAAAAATTATACAATTCAATTCTAAATATTGACGAAAAAGATATTGATGAAATAGATGTGGTTTATAATACAGCATCTTATGGAGATGGAGATCCTACTGACTGTTGCAATCAATCTGGCATTGTGCCTTGCGACGAACCCTTCACTACTTATGTTAAATATAGTGGAGAAAGCTTTGTGTTTAATACTCCCTTGATGGAATCTGGTGTTTTTGAATCTGGGGTTAATATTGAGATTATTAAAGGCAGGAATAATGTATTTGATATACACACAGTGGTTAGTGGTTTGGGTGTTGATGGTAGTGGCACTGTAGATCATCCTTTTAGTATAATTAATTTTCAAACAATAGATTGCTCTACTGGTTTATTAGATCCTACTGTTAACACAGATGGTTTGTATACATCTAATGGGCTAATAATAATTACTCCTAATTTAGACTCTAAATTGACGCAACTAAAATATACTTGTCATGATGGTGAAAACGCTTTGAAGAGTGGAGATACTGAAACACATATTCATGGCACTGGTGAGAACATTAATGTAAGACATGAGAGAGGTAAGATAAAAGTATCGGATCCTTTTACAGCAAATGTATTGCCTGTTAGACCTGAGTATATAATACAGTCTGGTACTCATGACCATATTCCTAGTAAGTTTTGGGATTTTAATGAAGATATTCCATGTAAGTATGGTGGTTTGTCAAAAATCAAAGCTTTTACTAATCGTAAAGCTCATTGTTTTGATCAAAGCAATTTTGTTTTTGAGGTTGAAGGATGGCTTGGCGCACAGCAGTTTAATCCTGATTTACCTGATGCTCCATCAGTTCTTGATTTTAGAGAGGGTATCCTACAGCCTACCTCTAGCATCAGTCAAGTCATGAGAGGTGAACCTAATAAATTTTTACATAGCTCTAATTTACAAGATTTTGATAACAAGTTTATTCTTAACATTGGGCAAAATTCTGATCCAGACTTGCGCATATATGATAGTAGAGGAGATATTGATCACTCAATACTCAGCACTAGATGGCCAGCAGAAAGAGTCAATTTAGCGATACGAAATAACTACTTTACATTACCTGATGTACAATGTCCGGCTACCGAAGAGGAACTACAAAAAGAAGTATTTGTAGTTGATGATTACGGTTCTCCACTATGCTATCCTACTGGATTTACTAGTTTTAGGAATATTAGTTTAGTAGACATTAGAACAAATGCTTATGTTGTAGAAAATACAACTCAAGCAGATAATTTTTCTGCATACACATCTATGTATAGCAAAGCACTCAGTCCTCTAGATAACATATTTTTAGATGAAAATTATAATCCTATCTTTTTGAATGAACATGGTGGCATATTTACTCGTAGCAATGTTAGGGCCAGAGCACGAGCAGGTTTGACCACTTATGAATTTTATTACGCAAATTTCATAGTAGAGAATAGAGAGTGGGACTCTAATGCTGGGCATGCATATTTACAAACAAATATATCTGTCAACGCTAATACTGGTAATTTCTTTATAACGGATGTTGCTGAAATCAGTAGAAATGACTATGAGCTTGGATCTGTGGATTGGTTTATGGGTTCTGCTATACCTGGCGGCGGGAGTAGTGTTTTTGAAGCTAGGGGTGGGATTAGTATTTTTAATCCATTTATTGGTAGATGTCCAGGAGATAGTAGTACTCCAGAAGGTAGGGCTGCTATTGCTGATTGTTACCGAAGAATAGTTGAGACTCCAGGATATGAACAGTGTGATGGTGATGAAGTCGAAGATGCCGATGCTAATAATGACATAATGACTTTCTTGCCCTATGATCTTAATTTGCCTCCTGGAACTCAACTTAGTGACTTTATTAAACCTGGATACTTAGTAGAAGGACCTTATGTTCTTCCAGGCACTTATGTTGTGGCTATAGATGATTGTGCTGGCGATTGTTTCAACCCTGGATTATGTTTAGAGTGTTGTGGACCTGTTGTAAAATTGAATAGACCTTTTATTTTTAGTGATTATTCAAGTGCTTCTCAATTTCCAGGTACAAAATATTTTCCTTATAGATTTAGAGATCCTGCTAGTTTAACAACACAATCTTTAAATATAAACTATTTTGTTAGATCAAATAAAGCTGTATTATATGATTATGCTGTGTATGTAACTAGTCCTCCTCCTCCAGGGCCAGTGACAGTTTTTGCTGCTTTTGAATATTTTGAAGTATGGTTGTCATTATTTAGTTCTCCTAGACCGGTTATATATCCTAAATATAAGGTACCTTCTCTTCTTCCTACTCAAAGTTATGGTTTTACTAATTTTACTTTTAGTAGTTGGAACGAGTGCTATAGACCTGTTTCATTGTCTGCCTATGAGTCAAAAGTTGGTCAAGCTGGTGCTGGTGTTTCGTCTAGCACTTATCTAGATTATTATGGTTATAGTAGAATTGATTGCCAAGGGTTACTGCCTTTTTATGATTTAACAGCAATAGATGGAGGACTTTGTCCTGATGAGCTGGATCCTTTTTGCGTGATCTGTGCTAGTTATAATCCACTGACTACTGCTTACAACCCTTATAATATTTCTCCTTGTTTAGCTGAAGATGTATTAGATTATGAAAATAATTCTTTTTATAACCTACCCGTTGTAGAATCACAACAGGTCACAGGATCGGTTTATGACGGCCATACAGTACAGGTTTTAGGCTTTGTTGTAATAGTAGAATTAAATTTTGCTCCAGGTTTTGGGCTTAGTGGAAATGTTACCGTAACAGGAAATCCTTCTGTACAGGTAAATTTATTTCCTGGTGGAGGTACAGTAACTGTTCCGTATACACCAGGAGAAAGCACTAGTCAACTTCTTAGATTTCAAATATCATTAGCAGGTCAGGATTTATATGATGGTGGGACAATAGTCGTTGATAGCAATGATGAAATTGTTTTATCTGGTGGATCTATTTTAGATGAAACTGGATCTGCCGTACTTCTTCAAGAGGGCGCGATTATTGGTTCTAGATATGGTCCAGCTTTTGATACTAGTGGAGACAGCACTGGTCATGCAGGTAACAGTATTTTTCCGTTAGGGAAAGTTCCAGATCCAATCAGAAGATTTCCAAAAGGCGATTTGGGCAATTCAGCAGGGGGAATTGGTGATGCTGTAGTACAACAATATTACGGTTATATAGATCCGGTATCAGACATTGTAAATAATCATAATAGAACACACAGACCTAAAGATGTAGGTGGTTATGATCTGCCTAATTTTGACACATTTTTTCCGCAACATCCTAAGTCTGTAGAAATAGATGCCCCATCTTCTGCTGAATTATTTCGTGTTTATTCTTCTGATGGTTATGCTAGCTTCCTTGTTGGCATGATAGGTGAGGTTGGCTTGATAGAACATAAATATCATACGCCTCGCTGCAGAGTTGGTAATGAGTACGGGCCTTGGGACGATCCAGTAACTCCTGAAGATTATGAATCATTAGAAATATGTACTTCAGAAGTAGTACCATTATCTTTAGGCACACTTCATTTTGAGACTAAATTAAATAATTTGCATATTAATGTATCACAAAACCATGATCCTCTTGGCAGTGGTTCTTATCCTGATGCTTGGACTAGAAAATATATTACAAATCCTGTTAATTATACAGGAGCAGGCGTATTAGTGCCTCCTACTGGTTTTACTGTTATCAACAATGATTTAATTCTACAACATAAGCCTTCATCTATGAGTTATGATGAAGCTGCTGGTAGTGCTAATATGGGTCTGTTAAGCAACCTGTTAAGCTTTGAAGATAATGCGGGTAAATATGTTGTTGATGGGAGAATTAAACATAGTACCACTAATGTTCAAGCAATATTAGGTGGAGAAATTACTGATTGGTATTGTTATCAATTGCCAGAGAAAATATTATCAGATGGTATTTGTAGTGATTCGTTTTTTGGTCCTAGATCATACGATAGATTGTTGTTAGGTGATCCTTATGAGGATTATCTAGGAGTATGGACACAAAAATGTTGTAAAGTTAATGGGTGTCCTTGTCCAGATGATGTTTATGATACTAACGGAATAGGATCATCATTTGCAAATGTTCATGCTTATATACCTGGTATGCTGGGTGTCGGCCATATTAGCAACAGGACTTGGGAATTAACTGAAAGATATTGCCTAATAGATAATGCATATGAGCTAGGAGATGCATCGATAACTTTGTTACAGTCTATAGATGATAGAATAGATAACCTTGGTCGACCAGTGTTTTCATTCGGAGAAACATTTCGGCCAATAGAGTTTGAAGCTCTTGCGGATGGTATTGGAGGATGGGGTTTTACTCCTGCTGGTTATGGCGGTGTTCCTGGCTATCAGAATGAAGATGGTGGCTTATTAACCGATCAAAAGGATTGCTGTGAAATACCCGCAGGTATTCCGTGTCCTGTTTATAGCCACTATTTTACGGATCCAGCTGGAGAAATCATACATTACTGTGAAGAATGCCAGTGGTGGAAAAATGTTGATACTGGAGAGACTGTTTTTGTAGATCATACTGAATCAGGTACAGGTTTCGGTACCTCAGGATATTTGGCGGAGGTACAAATATATTATGACAAAGATACTAATGGTGCTACAGGTACTTTATATGCTAGGGTCAAACTTGATATTACTTATTGGGAACCTGCTAATATTACTTATGTAAATCATCCAGACCATGGAATTACTAATGCTCATGAGTTTGAAATTTCTGTTAAAGACGAAACTATTCAAGGAACTTGTCTTGAACAACACGGTGGTTCTTTTGGTGCTTTGGGTACTGTGACATTTGGTAGGTTCGGAGCCGGCGGTAGTATAGGAGGTGGCGGCTTCTGTGCTGGAACTAATACTGGATTCAGTACTACACAGTACAGCGATTGGGTAGAAATATCTTGTGCTTTAGCTGGTGAAAGTAATACTAGCTTAAGTTTAGAGACTGAATACATTTCAGTAAGTGCATACTTTGGAGGAAACTGTTTTTATTCATTCGTTCTTAGTGATCAAAATTGCATAATGGGAGAGAAAAACGTATATCCATGATAAATAAAAATAAAAAAGCAAAAATATTAGTTTTAGTATTACAGGCACTAGGTTGTCGTGTAACTTTTACAGATGAAGATGCGACATTTAGTCCTATTGGTCTTGTTAACGAGAAACTAAAAGAAGAGATATTAGAACATAAGACTGAGATACAAGAAGAACTAGGTTCAGACATTAGACTTATGTCTATATCAGGTAGTAAAAATTGTGTAGGTCATGAATTACAATTGTTAATAAACAAATATTATCCAGATATATCCTGTGAAAGTATTCGGCCTAAATTAGATGAATATGATGCAAGAGGTTGCTTATGGTGTGAAACTAACAAAAGTATTGTTATTAGAGAAGTACAGCAATTTGCTCGCAAGCACGATATACAATCAACTTACGAGCAGATTAGAACTGTAGTAAAAAAGGCTATATCAAACGCTAAGAAAACGATTATTTCTTAGGAGGTTTATATTTGTACCAGCCTCTATTTTCGAGCCAGTTACCTTCAGCATCTTTACGCTTAGGGAATAGTGTACCACCCTTTTTATGTTGTCCGAAGCCAAGAACGGCTCCACAGTCCATACAGCGTAGTTCGTAATATTCGTTGTCATCTACAACTCTAACTACAAACCTAATGTTTTCAGACCCACATACGCCACACTTAGCTTCTCCAAAAATTTCTTGGATATTTGCTATTTCTTTAAAAAGTTCTTTTTGACCAGCTCCGTCTAATTCAAACTCAAGCTTGTCTCCAACCTTATATTTAGCTTTCATCGCCACTCCTCTGTGTAACCTTTAATAAATTCAGGAACACTATCGGTATCTTGTTGATAACCAGATAGCTGTCTTATAATAGTCACACCTTCTCTATGAGTCAAATTTCTTATGTTATTATTATCTAATTCCATGTGCTCTGCTAAAGTTAAGGCATTAATATCTAGGCGCTTACATAATACATCCATAAAATTAATTTGAGTATCACTAATCTTATTAACATTATCACCATCAATATCTGCCACTTCTTCTGCCAGTTCTTCAGCAGCTACAACCTTTCTAAGCCTCAGTCCTCTGCGTAATGCTCTGCCTTCAGCCCTTGTTTCTGCTACGGCAACAGGGTGATTGCGAAAAATTTTATCACAATTGCCCCAAAATACGTCTGCTGCGCCATTAACGATCCTGGTTTTAATTTCTACTGGTGTTTTACTGTCATTTAAAACATAGGTCAGAGAATGGACCACAGTGGCTCTATTGCCATTTTCTGGGTCTGGAGACTGAGTTACTTCTGAAGAAGAATTAATAAGGGTGCAATCTAGAGCAATTTCAAAAATTCTACGCAAACCATCAGTAGTTGGATTACCCTTAATTTTTTCATCATCTGATAATAATTCTAGTACATAATCAGTCCACCCTATATCATTAGGTGTTACTTGTGCTTGAGTTTCTGTTTTCTCTTCAACTTGTTTTTTAGCTCTTGGCATTATTCATCCTTTATAGTAAAAGTCTTATCCTTGCTATTCTTTAAATCTTCTAGTACTTTTTGTAGCTTATCAAAAATTAATTTTGCTCTTGTGGGAGTAAAATCTTTTTGTTGTTGGATTCTTATAAGCTTCATTCCTTTACCAATAATCAATCCGGTCTTTTTCCTGTCATATTGTTGATTTCTAGTGAGGGTTTCTTGACCCCACACTGGCTCAAAGTGGGAAGGTCCGTCCACCTCTATTGCTGTAGTAAGTTCTGGAAGATAAATGTCAATCTGTAGTTTGGTATTAGACAACACCTGTTCTTTATGAAACTCTACTTTATGGCCATTGTCAATAAGGTGTTTGAGTAAAAATTTTTCTAGCTTTGATCCTGTCTTACTACTTTCTCTTACTCCAGCTAATGCTGAGTTTAATATATTGGCTTTTTTATTATCTGATAGTTTATCCCAAGATTGCTTAGCTTTTAATTTTCTGTCGGCCAATTCTGCCTCACTAAGGTTGTTCCAAGAATGGTGGATACCTAGCCCTATCTTACTTTTTTCTTCTGCTGTTCTTTGCTTTCCTTTTGTGGGGTGTTTATGAGTACCTTTCTTAAGAGCATTGCTTTGGGCCTGGCTTTTATCTCTGATAGGTATTTTAAACTTATTGGCATCTCTTCTTATTTTATTAGCATAAGTATTTAACTGTTTCGCTATAGCTGCAAAACTTAACTTTTCTTTTGTGTACAGTTTTTCAATAACATTTTTTTGTTCTGTCTCAGATAGTTTGCTGTATTTGGACATAGTCTGCATATTCCTTTTGGTTTAAAATGTCTGTTAATAATTTGACACTATCTTCTGTTTTGGTTAAGTTTACAAACGGCTCTATACTATAGTGAGATACATTGTTAGCGTTATGTCTACATGGGATATCTATACTTATGAATTTATTAGAAGGAAATATATGGGCTATATCATATACAGTATTGTCAGATAGTACCAGCTCTTTTGCAGAACACAGGTGCCACGCATGAAAAGATGGAATTTCTGGCTTTATAACTATTGTATTTTTATCATAGAATACTTTTGGTTCTGATATTAAATTAGCATCAATTAATGCTAAGTACATATTAAAAACATTACACCTGTTATGCAATATTGTTGAATATACTGACAGATTATACATAGCTCTCCTTTTTTTTATTAATTTGATGATAGTCTTTCATATTGTTGATTAATGAAATACTGCTGTTTATATCTTGATAATAAAATGGCTTGTATTTTGACAAGGTATTAATCGTTTCAAATAAATACTTAGATTGCCAGCTGTCGTGCCATTGTTGTAAAAAATATTCTATATGATTATTTTGCAAAATGTATAAATTTGTAATTTTATTTGGCAAACCAAAGAATATATAATTGATTTTGTCGCTATTAATAGTAGCTCCTAAGTTTGAATTAAACCCTTTATTAGAATTTATAACAACTATAGATTTTTTAATTCTATATTTTATCTTCGACCAAAATGATTTACCTATAATACAATTTGTATTAAAAACTATACATTTCGTATTGGTGCAGCAGTCTAACCCTCGTTTTAAGCTTTGTGTTTCATTAGAGTAACTATATATTTCATGGTGTGTAAATTTCACTGTTTTGTATTTATCTAGAATTTTTTGCATTTTTTTATTTTCAAATCCACCAACAACTATAATTTCTGCAGTAGGGAATACTGACATGATGTTGATAACATGCTTTTCTATTATGGTTTGTTTTTTATTGGCTGCTAGTAAACTAACGTTACCTATAGATTTCATTCCTTTTGTAGGTAAAGAGCTTACTAGTATAAATGATAGGTTCATGCTGATTTGCTACATATAAAAAGGTATTCAAATACGTTTACATATTTTTGTGTCATCACGATATAGTTGTTATGTTCTAGTATGTCTTTAATATTCTTCGCAGTGTGTAAAAACAGTCTGTTTTTGTAAAGAATGAGCTGGGCTATTTCTATTTTAATTTTATCGAACGTCATTGCAATTGCTAGTTGTTTTAAATCAGGGGCTTGTATATGTAGCATTCCATTTGGTTTTAATTTATTAAAGATCACCTGTAGCATTTCTGAATGCTGGTCTATAATAATAAAGTCTAAACAGTCATGTAAATAGATATTATCTATAGAATTTTCTTCTATTTCCCTTACGTCTTGAAAGTATATATTCTGAGCATTAGGTACTTCTATATTGTCTTTATGATATATGCTTATATTATTCATATTTATATATTAATTTCTTCGTTGTGTCTATAAAGTCTTGCCAAGTGTTTTTATCAGAATTTTCATTTAAAATTAACTCATGAATATCCCCCCAAGATTGTTTAATTTGTTTAGAAAACGCAATTTGTTTTACTATAGGAATATTGCTGATCTTTTCTTGAAATTTATTTGAGTCTATCATATCAGATTTTGGCTCGTGATCAATCAATATTAATGGACATTGATGATATTTTGTAAGTTTAATAATTTTTTCTAAATGTTTAGTCTTGTCGTTTGATATAATTAACTCTGGAGTAAAACTGCCTAAGTATATTTGATCTAAAGCAAATAGGCACACCCTTAGTGTTTTAAAAAACTCCTCAAACTCTCTGTTATCACTAGGTATCCATAGTATATTATTTATAGTATTTGTTTCTCTAGCCAGTAAACTAGAAATCATAATATATACCTGCTGAAATTTGTGTTGTCAAAAATACCTACATCGATCTTGCTTATCTTTTTTTGTTTTTCTGATGCAGATAATGATAATACTTTTCTCATTTGTGACTTAATAGATTGTATGTTTGGATTATTCCAAGTCTCATATATATTCGATATGTTGTGTGTAGAATATTTACATGCAGATAATATATTCTCTGTATTGCTATCTATTAGAAAGCCGCTGTCTTTTGTTACATAAGAAGAGTTTGCTGTTCCATTTGTAACTATACATAGCTTTTTGTGTATCAGGGCTTCTATGCACGACGCTGTAGTATACGAACCTTTTGAAACATCTATATAACAATCACAATTATTTAATAGTTCATGCATTTTATGTTCTTCTAAATCTCCCACAACAACTATAGGTTCGTTTACATCCTCACTGTTTTTCTTGGTTATGCGATAAGCATTATGCATTAAATTTTTAATTTCTGTCTCATCATGCCCGTTTGTTTTTATTATCAGTCTAGTATTATCTTCTTTGTCAAATTCTGTCATGTATGCTACCAGAAGAGATATTAGACTGTCTTTATCATCACTAGATGATATTGTGTAAAAGTTAAATTCTCTATCTGTGTCTAATTTATTTTTGATTTTTACATTTATATCAAAAGGTTCAGGCAATACTTTGACTGTTTTAATTACTCCAGACTCTCTCAACGACTTTTCTGCAAAATAAGAATTTACCCATACTTCGTCCATCATATTTATTTTTTCTATCCAGCCTGTATGATTTAAATTTCTGGATATTATTTTTGGAACACATATGTTGACGCCAAAACTAGCATTGTATTCATAGTAATCAGGTAGAGTGTCTTGTATTACCGCGTCGTAGCAATCGCTTTTATTAAGCTCATCTTCTAATGTTTTACCTTGTATATTAAAGGTTTTTGTTTGTAAGTATAAAGGTCTAACAGATAGTTTTATATTTTTTATATGTTGTAATGCTGAGATATATCTTCTAGAAGAGTATCCTAAAGCAGAATCCTCCCTATAATGACCTAGATATAAAATATTCACAAGTAATCTACTATATAATTAAGAGATTCTGGAAGCGGTGTCCTGCCAGATCTGACTGATTCCCACAAAGTTTGATTATTCATATTGTCTTCTAAAATTTTCATGGCTTGCTGGAATTCAAATGGAGCAAGTTTTGTTCCGTCCTGCTGATATCCTAAATCTAAATTCCTAATTAATTGTTGAATAGCAGCAGTACTAATCATGTATGGGTTTTTAATTATATTTTTTACTATAAATTGTACTATCCTTCTATTGCTCCCTAAAGGAGGCACCTTGATGTCAGGTCTAGTTACTATTTCTGCTGTTTCCCATTTGCCTTGTAATCCTGTAAGTTTTATATTATCAAAAATATCTTCAAAAGTTTTTGCTGTTTTGTCCCAGTCATATTTTTTGATACTTTTTTCTCTAACGGATTCCGCTAGTTTCATGCGACTGATGAAACTCATCTCACTTATTTCTTTGTATTTATCTATTAAAATATCACAACACTTTTTATCATCAGGATAAACTCTATCTGCACCTGTTTCTAATTCTCTAAAGCTACAGCTCAAAGGGACAATATCTGCACCTATACCTCTACCTATTTCTGCCATAGCTCCATGGTCTACAGTAACTACAGGAACTCCACAAGCAGCTGCTTCTACAGGAGGAATGCCAAACCCTTCGCAGATAGCGTATTGTATATACACATCAAAAGCATTAAATATATTAGCAAGCTCTGGTTCTGACAGTCCGTTCGCAACGCTACAGAATCCTGCTGAATTTTTTTGGCAATGTGGGCATGTAACTGGTGCTTCAGAATATGTTCCAGAAAAGTGCTTGCGACAACTTGCACATTTGTAAGAAAAGTATACTAGATTTTCGGCATCATGTTCAATAAGTAAAGATGGTAGATCCCAACCGTTCATGTCAGGATAACTGGTGTGTAAATAAAGTTTAACATTAGGTACAGTCTTAGCAATATTTTTAATAATTTTAATTAGATTGGGTATCAGTTTGCGTTTTTGATTACGCATTACAGAACCTATGATAAAATCATTAGGGTTAAGTCCCAATTGTGATTTAATTGTATCTTTAGGCTGACTGCTCACTCTAAATATATCGGTGTTTACTGCATCATTTACTGGTTCTACTAAATTCATAGGGATCTTGGTAGATTTTAAATATTCTACACCCCATTGGGTGTGTCCAGAAACAGTGTCGGCATTAGAAAAAGTTTGCAGCCATTCTTTTTTTTGTGGATCAGAGTCTATTGTTGGAGCTATCATCCAATGAAAAAAACGTCTATATGGAGAATTTTCTGGAAAATTTAACATCCAATAATCTCTTACATCAAAAACAATATCTGGTTTGAAGTCTTGTACTGCAGTTTCAAAAGCCCAAGAACCAAATGCATGTTGTGGTTTACTAGAGTATGTCTGAAGCAATTCTTTATCGCTTTGGGGTGGCACAACAGGATATACTTTCCATGGAAACTTATTTTCCATCTCAGGGCTTCTATACGCAGACAGTTCAGCAATTTCGTACTTACCTGTTGCGTATAGTCTAGAAAGAATATTTCTAGTATAATTACCAAAACCTGAGTCAACATGACTAGATTCTGCACACATAAATATTCTTTTTTTGCCCATGATGATTCCTGATGAGGTTACTTAAAATTAAAATGCCAGAGACTCTTTGTCAGCTTGACTCTTTTTGCTAGGACTTCTAGTGATCTTAGCAAAGTTACTGACACGAATCTTCATAGTAGATTGCTTAATCTTTTCTCCAGACTCTAGTTCTTTTTCCCAGCTGTCTTTCCTTAAAGATCCCTCAAGCATGACCAGATCTCCTTTACGGAACGACGATCCGATATTTTCTGCGCCAGTATCCCACGCTTCGCAAGGAACAAATGTTGTGACCTGATCGGTCTTACCGTCAGCCTTGGTATATTCCCTAGACACTGCCACAGTAAAATTAACAACAGAGGTATCCTTGCCGTTAGATGTATTAATCTTCCGTAGCTCTGGATCTCTAGCTAAATTTCCCTTCAATAAAACTAAATTCATAGTTTCTCCTTTTTCAAAAAATAAAGTAACACAATAAGCTATTATATCAAACGTAGATATAATGTCAAGCTATACCTGCCATACCTTTTTTATTATCATTCCGTCTTTCTTTTTAGACTGTTCTAGCTTCATCACAGTCGTATTGTCAATAGACAGAAGGTTTTTAAAGGTTTTGAATTCTTCTGGGAAAATCACAGCATCCAAAGAGCCTGTGCTATCTGTAACTTTTACAAATGCCATTTCTTGTCCTGGATTTGCTCCTCTTTTTGTTTTAATAATATTAACATCTTTTATTTCTATACCAATCATTATATTGTTAGATGATATTTTTGATTCTTTGAGTGTTCTACAGTCCGTATTAACAAAATTTAGATCACATTCGTCAATCTTAGAGCAAGATACAGCGATTCCAAGTAGTTGATTTTCTGTATCTGCTATCCAAGGTATCGTGTCCGACAGACTATATGCTGGATTTTTAACGGAACTCAATATTGATTCTACTGTTTTTTTTCTTCTGGCATTCACTTTGGTAAGAACACCCTCAATACATTCAGTAATGTTTTTGTATCCTGCTATATTAGTGATTACAAACTCTTTTTCTTTTTTTGTTAAGTTCGTTATTGCGTCGAAATCGAATAACATTCGTTTTCTATCTACTTTAAAATAGTCAAAACATCCAACAGATATCATATTCTTAGATGCTGTTTTATTAATATTGTCTAATACAATAAACAATATTTGTAAATAAGAAGCTTTTTCAATGTCTATTTTTATAGTATCTAGCTTGTTAAATACTGAAGCACCAACCCCTTTAATATTGGTTAGTCCAAAATAAATACATTTGTCTTTTAGTACGAAGTCTTTATTTAATAATTTAAAGTTGGGATTACAAACGTCAATAGCCATTTCTCTACAATTGCTTACTAATTCATATATTTCTTTTAGGGGATCTATTTTGTCTTTGGCAAACTTTAAATAAGATACAAAAAATCTAGAAGGAAAATGGGCCTTAACATAGGCAGATAGGTATGCATTCATAGCATAACTAACGGCATGACTTTTATTAAAACTATATCTTTGGCTTTTTTCGATCCATCCAAAGATTTCTTCAGCTTCCTCTTCATTAACAACATTTGCTTCTTTAGCCCCATTAATGAACTGCCTCTTAACTTGAGCCATCAAGTCAGCTTTTTTCTTACCAATAGCTTTGCGAAGAACATCAGCATCCTGCAAATTAAAGCCCGCTATTTTTTGAGCGATTTGCATAGCTTGTTCTTGATAGATCATTTCTCCATATGTAGATGACAGTATATCTTTTAAGCTGTCGTGATAATGGTCTACAGTTTCTAGACCATTCTTTTTATCTATATAATGATTAGAAACATTTTTGCCGTCTCGATAAGCCTCTAAACATCCTGGACGCAGGATAGAGATGAGAGCAGAAAGCTGTTCTATATTTTGTGGTTTAAGTTTTTTAGACATGGTCTGACCAAGTCTAGACTCTAGCTGGAAGCAACCTTTTGTATTGCCTTCTCCAATTAAATGCCAAGTGGTTTTACAATCTAGGTTTAAATTTTCAAGAGTAAGGTCTAAATCTACCTTACCTTTGTGTTTTTTAAACTTACAATCACATCGTCTTTTATTCATCTTTAAAACAATTCTTAAACTGTATCCTTTGTGCAAGGTTCTTGTGTAATTTCAAAAATCTTATTAGTATATTGGCGCAATCCGTAACGTCTTTGAATGCGTCGTGAGCATTAGAGGAATCTATTCCCATGTAAGTTCTAATAGAATCTAATGAAATAGATTTAATTTCTGGCACGTACATCAGCCATAATCCTATAACATACATTAGGTCAATTCTATCTCTAGGATGAAATATAGACGAGCTTTTTTCTTTTGCATCAAAGTTGTCATACGTTTCACTCAACCTATCTACAATCTTCATATCAAATTTATTAATATTATATCCGCAGGCTATAGGGGCAGTGAATTTACTTTTTTTACTTTTGCCAGATCCTACTAAGTGATAATTGTCTAGATATCCTACAAATTGTTGCCAAGAATGTTTCTGTTCTGGATATTCCAGCCACTCATTAAGGATTTGACTTTTGTCAACACCCTTAACCTTACCATGCCAATCTAAGATATCAGAATCGGTATACGGATGATTATCTATTGTGACAGCCTTGGACTTCTCTTGTAATTCAAAATTAGCTAATTTAATAGGCTTAAGATTTATATTAAATTCAGAGTCCTTGACTATCTCTAACCTGTAGGGGTCAACCATAACGGCAGCGAGTTGAACAGGACTGCACTCATTAGGATTGGCCCCATCGGTTTCAAAATCAAATACACATATCTTATTCTTGTTTATGTTCATCTTCTATAGTTTCTACTTCCTTATTCCCGTCGATAATTAAATCCTTGTCACCATCAATAATTGCTGCATTTCTTTTTAGCTTACAGCAACTAATCTTTTGAGGCTGAACTTTTACACACTCTTTACCGTCATGTAAAAACTTAGCACCAATACTTAACCTACCGAACTTAGTCATATCATGCTCCTTGTAATAGTGATTGTACGCCCATCATTTTATCTAACAGGCCGATACCTAGTATATCAAACTTTACTACACCAATTGATTCTAAGTCATTCATCTCTAATCCTGCAATATTTTTTTTGGTTTTAGCGTCGTAGATCATTGGACAGATTGAAGATAGACTACTTTGTGATATCGCTATGCCTGCAGCATGTTTTGACTGATTGCATTTAGTTCCTTCTAATCTAATAGCTTGCTCAAATCTTTTTGCAAGTGGGCCGACTAATTTATCATCTTTTAAATGACACCAATCTTTAAGTGGTTTTGGATTGTTTTCTAAAGCCCACTTAATTATAGAGGCGTCTTTCATTTCTTGTAATTCGTCTGCAATCTTAGCTTCGTCTGGTATATGTTTTGTGATTTGATTCATTTCTTCAAAAGAAATATTACTATAAACTCTTAACACTTCCTTTAGTGAACCTCTACCTTTTAGAGTATTATATGTAATCATTTGGGAGACTTTGTCTTGGCCATATGTGCCTTTAATGTAATCAATAATGTTTTCTCTTTGATCCATAGGTACGTCTACATCAATATCTGGCATGGACACTCTACCTCCTGTATTCCTACCAGCATTGTAAAATCTTTCAAAAATTAAGTCATATTTAATAGGGTCTATAGCGGTAATTCCAATGAGATAGGAAACAAGACATCCAGCAGCACTACCTCTTCCTGGTCCAGGCAACCATTTCTGCTTACGGACATGGTTTACAATGTCTTGTACAATTAAGAAGTAGCTAGATAGATCTGCTCCTTGTAGTACGTCTAACTCATATTTAATCCTATCCACATATTGAGAATGCAATTCTTTGTCTACATCATTGGCGATCTTGTCTCTCCACCCATCTCTACAAAGCTGTCTCAAGTATTCAGCTGGATCGTATCCTTCTGGACATTTAAAATCTGGAAGATTTGGTGTTTCTAAAATATCATAATCTTCACACAAACCGTCTACTAAATTAGTATTATCTATTTCGTCTTCTGTATTTACTTCATTAATTTCTTCATGAGATAAAAGATGATAACTATCGGACTTAAAGAAAGAATCTAATCCAAAATTTTCTCCGCTAGATAGTTTACTGGCAACTTGTGGCAAAGTCATTTTAAGATTACTACATAATAAAATTCTTTGATCTACAGCATCATATCTTTCACAATAATGAGAGTCTATACTAGATATTTTCGGTATGTTATTTAAGCTACAAACATCCCTTAATTTATTACCAATAATTTGTTGGTACTCATTCTCTTTATCCATTAGTTGTACTTCGACAAAGAAGTTGTCTTTACCAAAAATTTCAGATAGCTCACCTATCTCTTTCTCTATTTGTGAGTCTGAAATAAACTGGCCTTCTTTATGTATTTTATTAGCTAAGTAAGAGCCAGGATGTCCACTCATACCAATGATATTACCTTGGGATAGCTTATCTTTTAATTTTGCTATATCTAATCTAGGCTTATAATAATAATTATCTGGCTTATTAGATTCTGACACTATCTCAATTAGGTTTTTCCATCCTTTAAGGTTTTTAGATAACAGAAGCATATGTGATAGTTTTCTGTTCTCTTTAGACTGTATATTACTGTCCTGATCTGATATATACAATTCAACACCAAGTATAGGTTTGATGTTATTATGTTTCATGGTTTGGAAAAAATTAATACAACCAGAAATTGATCCATGATCAGTAATGGCACAGCTAGACATATTAAGCTTATGGCATCTTGAAGCTACATCTTCTGGCTTAGAAAGACCATCCAATAAAGAGTAATGTGTATGCAAATGCAAAGGCGTGTAGTTTTTCATTCAGTCTGTACTTCCAGGGGCTTGGTAATATCCTACATGATAGCCGGGTACAGTGTACTCGTCAACCACAGAATCTATTCCATTCATTTCTATATCATGTTTTACTTGTTCACACATGGTCATAAATTCTCCTTGCTGACACAACTTACCTTCACGATATTCAATCATTGGGGTTACGTTTGTGCCATTAAAAGAATTTTTACCATAATGACATAACTTTTTACATTTCCAGCTTTTACTCAATTGTGGTTTTTTACATTTTTTAATTTTTTCAAATTTTGTCCTAAGCAAATTTTCTGTTGCTATAATGTCTGACTTATCAAAAGTCATACTAAAAGGACCACCATCATTAATAAAATATATTGTTACAATACAGTGTTTAATTTCCGGATATAGTTTTTGTGCAGCATAGAAGTAGATCATAAGTTGTGGATCTTTTTCTAGTTTTTCTTGGGTTTTTTCTTCGCCTGTTGCCCAATTTAATCTACGTCCAGTTTTCCAATCAATAATTTCTAATGTATCATCATTAACCCTAGTGATTAAATCAATAGTACCTTTCATAGCCAGTGTGCCTTTTAAGTCACCATAATCATATTTAGCCCATGGTTTGTCTATAGTAATGTCGAACTGTTGTTCAGGATAGAGGATGTCTCTATTTCTAGGATCAAACATACCGTCAGCATAGGTGATCGCTTTGTGGGCCCATTTAAAACAATCTTTTTTGTCTTTTTCAGACCATTCATGATGATCAAAATTAGAAGTATAATAATCATAAACCTGTGTACTTAATTCAGTCAGGTCGTAATCGTTTACATCTACCTCACCCACAATATCGTCTGTAAAAGTTTTTTCTCCTTTTTGTTTAGTAAATTGTACAAAGGCTAATATCTCTAAAATCTTATGGACTATAGTACCCTTGTCTGCTTTTTTATTAGAGGGAGATCTATAACCTAAAACATAATCAAAAAAGTATTGTTGTTCACACATACAATGAGTATTATATGATGAGCTTCTAAAGTATGTAATTATAATGTTAATATTCCTTTATGTGTGAGAAAGTTTTTAATTATATTGTTTTTTTCTCCAATGCTTCCTTCAAGGTTAGCAATAACTAAATCAAAATTAGATTGGTCATAGCTGCCGTCGTCTAACGCTGTTTCGCTCTCGTGTGTGGATTCATACAGGTTTCTATTAAGTTTGATTACCATACCACCAGCTTTTTTAACAGCGTCAACCTCGTTAGGAAATCTACAATCTGCTATCAGCGCTAGTTTTGGTTTTTCTTTTTCTATTAATCTGATTGTGGCTGATGACCAAACGTGATTTTGCATCCTTCTAAAAACGTCTGTCCCAACATATTGCAGCACTTCTCTGGCTGTCATTTGTGCATCAATGCCGGGCCAATAGCAATCCACAGTTTCATTTTTGTTTTCATCTGTACCATAACATTGTTCTTCTGTTAAACCTAATATGTTTATGCACAGCTGTTTTAAAGGGTCTGCAAAGTTATATATTTTGGTTTCTTGGTTTGGCAAAAGACTTTGAATAAATTCACAAGATGTAGTTTTACCAGATTGTTTTCTGCCAGCAAACGCTATAATCATAAATACTCCTGTATGGTTTTCTTGATTTCTGTGTCAATTTGATTAGAAGTCATGTCGGCAATATCATTAGCAGATATCTCTATATTATATACATTATATGTACGATTGCAATTTTTGGAAATATTTTGAGCTGCCTTACGACCAGCATCATCATTGTCCATGATTGTAAATATGCACATTGCTCCACTAGAATCTAGTAGTAGCTTTTGTTGATTGCTAAGATTAGTGCCAAATATAGCAACACTGTTGTGTATGCCATTCTCTTCTAACTTCCACACATTACCAGGACTTTCTACTAGAATTACATACATACTTTTTTTAATATGTTCTTTAGCAAACCAAAAGTTATATAAGTATTCTTGTGTTTTAAATCCACTGTTATGTTTCCACTTAGAATATTTCCATAAGTTTTCAGCAGAGGGGCATGCGTCGGATGGATCATGAAAGCCTCCACACTTATCACACTTTTCATGTATACTTCTGCCAGTACAACCTACCATTGTTTCATAATTCATATCGTAAATAGGTACGACAACTCTGTTGTTCATTTCTCTTTTAGGATTAGAACATAGGCCAACATCATATTTGTCCATAATGTTTTGGCTATACCCTCTATCTATATAGTATTGAGAGGGAATAGAAAGACTACTTCTCACTGTGTTTCTGGTGACAACAGGCTTGTCAGACTTTTGTGTTGTTTGCATAGATCTCATAGCGATATTAAATTTATGCTTACTTTGCTGAGTTCTGTTAATCCTAATATTTTGTAATTTGGTATTTGTAAATTCTTCACAGAATTGTAACGTTTCTTTAAAGCTACAGGTTTCGTCACCCGGCTTAGACCAATTGTATTTTTTGTTAGATAGTAAACCTCTGACAAAACCTATAATGGACGGCTGAAAAACTTCTTCACAATTATGAGTTCTGCATTTCCAATTACCTCTATAAGATTCTCCTTCTGGATATATATTTATCGCAGACGGATTGTCTCCACCGTGTATAGGGCAGCACATACTATAAAATCTACCATTGTCTTTGTGATCAATTTCAAAATAATCAAATAAATCTTCTGCCTTGTCGCATAAATTGTCGCAGAGTATTTTTAATTTTTGTTGTTGATTTTTATTCGAATGGGATTGCTTCTTCACTGTCTTCATCAAACTCCTCAATACTATCAGGTTTCTGCATTAGTTCCAATCTGGTTTTACCTTCGCTAATCTTAGCACACCAACCCTTCATGTTACAATTAATATAATCGTTGTCGTCTAATCCTCCTCCATGTCTACTGACCAGAGGTAATAATTTTCTATTTCCGTTATCTGGACCGTCTTCTGCTATTTCCTCATCTGTCTTACGTTTGAATATAGTGAAGTTGCTACAAAGCCAAATAATTCTATCTGATCCACTAGCGGTGTCTGTACTCTCTTTGGTGATACCATCCCTGTTAAGCTGAACAAATGCTACTATAGGGACTTTATACCTAGTAGCAAAGTTATGTAAGGCTGTCATCATGAATCCTAGAACCTGATATTCTTTCATGTCTTGACTCATGCCTTGGCTGTCCATGAGTTTTAAGTAATCGTAAAATATTACGCAGTCCTTAGCTGATCCGTCTTCATTTAGTCCAACTTCTTTAATCAACCATCGTCGCATCAAGGAGATTTGATCTTCAAAAGGTTGTCCAGCAATAGACTTGTGATATATACCCATATCTTTGAGTTGCTCTGCTGCTTTTTGTATTTTGTTTTTCTTGTTTGGAGATTGAGCAAACTTACCAGTTTCGATACTACTAATATCCACTTCTGTCATCATGGCCAGTATCCTATTTATGTGATCCTCTTTCATCATTTCTGTATCTAAATTTAGGATTGGTACTTTTGATTTAGAAGCAACATTAAACCCAATATTATCTGACAATAAAGTTTTCCCTGTTTTGGGTCTAGCAGCAATTACATTTACTGTACCTCTACGCAAACCGCCTCCAATAGCCTGATCATAGATAGGGAATCCTGTAGGTATACCTATTTGGTCTATAGGATTATCAATTAATGACTGTATATATTCGTCAACATCCTGACCAACGGTTGTGGGGTGGTTCTCTGTGTCATTAAGAAGAGAAGAAAAATTAAATATAACGTCTTCTGCAATACCGACGATACTGCCAACAGGTTCGGTTCCTTTTACCTCAGAAACTTTACCCTTAGCTTTGTCTAGCTGTTCTTCTAAAAGTCTAGCTATTTCTAGCTTTCTAACTTTTGCAGCAAATTTTCTAACATTGTCTAATTCTACAGGGAAGTTTGTGATCGCCTGTAGGTGTTGAACTTCTTCTTTTTTAGTAACTATTGAAGATAGGTGTAATTCTTCAGCAGCTGAAAAAATAGTAGCTATGTCTAATTTAGTGTTTGGATTTTTCTCAAAAACATATTTAAAGCATTTGTATAAAACAATATTGCTATCTATGGTAAATGAGCTTTCTTGCAGCAGATCTGCTACATCATAGTAAGCATCTTCACCGTAGTTAAATATACCTGACAGAACTGCACGTTCTGCTGACGCATCTGATAATTTCATTTTACCCAGCCATTGTGGAACATTTATTACACTTATAACGATCTATAGATTCTATCACCCCTGCATTTACTTCTTCTTTTTTACCACAAACACGACAAGTGACACTTACTGGAGTGTAGTTTCTTGTTCTAGGTACAGGAGGCTGTTTAGAAACCTTTTTGTCAAACTCAACATCTTCTTTATGCATTGTGAATTCAGCCATTTGCTCAAACTTATTAACTCTTTGTGTTTTTCTGTCTATACTTTTAGACTTAATAACAGAGTTGTGAAATTCTGTCTGTGGCTCTGAGACCTCAGCTTCTTCTTCTTTTGGAAGCATAGCAGCAAGCATATTGATCATTTGTTTAATTTGCTTGGGACTTAGGTTTTCATCCATTTTTAATCATCCCCTTTGCTCTTTGTGTAGAAATTAAAATATCTGATAAATTTTTAAGTGTGCTTGAAAGATAAGTCAACCTATCTGATCTTTGTTTAGCATATTTTTTTATTTGGTTTAGCTTGATTGCTCTTTCGTTGTGCTTGATTGCCTGTAAGGATTTTTCTACATATCCGTAACCCTTATAATTATTAATTTCGTCAGCTATGGTTTCTTTAATAGTCTCATCAGCCCAATTGTATCTAGCCATTTCTCTGTTTAAACTTCTCTGTATATGAAAACCAAATTGACCAATCCTGTATGCAATCTCAGCACATTCTGTAACAGTAAGTTTTTCTAGAACGTCCCTATTCATAGTAAGATATTCTTGCAGTTCCGCTTCTGGTAAACTGTCTCCCGCATAGGCTGGGATACCAATACCCTTTTCGTACTCGTCTAATATATTATCCCAATGCGTTATTTCTTCTTTAGCTGTTCTGGTCATTTATTATATCTTTCCATTCTGATATTTTATTATAAGGCAATTCTATAAAACCAATCTCATTTGTCTCACACCAGCTTTTCTTTTCTCTATCTCTTTTTTTATGTTTTAAAAAATTTAGTTTGTTCTGATGAAAAAATGGAACATACTTGTAGTGCTGTTCACCATGAACCTCTATACAAATTTTAGCAAGCGGTAGATAAAAGTCAAGGTACAAAATTTCAGTTCTTCTCAAAGGTATCGGAACTTCCTCTAAAATCTGATAAGTAGGGAAAATATTTTTTATGACTTCCCTAGCTTGTAAATGTAGTTCAGATTTATTCTGTCTGCTACCTTTGGCTATATGTCCTGTTAATTGCCATTTTTGTAATTTGCCATCTAAATCAATAATGTCCATACCATCACATGCCCATTGTATCTTTCACTTGATTCCAAAGAGTGTTATATACTTCTGGATTAGAAGCGATATAATTTCTAGCTTTTTCTTCACCCTGAAATTTAGGGGTGTCTTCTATACAAGAAATAGTATACCAAGCACCAGCCTGATCCACCAATCCAATATCTTTAGCCAAATTAAATACTTCCATCGCTCTATCTATACCTTCACCATACCGTAAGAAGCTTGTAATCTTGCCGCCAGGAGGACCTAGAGCCGAACAATTTACCATCCAGTGTATTTTTTGTCCAATCTGAGTATCTTCTTTGCCCACTTTCCATGGCTCAAAATAAGTAGCTCTTAGTTTAACATCAGTTTGATAAGCAATAGCTTGTCCAGATTTTTCCTTAAACTCTACATTACCATGACCTGGATTACCCATTAAGTGAGTAATGCCAATAACAACATTTTTATTAACAGGAATTACATTTGCTACTTTTCTGCAAAACTTAGCCAATAGCTTTGCTCCATCTGCTCTTTGCATTTTACCCATGTCAGCAGTAATTTCAGCTTCTGTACATAGTGCTGAATAAGAATCTATAATTAGTACAGATCCTGGTTCTTCATTAATGATTCTTTCTCCGATAGATAAATACTCTTCAGCATGTAGTATCTTGCCTTGCTGAGATCCTATGACATGAAACTTATCTAAATTCAAACCTGGAATACCTTCTAAATCCCTCTTCTTCAATCTACCTTCTATGTTTAAATAATAGACATCTCTACCATCTGCAAACGAACTGTGTGCATATTCTTTTCTTTGTGCTGTAGCAGCGAAGTCTAAGGATGTTGTTGTCTTGCCACACTTAGGATGTCCGGTGAAAATCATAAAGCTACCTTCTGGGACACCACCGTTCAACACAAGGTCTAAGCAAGGAGAAACAGGAATAGTTATCAAGTTTTGATCTACCACAGAATTAGCGGACAACATAATCCCATCACCAAATTGTTTTTTTACTCCATCTTGGATTTTGTTTTTTGTTGCTGGAGTTTTACTTTTGGTTTTGCTCATCGTCTAAATCCTTCAGTTTTGATAAAATGTTTTTAGTAGTTTTGTGTTTCTTGTAAGTGGACTTATCCCTATCTAAGTCTATTGTAACATCTTTGTTCTGTTTAGACAAGATCTTTTCATGTTTCTGTATTACTGGTGTCAAAAATTTAGATCTTAGAGAGTAGGTTCTATAGCACTTTCTATCCTTGATAGCTGCTATAATTGCCTTGGCACTATATTTTTTCAAAAGTCTGTGTGCTGTAAAAATCTGACTTTTATAAAATGACGACCATTCCTTATTATTCCAAAATCTGTAATGTAAATCTTTTTGTTCAATTCTTGCTTTATTCTCACAAATTAATTCCGTAATATATTGAGCAGCAGATACTTCCTTGCCGTTCGAATATTTAGAAATGTATTTATTCACGAGCTTTGTTGATTGCGTTCTTGTACTTGGAGTTGATATTGCTTTGTCTGTCGTCAGTTAGTTGAGATGCTGCCTGTGTCATTATAGTAACACTTTTTGTTCTTTTGCCAGACGTTTCTTGGATAAAAGAATCAGCCTTACTAGATACCGTTTTAATGTTTGCGCTATTGGAACTTTCTACACCAACAATATCTACTACTGTTTGTTCAGACAGATTTAATTCTTTAGCGATTTGCTTATTTTCCATTTGAATAACTTCCTTCAAATATCGAACAGCATATTCTTTAGTCTTGGATACTTTTGCCATTATTCCATCTCTCTTTCTGCATTTCTTAACCATGCAATATTCTTGGTTTTTAAAAAGTTTGTATATAACTCAAATACTCTAGGGGATACCGATTTAAACTCCCATGCTTTCTTGCCAATTTTAGACAAGAACTTATTTGATGTTCCTTCTGAATACATACCGATAGGATTGTATATTTTGCCGTGTGATCCTAGTTTTAAAAAATATCTAGTATTACTACCTAAAGTAACACTTTTGGCTAGGACATCTCCAGTACCATCCTCTAGCCTTGGAAAATTTTTATTATCTAAATACTCATGCTGTCCAAATACTGTGTAGTATTCATATATCTTGCTATCAGGTTCTTGATCATTAATCTGTCTTGTACTCATATTATTTGGGCCAAATCGTTTTTGGCTTCCTTTCTATTCTAGACATTCCATCAGGCAAAACAGTGTTAGGGTCTTCTTTACCTCTATTGGAATAATGTTTTCTTTGTAGTTCAGCCTTATAGTCGTCACTAAATTTTTCTGTGTTTCTCTGAGCCAAGTCTCCTAAAGTTTTTAATTCAGAATCACTTTTCTTCACAGAGCTGTTTAAGGTAAGCATATCTTCTTGATAGTCTCTACCACAAATTTCCTTACAGCTATCACACTTTACTCTGTCTTTGTAATCGTTGATATTAGCAAAGAGATCAAACGACTTATTGCAGGATTCACAAAAATATGTATATGTTGGCATATTAATTCATAAAGTTAGAAACGTATTCCATCCACTCTTCTGGTATTTCTTTTATTGTAAGCAAGTACTGTGCTATTGGCAAGTATTTTTCACTCTTAGATGGAATATATGGTTTTTTTATTAGAGGCATCTTAGCCTGTTGTGGGGTTTTGTCTCCTTTTTTTAAATTACAGCTTAAACATGCTGTGGTTATATTATGCCAGCCTGTTGCTTTTAAAGAACTATTAGCTGGCCATTTAGATTTGGGTATTACATGGTCATAAGTTAGTTTTCTTGATTTCTTGCCACAATACTGGCATGTATAATTATCTCTAATGAATATATTCTTTCTGCAGAATTTTATTTCTTCTTTAAAGAAATTATAAAACTTAGTTAATTTAATTACAGAGGGTATATATATTTCTTTAGACACAGACTTGACACTATCTTTGTAGTAAGATACAACCTCCACATTGCTTTTGTATCCTTTAGAGCTACCATACCATAGCACCATAGCCTTTTGCCAAGATATGGTGCATAGTGGTGTGTAGTTACAGTTTATAATTAAACAGTCTTTGTGCTTAGACATTTTAAAGCCTATGGACTATCTCTGCTATGATTGGATTTCTAACAATGTCGGAAATTTCTAAATGAGAAAAACCCACGCCGTTGGCTCCTTGCAACCTGTCTATAATAGATCCAAAACCACCCTTTTGAGTGGCGTGTAGATCTGATTGGTCTAGATCACCCGTAAGAACCATTTTGCTGTTCATGCCAATTCTAGTTAATAGCATTTTTAATTGATCATAAGAGGCATTCTGACATTCATCTGCTACAATGAAAGCATCATGGAAACTTCTACCTCTCATCAAACCCAAAGGCACAATTTCTATTGCCCTGCCAGATTTCAATTTATGAAAGTGTTCCATTTTAAGAAAATGATTAACTTCATCAAATAATGGCAATAAGTATGGATGTAGTTTTTCTTCAGCACTACCCGGCAAAAAGCCTAGCTTTTCTCCTGCTTCGACAACAGGCCTAGTGATAACTATCTTTTGTACCTTATAATCTAAAAGATATTCTAGGGCCATACCAACAGCAATATGTGTTTTACCACTGCCGGGAACACCCTGACAGAAGGTAATAGTGCTTTCTGCTACAGTTCTAATGTAATCTTTTTGATTTATAGATCTTGGCTTAAGTCTATTTTTAAATCCAACGATATGTTCTTCAGGGGCTAGCTTATCAGCAGCCTTTTTAATTTTGCGTTTTCTCAAGGTTGTACCTCTCTAGGAGTAGAACTAAATCAGACATGCGCCGCCAGCACAGCTAATTTCCTCTATCCCTGTGGTATTGTCCTCTGTCTCCAAAAGCTGTGTGTAATCAACTTTACTGAAACTGTTAAACAAATCTGTATACCTTTTCCAATTATATACGTCCTTCATACAGTATGTTAAACGCTTTAAATCTTCGTCAAAATATTTTTTAGCAAATCTTTGCATCTTAATAGAGAATAGCTTCTTATCTTCACTGTCTGTATCAGATGCTTGCTCTAAAGTCATATAGTCACATGCAGCCCATAGATTATTATCAAAAGCATTTAGACCTAACTCAATTAAACCAGAGCACCATAGCGAAGCATCACCATATTCTTTAGCTATTTCTTTAGGAGTATATACTGTTGTGAATGGTGCTTGAGGATAATCTTTATCACCGCTTTGTGGTATAAGACTAATACCTGCAAAAAACTTTCTATTATTATAAATAAATTTTGTTACATCTTCCCACTCTTCAGGTTTTACAGTAACTGTATTGCTTACATTATGGCTTAAAAACTCTTGAGTGCATAAGGATCTGTTTTTACCTGAATGAACCCAATTCTTTTGAGCGTCTTTAACAACACCAAGCATTTCTACAGCAGGTAATTGATTTTTAAGCTTAGAACCATCAGGCACTTCAATAGGGAATTTTACAACTTCATCGGTATCATTAGCAGACCATGAAGATTTTTCACAAGCTAACGGGTTATAACTTTTAAAGTGTAGATATGGAGCTTCTAGAATATTAGCTTGAACATGTCTAATATACCTCTTAGCGTGATGAGGATGGATTCCAGAACTTGTTCCAAGCATACTACTGCTTGTACCTTCTGGTTTTAAACACGTTACTCTAGCGGCTTGATTGATATTAATTTTTTTAGACAATTCTTTATTAGTATCAACAGCAATTTTTGCTCCTTTTTTGAGTACCTTCTCTGTGAGTACAAGATCATGTTTTTCCATGATGCCTGTAAGCGACACTCCAAGAAGTGCTTCACGTTCAAAAATAGCGTTTGTAATATCTCCTAGATATTCTAGGTCAGTAAACCCTGCTTGCAAAGTGCCAATGATTGCAGCGGCTCTACATCTTTCATAAAAATCTTCTTCGTCTACAACAGATGAGCAGTTAATTGTAGAAAGATTACATCCTTGCCAACCAGACTTACCAGTTTTTTCATCTACAGGCCACATACCTACTTCTACACAAGGATTAAAAGTCATTTCCGTAGAATCACTCCAAATAAAACCTGGCTCACCAAATTCTTTGACAGAACCCATGAGTGTTTCAAACTGTTCGTATGTGGTGTCGTCTTTTAATAATAAGGCTGAGTTATTACTTCTTGCTCTTTGCGGATTGTCTACATACCAGTTACCAGTTTTAGCTTTTGCCATCTCTTCATCATCTGGACTAAATAACGCTAACGAGGCACTTCTACGAACACCACCAGATAATACAGCATCGCTGCTGTGCATAATAATATCATAAGCATCGATTGGTCGAAGTTTTTTTTGTTTGTTTTCAAGACATTTCTCCAATAATTCTCTAATTTTTTCTAAACCATTTTGTAATGGCTCAAAGCCAGGAGCTTTGCCAACGCCAGAAGATAGGGTGGAGCCTTTTTCTCTGATGCTAGAATAATCGAAAACAATATACTGGTCTTTATATTCTTTAAATTTATCATCAGAAGGTTTGGTAAAGTATGAACTAAGTAATACTCCAAGAGCATCTGCCCAGCCTTCAATACTATCTTCTATAATGTATTTACACCCTTTTTTAGGTTTTTCTTTTTGTGATAATGATGGTAATTTTGCAACGTGATGTTTTTGTACACTAAATCCTGTACCGCTACCACATAATAATAGCCAAAAACATTCTTGAAAAAATCTTAAACGATCACAATAAGAGCTAGTACAGTTATAGATCTTAGCGTGACGCTTTAGAATAGGTTCTCCACCAAACTGTAATGCTCTCTGACTACCTAACACCTTCTTTTTGAGCATTAAGTCGTAGGCCCAATTAATGTCTTCTGTGACATTTTCATCATTATAGTGAGTATGCATCATGCCTTGCACTCGCTCAACAGCTTCTTTCCAAGTCTCTCTACGATTCTTGTCCTCCAACCATCTAGCGTACTTAGAAACGAAAGTATAGTTTTGAAGTTCTTGAAGCGCAGACATATCTTCTCCTTAAAATAATTCAGAGTACAGCGACGGCGAAAGAAATAACATAAAGGCCATCAGCTGGGTAAGTGTTAATAAAATTTACAGTCATGATAGTATTATAGTACACCGGATAGATCTTGCAACCACGAAACATTCGGTTTTATTTTTATAATCTCTATCTTACTTTGTTTAACAAAAAGGTCGAATTTTTTTTGTTCTTTTTCGTTGAATAATTTTGTTCCGTGGCTATCCCACATTATTACTTTTTTTATTCCTTCTTGGTGTAGGGCGAGAATACAGTCGTTGCAACACTGACCTGTAATATATGCAATACCGTTGTCTGGGCGTACAACACAATTAGACAAAGCATTGCGTTCTGCATGAATCATCCAATCATATTTTTCTGGACGAGTTTTTGGTAACGATTCATCATCCATACCTTTAGGAAAACCATTGTATCCAACACCCAGTATCCTGTTGTGCTGATCTGTAATTACACAGCCGTGTTGTGTATGAATGTCATGACTGCGTTGCGATGCAACTTTTGCAATTCCTAAAAAATAGTCTGTCCAGTTTGGCCTCATCTTTTATCCTATTGGTATCTCAGTTTGGATGTTGGGAAAATCTTTTAAAAATTCTTCAGGGTTGTTGAAGTTATCTTCTAATGGTTGTTCTTTAGATTGCTTAATTGTTACGTGATCTATTTCTTCTGGTTTTATCGTTATATTTATGCCATTTTGATCATAGACCTCCTGAAGGTACTGCAGTTTATTTTTCTGTGCGTGTAATGCTTCGTAATTTATTATGCACTTAGGTTTGTCAAAGTTGTTATATATTTCAGTAATTTTTTCTTGAGCATTTTTTATCTGATTAAGTTTACCTAAATATGCTTCTTTATCCCAAGTAACCTTGAGTTTTTTGCATTCTTCTATTCTATCCATATTTTTTTCGTTAGTATCAACATACCATACATTATTTAAGTTTCCTTTAACTTCACTAATATGCGTCAACAAAGCACTTTTTCTGTGTGGTATTATTAAAGCATTGCAGTGTTTTAGTATTCTGTTTATATCTATATTATTATTCATCCTGTCTGTTTCTTCTAAAGATGTTTGACTTAAGAAAACTTTTGCTATTGTATTTTTATTCATAGTTTTGTTTAAAAACTTTACACTTACTTCATACAATTCTTCGTTAGATGGTTCGATAAATCTTTCCATCTCTTCGATAAGTTTCTCTATAGGCATTGAGTGATATTCACGAACTAAGCCTGATAAATTTCTAATTAAAAACTGCTGATGTGCATCAAGCCATCCCGCATACTTATATATATAATTGCTTTTGTGAGCAGCCATTAACTGTACAACTTTTGTTTTTATGTACATATTCCAAAAGATATGATTGAAAAATTCACCCAAACAAAACCATTCTTTAAAATTTGAACGAATTGTTGACAGTATGAAATTTGTACCAACTCTACCACAAGCTGACAACATGATAGCATTTGTTTTGTTACAGCTTGGAGAAGTGTTCTTTGATTTCATCAAATTTACCTTTATTGTTTAGTTTATATAGTCCGTTGCTATCAATTTCCAGATCTTTAATATTAAAATCATGAGTAAGTATTTTTTCTCTAGAATTATATCCTCTATATTTATAGTCTCCGTGATATAAATGCTCTACGACACCTTTGCAATAGCCAACATCTACGCCAGAAGATTTGTCTAGATTTTGATAATAATTTAAAAAATCTTGTATCAAATTATTAGGCATTGCGAATATCTTATAATTAACAATATCACCTAACCAAGCATATAATTGCAAGCCGTCATTACTACCCATAATATGTTTATCATAAAAGCCGTTTGGTAAAAGTGATCTGCGACATCCCCAGGATAGTCCAACAGCCAAGCTGCGTCCTATAGGTTCATTATGATGTATGTAAGAGTGTAGTAGCTTGGCATAAGAAAAGCAGTTGAGATTATGATTAAAATGATTGTCTAGTTCTACCACTCTTTCAAACGGTTGACCAAAACACTTCTCATCTAATAATTTATCTAATTCTGTAAGCCAATCATCATTATGAAATACTACATCTGTATCTACCCATACAATTTTATCTGCACTGTCAGGCAAAGTTTCTAAAGCTATATTGAAACATCTTTCCTTTTGCCATAAAAAATTTTCAGGCTTAGCTACAATTTGTATAGCGTCATCTATAAAAAATTGAGATGCGTCTGTAGCTAATTCTACTGTAATTAGATCATGAGCAAAGTTTTTTCTAAATTTCTCATAGTTAGATTTTCTAACAGGATTATTATTATAATTAAAATATGAGCATATTGCTTTAATCATTGAAGTCATGTTCCTGTATACGTTTTTCTATATCAAGATTAAATGCAACCGACTTAACTAAGTTAATATTGAAGTCTCCATCTTCGTTAGAATCACACACATGCGGATTGTATGTGGTAGTCCTAATAAAATTTACGATCATTTTTAGTAGCCGTTCTTTTTGTCGATGTGCATAGGCTATCTCTTCAAAAAGGAAAGCTAAAAATTTGTGTATGTCTGTTGTTTTGCATGGTAGCATACCCATATTTATACCGTAGCATACCCAATGAAAATACAGCCTTTCTTTTTCTGTCACGCTATGTTCTTTACAATAAGGTTGATAAAAGTTAGAAACCTCAGGGTATTGTTCTGAGTATGTAACTTCATCGAAAAATTGATTACATTTATTTTTGTTATAAAAATCTTTTAGTGTTATGCCCATAATTTAATTTTTGTAAGCAAAAAACCTATGAAAAGGACAGTCCATAATACCAATAATTCTATCCATCAATAACTGTTCAGTAATGTCTACCAAAACATTACTATCACATACATCGACAACGCCTTGATATACATCTTGGTTTCCAGGTATGTCATCAATAACAACTATAGTGTCAGTATGAGCGAATTTTTTACAATCATGGACATCTTGAATTAAATCGTCTGTAGTATGACCCCCATCAATATGAATTAAATCATATTTTTGTGTCGGAATATGTTTTTTTATAGTGGTATGACTATTACCAGCAGTAAATATACAGTCATAATTCTGTGCTAAATAATCGCAACTACTTTGGGTATAAGGATGGCTGAATAAATCAAAACCTAGTACTTTTAATTTTGGGTTAGCATATAAACACAAGCCTATTGAATGTCCTCCATTAATTCCTACTTGGACTAAACTTTCAGACACTCTAGATAAATTGTACAAGTTGTTTCTTAGTGAATACTTTTCTTTATCTAAAACAAAATAGCTTGCATGATTGTATAGGCAGTTTCCTTCAAAATCAGGCAAGTATGGTTTTACAGATTCATTTAAGTTTTTGACTATTTCAGAATCAATAAATTTATTGTCGTTAAGCATTAACTATTTCCTTAGCCATTTCTAGTCTGTATTGATTAATTTGATTGTGCGTGTAACCAAGCTCTTTTGCTCTTTTCCACGATGTGCCGTGACCTAAATGATATACTTCCATATTAGGAAAACCAACTTCTTCCGGCGCGTAGTGCCTGCAAATCTTGGTATGATGTCTTGAAATATTAAATACTTTCATTATATCAGAAAGTGTGTTTTGATGATATACAGCTTCAAGGAAGTCTTGATCTCCAAAACATCTTCTATTTCTTTCTTCATAATGTTTTTTGCACCAATTAACAATATTATTTTTTTGTTTGATTAAGAATAAAATATATTTTTCCCAACCATGACTGTCTCCAGAGGCAAAGCATGAACAACATTCGTCTCTCCAATGTACTTTACTACTTATCTTGTGATCAAATCTAAAGCTTTTATTTATTACATCATAATCAGATATAAAAGAAGGCTCTTGTATTGTGTGGAAAGCAGCTATTTCTCTTTGTGCAGCCAACCAATATTTATGAACTGGATTTTTTTGTTTTAGTCCTGCACCTCCCCTAACTTCTATATGTACTTCTTGCACTAAGTCCATATACTGATTAAATAGTGATGATTTTTTGGCATCGTCAATAGACAAAATGATAGGATCAAAACCTTGCTTTTTCCAGCTCTCTTCCCACACACCTAGCAAGCTCTTATGCATTTCTTGATCTGGATCATTTAGATTTTCATAATACGTATATATTTTTGTCATAGCGTATTGATTTCACAAGGGACATCAAAAATTTTACTAATCCAATAAACAAAACCAGACCCCCAATCATACACACTGTAAGATACATTATTTTTGCTTTCAGAAAGAATCTTTACATCTAAAGCTGTATGTAATAATTTTTCATCTTCTATGTCTTTATTTTGAAAATCAGTTAAAGTAAGGGTAGAAGGAGCATAGGATGTATGCGTACTCTTTTCGTGTATAATGTGTATCTTTTTGCTCTTGTTAACTTTCTTAATGTATGCCTTTAAATCATTGCAGTCCGACATGATGATTAGATTTTTACACTTACTATCTTTCAAATATTTTTTTGCCATTTTATAGTATTCACTATAGTCATGATCAAAAGATTTGTAATTAGGATTTTCTTTAATACAATCTGGTAAATCAGCTATTTCATCTTCTAAGTTAGATACGCTTTTCCTGTCGCCTAGTCTAAAGTGTAAAACATGATAGTCTTTTATATTAAGTGCTTGATAAAGATTTTCTACATCTTTATGAAAGTAAATATGAAATTTAAAATATCTTTTGCATTTATCTGTTAAATTGTAGTTTCGTAAGAAACATCTAGCGTTTATATCATAGTACGGCACAATTAGAACATCATGATAAAATGAAGATATCGCTAGATCCTTTGAATTACTTATGATCTGGTTCAGTGTCTTTTTCATGTGCATAGACCAATTTTGGGAACCTCTATTGGATTCTGCTTCTACTTCTAAGTCTATGGGCTCTGATTGGGTTTCAGGGGCTGTGGTTAAAATAAACTTACCGATAGGATGTTGTTTAAAATCAAGGGTTACAGAGGCTTCTGTGTGATGACACAAGTTTTCAAATAGATGGACAGAACCTCTGAGAAAATCCCCTATACCACCACTAAATCTCTTAGTGTAGCAATTAGTTACACTTTTTAAATTTGATACATTTACAGGATATATACTAGACAGCTCAAAATGAGATAAGTCATAATCATCTCTGTATAGTTGTAAAATAAAATTATACAAGATATCCATATGGTGTCTTTGTGTAATTACCAGTATGGATTTTACCAACCATTCATCTAACTGAGACTTATCTTTGCAATAGTCATACTGTAAAAAGTATTCAGCAAAATTTACTAAGTCTCCAGTATTAACAAATTCATTAAGTATTTCTTTAGGTTCGGTCATTTTGTTCCTGTATCCATTTATATGTCTTCTCTAATCCATTATAAAGTGTCATAGAGGGCTGCCAACCTAATTCTTTTTGTAAAAGTCTATTATCAGAATTTCTACCATTAACGCCTACAGGACCGTCTATGTTTTTATATTTAACATTCTTGCCAGACAATTTAATAATCATTTCTGCAAACTGATTGATGCTCACCATTTCTTCGCTACCAATGTTAACTGGCCCAGTAAAGTTTGATCGTGTTAATCTTAATGTGCCTTCTATACACTCATCAATATATAGGAATGATCTTGTTTGCTTACCCGTTCCCCAAATTTCAATAGTATCTCCTTCTTCTGCCCTAATAACTTTTCTACACAATGCAGCAGGAGCTTTCTCTCTACCTCCATCCCAAGTGCCTTCTGGACCAAATATATTATGATACCTAGCTATGCTTACGTCTAATCCATGATTTCTTTGTAATGCTAAATAAAATCTTTCACTAAATAGTTTTTCCCATCCATATTCACTATCTGGTGCGGCTGGATATGCAGAATCTTCGCTACATTTTGGGTTGTCTGGATCTTCTTGATTGTATGCTGGATACATGCAGGCACTACTGCTATAGAATAGTTTACCTATTTTTTTGTTGACAGCTATTGAGCCTATGTTAAGATTAATTTGTGCAGAATTATGCATGATGGCTGCATCGTTCTCTCCAGTGAAAATATATCCTGCTCCACCCATATCTGCTGCTAGTTGATAAACTTCGTCAAACACTTCTCCATTAGGCAAAGACATTACTCTTTCAGCATTTCTAAAATTACACAAATCTCCTAATGCAAAATCATCAGCTTCTGTTGTAGAAAAATCTGGTATCTTTAAATCTGCACCCCTTACCCAATATCCATCTGCCTTTAATGTTTTAACAAGATGTGATCCTATGAATCCACCCGCCCCACACACTAATGCTGTTTTCATTGTTCTCTACTTTCTTTAAGTTTGCTATAGTTTTCTAAGTTAGTCAAAACGTTATCGTTGCACAAATATTGCAAGATGTGTGCTTCTGCCTTTTGGTCTTCTGATGATTTAAGATCAAAGTATGTTTTATTCTTATAATATCTATTGTAATGTCTATGGAACTTGGTGTTGATGCAGTTTACGCCGTATTTGCTAAAATTAGATTGGTCTTCGTCAGACCCAAACGCACTAAAACCAAGTATATGTAAATTATTGAAACCCGACTCTAGCATTTTTATCAACGTAACAAACCCACCAGTACCATTTAGTTTCTTCTCTTCCTCTTGGGGTACTTTAAACATTAATCTTCTGTCCCTCTCAAAATATTTAATATTATTTAGATCATAATTTTCTCCAAACAAATCATCATTAACATAAATTGATGAGGGTCTATTGTTAAAGTTCTTGTTGTCATCTATATATAATGCATAGACTATGTTAGGATTTTTGTCTATTAATATCTTTATCCAATTTTTATAATTATTATATTTTTCAGGATTAATTGAATTCCTTGGTCCTTCTTCAAAATAACCATAGTATGATAATACTATATCTATTTTAGTGTCGTCAGATAAAATACCCTTATCATAATACTGCTTGGCATACCAATAATTGTGGCATATTATTTTGTCTGGACTTAGTTCTTTTATTTGAGAGTTTAAATATTTGCTATACTCTACTGGGTATAGATTGTCATCATCAATTCTACCACCTAAATATAGGATAGTGTCGTTTTTCTGTAGATCTGTGTATTCATATATATCTTCTATACTACATTTTTCAATATTCATGTTGTGCCACCTAGCTTGATTACATCAATAAGGTCCTTAATTACCTCTGGTGTGTGAGCCATAGAGAAGTGGTATAACCCATTTCCATTCACAAACACTCCCAATTTCTTTAGTTTTTCTGAGAATAAAGCTTGGGCCTGTCTAGGTTCGTATAAGTCTCTTTGTTTTCTATTCATTACAAATTTATCAGTAAAAATGAGTCTGTTAATTGGCCCACATCCCATAACTCTTATTGGCTTGTTGTTAGTAGCAAAGAAATTATTTAATGTATCTCTAAATGTCCGTCCCGCACTATTCAAAACGTCATATTTAATATAGCTTTTTTCAATAATAGATTCTAGAATACATTTACATGCATATATTGACAAAGGATTTGCCGAAAAAGTACCTCCATAAAACACTCCTTTAGTTTGCATAATATGTGGTAAGCCACCAACAACACCAATAGGAAAACCACCTCCCAAAGCTTTGCCGTATGTAACTAAATCAGGAGTTACGTCAAAAACACCAGCACCGCCTTTTGCAGATAGCCTGAACCCTGTCATGACTTCATCAAATATTAAAAGAACTCCTTGCTTAGAACAATGTTTTTTTAACTCATCAAGAAAATCTTTAATGTCAGATCTGGGGTTGGAACCCTGAACAGGTTCTATGATAACCGCAGCCATATCTGGCGTAATGTGTTTAAAACAACTATAGTCATTGTAAGATAATACCTTAAATAACTTATTGGTTTCGTTAGGGACACCCTTGTTATCAGGATGTTCTTGTAAAAAACCGTCCAATCCACCATGCCACCCACCATGAAATCTACCTATTAAGCTTTTACCTGTATAGGCACGAGATAGTCTTATAGCCCTCATGTTTGCTTCTGTACCAGAGCTACAATATATATATTTGTTGTCAAATTCAGGATTTATATATTCTTTTAAATATTCATCAACTATGTTTGTATAATGGTTTGGCACAGTGTATATGGTGCCTTCTTGTATTTGTTTTGTGATTTTTTTAACTAAATCATTACCATGTCCGATAATTTGTGCTCCGGACCCCATAGTGGTATCAATATATGTATTGTTTTGGTAATCTGTAATATAGCATTTATTTGCTGTTTTAACTATCATAATTTTCTACAACGATAAGACCATCATTATGAACAAAATCATTAGAGTCATCTAATTCAGAGTATGTAATGTTAAATTCTTGTTTGTCTAAATAGCTAATCAATCCTTCAAATCCATCACAAATGTCTTTACCATATTTTTGTGGAGTTCTTAAAAATGCTTGACTGATCAATATCTTTCCGTTTGGATTTAGCATAGCAAAACAATTTTCAAAAGTGTGAGAAAGTGACTCCAAGATATACCACAATAATTGATTTAAAACAACGATATCATATTTTACATTCGAAGAAAAGTCTATTGAACTAATATTACCGCTAACAAAATTTAAATTAGGAAACAGTTTTACGGCTTTTTTAATAGCTGTAGCACTGATGTCCATTCCTACAACATTACACGCTGGCAAGGATTCTTGGATTATTTTAGTAGTATAGCCCAAACCGCAACCAACCTCAAGTAATGAATCAGGATTAATTTGTTGTAATTGATTAGCCAGCCTTTTTCTGCTGTGGTCATAATAGTGACTAATTTCTCCATCGTTTCCTGATTGATTCCATGGATCATCTTCGTTTTTATATAGTGACTCAAAATCACCGACAAACTCTAATTTGTCTCCTTTTGGTTTAAAAACGTAATTAGTTTTTGATTCGCCACGCTTCTGCATGATTGCCTCCGAATATCCTTCCATTCGCATTACAGTTGTTACATGGTGACAGTGACCTATCTCCATTTTTCAATTTGTTTCTAAACTCCATCAACTTAGCATCTTTCCATATGTCGATTAAATGTTTATCTTTAACGTTACCGAATTTCACAGTGCGATTATACATATCTTGACAACACAATAATGCATCACCATTCCAATCTATCATCATAGCATAGTGTGTGTAAAAACAAGCAGATTTACCTGATTGTATCAACTTTTGTTTAGCTATATCTGACAAATGTTCAAAACCTATATTCCCAGCTCTGTTTGTGTACAAAAGGCCATAGTCTTCAGATTCATCATACCATCTATCTCTTAAAGAATATAATCCCTTATCTATATTGCAGCTTGCGAAGAGATTATTGAATATATCTATTTGCTCAGGACCATCATACATACTTACAACAAATTGTCTCAAACCTGCTTTATATAAATTAGTAATTAATTCCCTGCCTTTATTTTTCCTTACCAACATATCTCCATTAGTTACAATCTCTACATGAATTCCTCTGTCTCCAAATTCTTTAACAATATCAGCGATGTGTTTAGTCAATAAGGGTTCTCCCGTTCCACTTATATTAACGATTCCGGTAAAATTTAAACTCAATAGCTGTTCAGCTATATTCCTAGCCAAATCAGTATCCATATGAATATTTTGGTTAGGATATACACTTGGGTCTGCACGAGGACAAAATACGCATTTTCTATTACATATTTCGTTAATGTTTAATTCTATAAAGCTAAATAGTGGTATCGCATCGTACATTTGCACAACATTAATGGATGGTTGCTTTCTTTCTATATTGTTTTTCAAACCATCTTTCATTTTACTTTTATCAACTTCAAACATTTTTATTGCCCCCAACATCTTCTCTATGTATGTCGTTAGGGTTTAATTGTACCCAATATATTTCATAACAAATTGTATCTTCTAGTGCTTCAAATCTATGGAATGCTCCAGGTTTAGCAGTAGTCATTTCTCCTGTACCAATAACAGTTTCGTCAATCAAATCATAATCATTTTCATATACAGTGACCTTAAGTTTTCCTTGCTCTATATAAAACGCATTGTACTTGTGTTTGTGTTGATGTTTAGAACAAAACCCACCTTTGTTAGCTTCTATTCTATGAATTTCAAAGTTAGAATTTTTAAATATATCTTGTGTTTTACCCCATATTTTCCCTTGAGTATTCATATAAGATCCTCTACGAAGCTTATTATAAAGTCTGATGGTTCTGTATTGTATGAATTTTTCTCAAAACTAGGTTCTGCTGTATCTTTAAGCATGCATAATGATGCGTCTATCTTACCGTTGTTATGAAGCCAGGCTAATATTTTGCTTTCTTCAACAAAGTTGTGGTGCCTCTTTACCAGACCTTTATTCTTAGCTTCTGCAAAACTATTTATTTCTCCCATAGTTTTTTGTATTTCGTCGTCTATTAAGGTAAAACCTGTTACATATATTTTATTGTCTTTTTTCAAATTTTCAAAGATTGTAGAATATCCTGTTCTGGCTGATCTACTAAACCTGTATGAACAACCATATGTATTTAACATATTGTTCCATTCATGCATTTTATTGGGTTGATAATATATTTTTTTATATTTATTTTTATTAATATGGAAAAAATCATACCATTCTCTTAAAAATGTTTCCTCTAATTCAGAGCCATACGTTCGAAGTGTTTGGTCTATACTGTATTGCTTTTCCATATAGTTTCTATATATATGACAACACATGGCTAATTTACCAAATTTGGTGCCATTATTTTTGCCAACAACACATAAATTAAACCTATAAATATCATTGAAACTATCTATAACACGATCAAGGTTTAGGTTTACGGAGGGCTTATTGCCTACTATTATAATAGAATCATTACTCATTTTAAAAATTTAGCTTTACATAATGTTCTAATTTTTTCTTTTACGCTATCGTCCCACAAAAATTCATTTACCATTTTATTATATGGCTTGTAGTTTTTCCAATTTTGTGCATAGTGGTCTGCGTTGCTATGTTCTCCCCATTCTCCAATATACTGTGCATTCATAGTAAAGGTAGATATTTTAATAAAATTGTTTAAAGCTAAGAATCCACTCATTACACTGTCTTGACTCGTTACTACTTTGGTTGGGTCCATACCATATTGTTCACAGTATTCCAATATTTGTTGATGCGGCCTACCCCTATAGTCATCTGGTAGCATAGCATAGTAACCTTCCATAAAAGGAGCCACAACATCATATGCTCTTTTAAAAAACCCATATCCCCAAATATGTTCCATTTGCATAAATTTGTTATTATTTCTCTCTTGCTGTTTATCCCAATCGTCGTATCTTGTAAGATAGTCACAATGCTTAAAAACATCTGTATGTCTATGAATTTCACCAAAACAACTCACCATACTGATATCTTTATCATCCTGGAATTTATCCATTAAAAAATTAAGTTGCTCAAGATAGTAATCGTTTAATACTATATCGTCTTCTATAAATATAGCAGAATCTGCCCTATCAAAAATAAATTCTCTTGCTCTTTTTTGATTAAAAGCAACACCTAAGTTGCATTCACTAGCAAAGACTTTGGATTTAGGAAAATGCTTACTAAAAACATCTACACTGTTTTTTACTTTGGGCTTATCATCCGTTAGTATTCTTGCACCATCTTGAAACAAAAAAACCTCAGCGTCCTTGACTTGAGGCTTTAATGCTTGCAATACTTTATCTAAATAATCTGGACGATTATACGCATATACTACTATTGGTCTTGACATTATAATCCTAGATACTGTAGTGAAGTTAACTCTTGGTTAGTTTATTATAAACTAAAAGAGCAACCACGCCACCACCAATTCCCATAAAAATTCCCGCAGGCTCTAACGCACTATAAAATCCTAATAAATAAGATGCTGCTCCGCCGCAATACGACCCAGCAACACCAAGGGCTACTGTTTGAAAAAACCCTAATTTTTCTTCACCAGGAACTATACTCTTAGCAATAGACCCTACAAAAATACCGTATACACACCATATTAATAAACTAAACATTGCTTACCTCTATTAAAGAATGAACTTGTTCGTGACTCAAATCGCTTGCAGCGTCCAATATTTTCTCACACAAAACACTTCCATGTTTTTTATATTCTTCCCTTGGCATATTTTGTCGTAATATTTTTTTAAGACGCATTTTGGTATACCATCCACGCCTTACACTTAATGTTTTAATATGACTAGCATAAGCAGTACATTTTTGTTCAGTACTAGTCAGCATTTTGAGTTCTGTTTTATTACAATCTTGTATAACTCTGATCAAAGTAAGAAATACCCCAATCAGCATAATAACAGCTATGACACTACCAAAGTTAGCCTTCGGATCTATGTCAGAATCTATAGCAATTTTTTCTGCAATTGTTTCTAATTCATTCATGATATTACTTCGGCCTTATGTTAATATAAAATTTACCATCCCTGGCTCCAGTTTTTAAAATACCATCCGATGATACTTGCACTTTAGCTTCAACTGGCGGACCTCCGCCTACGACTGTAGGAGCATATCCAGCAGTATTAATTCCAGCAACTGGGTTATACCCTGCAGTATTATACACTATATTGTCGTCAATATTATTAATAGTCGTTTTTAAAATTTTATTGAATAGTTCTCTATTACTCATCGTCTTTTCTGTCTATAAAATATTGAGCTATATCTTGTTTGAATTTTGGTTTATTTGGCAGTAACTCTATCAGACCTTCCGTAATTTTTATGTCTGTATCTGGGTCATAGTTGTGGTTATGTAGTATTTCGTTTTTTTCCCAATACTGTCTGTTGGCAGTATTCCCATGATACAAATGCTCTATACTACCTTTAATACACCCAATTTGACCGTTGACGTTCTCATTATTTTTGAGTGCCCATAATAGGTATTTACGCCTCATTCTTGGGGGTAGGACTAATACTTGCTGATGATCCCATAACCCTAGCCAAGCTATTAATTGTAAAGCGTCATTATTCCCTAAAACATCACAATCAAACAATCCACCATCTATTATATTTCTCCTCATTGCCCAACTAAAACCTATGGCTGGCCAATCTTGCTTTTCTTTATTAAGATGATCTTGTGCAAACGATATCTTGTTGTGTGTAGAATTAGTAGACTTCTCGTATACTTGATCGAAACATTGTGCCACAGGATATTGATTTAAAACTTTATCTATGTCTTTTAATATGTTGTTATTATTAAAAATAATATCACAATCTACCCAAACAATAATATCTATATCATTGGGTAGGGTATCTATCAAAACATTTAACAGTCTCTCTTTTTGCCAAACTATATTAGAGGTTGTTCCTTTTAGCTTTATACTGTCTTCTATAAAAAAATCCTGATCATCAATGGCGAGTTCTGCTGTATAAATTTTGTGTGGAAAACGTCTACGAAACTCTATATAGTTATTCTTAATCCTATTAGAGTTTGTAAAATTGAAGTACGAAGTTATAAATGCTATACTCACAAAATATCTTTAATTTCGTTGTGCAATTCCGTTTTATCGCTAGACCATTGCCATAAACCATTACTACCTAATTCAATATCCTCACTAATATCAAACAGATGTTTGTTTAATATATGTGTATAAATTGGACGTTGACTACTAGTGGTGGTAATTTTAATGTCATTTAAATAATTTAATTTATTTTGCACAACCATAAAGTCATCAATAGCTTTGGTTAATAGAGGTAGACTAATGTCTTGATGGAAATCACGACAAAAACTGTTATTCCAAGCTCCCTGCCAAGTAACAATTTGATGTAATTCATTATTGCCTACAATAGAAAAATCATACAAGCCCTTAGGCAAAACATCTCTTCTTACAGCCCAAGCCAAATCATACCTACCTATATTAGATATGACAGGATTATTCTTTAGACTATATTTCTCATCTGCCTGTTTGATTTTTGCTAGATACCCCAACTGATCATTAACATGGCTAAAAAGTTGGCATATAGGATATTCGTCTAATGCAACCGTTGCCTTTTTGTACCATGACAAATCTTCAAAAATAATATTGGGATCTAACCAAGCTATTTGGTCAACAGAAGACTTTAGTGATTCTATACCTATGTTAATTAATCTTTGTGGTTGCCAAAGCATATTAGATTCGTCGGCAGATATCCTAATAGAATCATCAATCCAAAAATATTGATCGGCAAAAGCAACTTCTACTACAGTTAAGGGAGCATTTAGATTATTTTTAAATTCTATAAAATCCTGTCTAACTTTGTCAGAATTATTAGGATTAAAGTAGTAGGTTATACATCGTAACATGGTTATCTATAAATTATATTACTTTTTTGTTTTGATCCATCTTCTGGCTCGCAATAATTGCAATCAATTTTCTTAATTCCGTCACCACTAATATACCATCCTTTACCTTTGCAAACAGGACAGTCTTTACGTTTTGGCTTTTTGATAACTGTATCATTACCGGCAGCAGCTTTTAAAACTGCTCCAGCTAAAGTTACTACAGAAGTAGTACTATATTTAGGTGTTGCAGCAAAAGCGACTGTCATCATTAATACCACACAGAATAATTTATTCATTTTTTAAGCCACCTATCTAATAAATCTTTTAATGGCCTTTTGGGTTTTGTAATATGTTTGTCTGTACTAAATAACTTCATAATACCCAATATAAAATCTGTTAAAATTCTAATTAATTGATTCATAAGAAGCTGATCTATCCAGCCACCCTTATGTTCATCTTTTTGTTCATCTGTCATAGATAACTCTCAAATCCATAGTCAGGAAGTTTTTGTGGTGGAAATCCATTAAAATCACTAAAGGCGTAAGCTCCGTTTTGCCTTAACATACCAGCCGCTACGTCTGCGTGTATTAAAAAAGAACCATCAGGAATAGGACCCCAATCTGGATGGCC
>Ga0163111_10000084_pt1 | contig 51278 bp, 37 predicted proteins | sample CRUFie1St18metaG_FD_109645 | JGI IMG/M metagenome (GOLD analysis project Ga0163111, IMG submission 109645) | Marine microbial communities from the Costa Rica Dome - CRUD Field 142mm St18 metaG | ecosystem: Environmental > Aquatic > Marine > Oceanic > Photic zone | place: Costa Rica: the Eastern...
TACAACACCTTCACAAACATCGGCTACAGCAACGGGACTAGCAACAGGAACATATACAGTCACTATCACTGATGCAAACGGATGCTCTTCAACAGCCACAGCAACAATTAACGATATCAGCGGGCCCAATGTATCAATTACATCAACGACCAACGAAACATGTGGAAACGCAAATGGGGAAGCCACAGCTTCCGTATCAGGCGGAACACCACCATATACATATAATTGGAATACTTCACCCGCTCAAACAACAGAGACTGCAACAGGGCTTTCAGCTGGATTATACACATTAACCGTTACGGACGCCAATGGATGTACAGCTAATACCTCTGTAAACATAACAAATTCGTGCCCAACAACACCAGGACAATTTGACCTGCAATTTGTACTCGATCAAGTCAATTGCGCTACTGGACAAGTATATGTAGATATTGAAATTAAAGCATCCTCTCTACCAGATACATTTAGACTTGGTAGTGGGAATCTTAGATTCACCTTTAACCGAGCGGCTATTGATAACCCACAAATTGACTCTCAATTAGGCTTTAGTGGACTTGTAAACACAAGCCCGCTAATCGCATATGGTAGTCACAATCTCAATGGCTCAATTGATACAATTGTATCTTATAATCTATTCTTCCAATCAGGATTCTCTCAAAATGGCCAATTAGTTGATACCACTTGGGCTCCAGTCGGAAGAGTAGTATTTGATATCATTGACCTAAATAATTGCCTAGACTTACAGTGGAATACACAAGCAGATTTTCCTGCAACTGTCTTGAGCCAGTATGTAGATGATGACGGAGTCTTGGATGGGAATGGAGTATTCCTTGATGTAAATGAAGGAACATACAATGACTTATTCATCTGTCAAAGTGATGTTAGTCCAACAGCAAGCATTGATGCGACGACAGACGCAACTTGCGGAGCAGCAAACGGCTCAGCAACAGCTTCGGCTTCTGGAGGTACTGCCCCATATACATACAATTGGAATACTTCGCCCGCTCAAACGGCTGCAACAGCAACGGGATTAGCAGCAGGAACATACACCGTCACTATCACAGATGCAAACGGATGCTCATCCAATGCGACAGCGACAATTAACGATATCGGAGGGCCAACGGCCAATATTGATGCGACCAATGACGCAACCTGTGGTGCAGCAAACGGCTCGGCAGCAGCTTCTGCTTCTGGAGGAACTGCTCCATACACATACAATTGGGATACTTCGCCCGCTCAAACATCCGCAACGGCAACGGGATTAGCAGCAGGAACATACACCGTCACTATCACCGATGCAAATGGATGCTCATCTACAGCCACAGCAACAATAAACGACATCGGTGGACCTTCAGCCAATATTGACGCAACCACAGATGCTACATGCGGAGCAGCAAACGGTTCTGCAACTGCTTCTGCTTCTGGAGGAACCGCCCCATACACATACAATTGGGATACAACACCTGCACAAACATCGACAACGGCAACGGGACTAGCTGCAGGAACATACACCGTTACTATTACTGATGCAAATGGATGCTCATCCACAGCAACAGCGAATATTAGCGACATTGGTGGACCAACCGCCAATATTGATGCGACTATAGACGCGACTTGTGGAGCAGCAAACGGTTCTGCGACAGCTTCGGCTTCTGGAGGAACGGCTCCATACACATACAATTGGGATACTTCGCCCGCTCAAACATCCGCAACGGCAACGGGATTAGCAGCAGGAACATATACTGTTACCATTACTGATGCAAACGGATGCTCAGCTACAGCGACAGCAACTATTAACGACATCGGTGGCCCTTCAGCCAATATTGACGCGACTACAGACGCGACTTGCGGAGCAGCAAACGGCTCTGCGACAGCCTCAGCTTCTGGAGGAGTGGCTCCATACACATACAATTGGAACACATCGCCTGCTCAAACATCGGCAACGGCAACGGGACTAGCAGCAGGAACATACACCGTCACTATCACAGATGCTAATGGATGTTCATCCAATGCGACAGCGACGATTAACGATATCGGAGGGCCAACGGCCAATATTGATGCTACCAATGACGCAACTTGTGGTGCTGCAAACGGATCTGCGACTGCTTCTGCTTCTGGAGGTACTGCTCCATACACATACAATTGGGATACTTCGCCCGCTCAAACATCTGCAACGGCAATAGGATTAGCAGCAGGAACATATACTGTTACCATTACTGATGCAAACGGATGCTCAGCTACAGCGACAGCCACGATTAACGACATCGGTGGACCAACGGCAAGTATTGACGCGACTACAGATGCTACTTGCGGAGCAGCAAACGGCTCTGCAACAGCTTCTGCTTCTGGAGGAACTGCTCCATACACATACAATTGGAATACATCTCCCGCACAAACATCGGCATCGGCAACGGGACTAGCAGCAGGAACATATACTGTTACCATTACTGATGCTAATGGATGCTCATCCAATGCGACAGCGACGATTAGTGACCTTGGCGGGCCAACAGCAACAATCACCACGATAAATAATACTACTTGTGGTTCAGCGAATGGCTCTGCAACGGTATTAGCCAATGGCGGAACTGCCCCATACACCTACAACTGGAGTACAAGCCCTACCCAAACAATGGAAACAGCTACAGGTCTCATCGCAGGAACATACACAGTAGTAGTAATGGATGCCAATGGATGTATCGCAACAGCCATTGCCCAAGTGAATGACCAAAATGGCCCAACTGCTGCCATTATTTCTTCTTCAGACGCGACCTGCAGCTCAGCAAATGGTTCTGCTACAGTCGTAGCATCAGGAGGAACAACTCCCTATACCTATGAATGGGACACAACCCCTATTCAGACAACAGAAATTGCAACAGGTCTACCAGCTGGTTCCTACACAGTAGTTGTAACAGATGCGAATGGATGCCAAACAAATGCTTCAATTATCATTAATGACGCAGGCACACCAACCGCCTCTATTGTTTCATCTACAGACGCAACTTGTGGTGCTGCAAATGGTGAAGCGATAGCTGCAGTTTCTGGCGGAACCGCTCCCTATACATATGTATGGAATACATCACCTACACAAACAACAGCAGTAGCAACAAATCTAATTGCAGGAACATATACTGTCACAATCACTGATGACAATGCCTGTACCTCTTCGGCCTCTGTAACAATTAATGATATCGCTGGCCCTGCCATTTCTATTGGTTCGGTCACTAATGAAAGTTGTGGGAATGCGAATGGACAAGCTACCATCACAGTTTCTGGCGGAACTGCTCCTTATACATACAACTGGAACACTACACCTCCACAGACTACAGAAACAGCAAGCAATCTTTCCGCAGGCTCCTATGATGTAACAGTCATTGATGCAAACGGATGTAGCGAAACCACATCTGTAACCATTACGAACACTTGTAATACCACCCCTGGCCAATTCGATCTTCAGTTCGTTCTAGATCAAGTGGATTGTGCCAATAACCAAGTCTATATAGACATCGAAATTAAGTCTTCCTCTATAGCGGATACTTTCCGATTGGGTAGTGGTAATCTACGTTTCACCTTTAACCGTACTGCTGTAGACAACCCTCAAATTGACACCCAACTTGGATTTAGTGGCTTAGTGAATACAAGTCCAATTATTGCATATGGTAGCCATAACCTAAATGGCTCTATTGATACAATTGTTTCTTACAATTTATTCTACCAATCTGGTTTTTCACAAAACGGTCAATTGGTAGATACAGCGTGGGCGCCAGTCGGCAGAGTTGTATTTGATATTATTGACCTCAACAATTGCCTAGATTTATCATGGAATACGCAAGCTGATTTCCCCGCAACTGTCCTAACGCAATACATTGACAATGATGGGGTACTAGATGGAAATGGTGTCTTTATTGATGTGAATGAGGGAGCCTATAATGATTTATTCCTTTGTCAGAATGATATTGCTCCGACTGCGACCATTGTCAATACAATAGATGCCACCTGTGGCAACGCCAATGGATCTGCAACCGTCCTAGCAACGGGCGGTACCGCTCCATACACATACGAATGGAATTCTACTCCACCTCAACTTAGCCCAACGGCAGTTGGCTTAAACGCTGGTACATATACAGTAACCATTACGGATGCCAATGGGTGTCAAGCCTCTGCAACAGCAGCAATCAATGCGTCTGGAGCTCCATCCATAACAGTAAGCAATAGTATCGATGCTAGCTGTGGGCTCAATAATGGCTCAGCGACCGTTTCAGTATCAGGAGGCTCCGCTCCTTATTCATACACTTGGAACACAAACCCGCCTCAAAATACACCAACAGCTTCTAATCTAGGAGCAGGGGTCTACACAGCTACAGTAACAGATGCGAACAATTGTTCTGTAACAACCTCTGTAATCATCAGTAGTAGTAATGCTCCAACAGTATCTATATTCAATGTCATAGATGCAACATGTAATGGATCGGATGGAGAAGCAACAGCTCTACCGAGTGGTGGAACTCCACCATATACCTATAGTTGGAATACGAATCCAACCCAAACTACTCCAACAGCAACCAATCTACCTGTTGGCACATATGAGGTAACCATTACCGATGATAATGGCTGTACGGCTTCAGCCCTAACAAACATATCACAAGATTGTTCTACCCCCAATATTGGTCAATATGACTTGAGGTTTGTGTTAAACGATCTTAATTGTTCAGATAATAAACTTTGGGTTGATCTTGAAATTAAATCATCTTCACCAGCTGATACCTTCAGAATGGGAAGTGCAAACCTAAGATTCTCTTTCAATAGAGAAGCATTAGCAAACCCTCAAATTGATGCGGAACTAGGATTCAGTGGCCTTGTGAATACCAGCCCACTCATCGCATATGCAGGACACAACCTCAATGGTTCAATTGATACAATCGTGTCTTACAACCTATTCTTCCAAACGGGATTTTCTCAAAACGGGCAGCTCGTAGACCAGAACTGGGCGTCTATAGGAAGAGTAGCCTTTGACCTAGTGGATCCAGAGGCTTGCCCAGACTTACATTGGCACTCAACCTCCACCTTCCCTTCTACAGTCATCAGCCAGTATATAGATAATGATGGAGTATTGGATGGTAATGGGCAATTCTTTAATGTAAATGAAGGAAGTTATTCGGATCTTAATTTCTGTTTCGCTGACTATCGCCCAACCTTATCTCTTGTCGATACAACAATCGCAACATGTGGTTTAGCAGATGGTTCGGCAACAATTTCTGCACTTGGAGGAACCGCTCCTTACACATTCCTCTGGAATACAAGCCCTCCTCAAACAACAGAAACAGCTACCAATCTAGCGGCAGGCACCTACCAAGTTACTGTAACCGATTCAAAAGGGTGCACTGATAATCTTGATATTACCATTGAGGAGGTCTGTGGATGCACAGGTGTTATTGCCGATTTCCCTCTACCTCCTCCTCCATATTGCTTCGACTCATATCTCACATTCACAGCTAATGGCATTGGAACAGGAGCCACCTATGAATGGACGTTTGAAGAAGGCAATCCAGCAACAGCTTCGGGTATAACTGCTACAACTTTCTGGGGTAATACCTCTGGATATAAAGAAGTGACCCTTATCGCAACCCTACCAAATGGTTGCTCTGATACAACTTCTCGACAAATATTTATCTCAAAAATCTGGTTAAATTCGGTTATCTCCCCGCAGAATGAAGTGACGTGCCAAGGCCAAGACGGCTCTATTACAATTGATATAGATGACTTCGATACAGGTACACCTCCCTACACCGTATCATACGAAAAGGATGGAGTGGCCACCTTAGGACAATCTTTCACAACGGAACCAATTGTATTAGACAACCTTGCTCCAGGAGTATACAGTAATATATCCTTGCAAGATATGGCATGTGGTATTTTCGTATTTGATGATCCTATAACCATTGAGCCTGGGTCTTGTCCCCCAATCGCTGTAGACGATACCTTCGAACTTGATGGATGTGGTATCCTCGCAGGATATGTATTGGTTAATGACATCATTACTGACCCTAATGCAAGCCCATATGTAACCCTTGTAAGCGATGTCTCCAATGGAATACTCCAACTCAGTCCTGATGGAACCTTTACATACAAAGGAAACCCTGGATTCAATGGAACCGACTCTTTCGTCTATGAACTATGTAACAGCCAAGAAAGCCCACTCTGCTCTACGGCTACCGTTACTATTATCATTACCAATTCCTCTTCCCTAACAGGCAGCATCATTAATGACAACGACCCAATTGATTGTCGTCTAGAGAGTGGTATCCTCACAGTCGATGCAATGGGAGGAAGTGGAAATTATACATATGAATGGGAAGTATCAGGAATTGGATGGGAAATAGTATCAGACAATACCCAGCCCTCTATCAGCTTCAACGCTGGAGTCATAGGCAAAGTGGGGATCTTCTACGTACGAATCACAGACGAATTCAACTGCTCTATTGTCCTCGTTGATACCCTCTCATGCGACCAATCGGAGTTCTGTACCTATACACAAAAAATCTATGGAAGAGATCGACGGACAAGCTGTGACGGTACAGGAATAGAGATGTATATTGAAGATCTCCTTGCCACTAGCGGCCCAATTACTATTGGAGGTCCAGGAAGATCCCTCACAATCAATTCTGGGGAAGCTGATTGTGTATTAGACATCCTTCCAAGTCGTACAGAAGCCACAGCAGGGGCACTCCCCCCTAATACAGGAGATGCAACCTTCGGAAACAATTGCAAACCAGGCAATATTCCTGTCACAGGAAAACGCCTCCTAAATAACCTCCTTGCAGAAGCCATTGCGCTCAATCTAAATATGGCCAATGACCCAAGCCTAGGATACCTAACCATATCAGCAAATTGTTTCAGCACGCAAGCTTCAACAGGTTGTGGAGATCCTGATAACCAGCCAATTCCTAATACTGACATGGGACTATGTCTCCCACAATCTGTGCTCGATGAACTAGATGCCTTATTCCTCCCACCAACAATCAGTAGTCTAGCGACATTAGCCAATCTTGCTCTCTCAGGAGGGAACCTAAGCACTACATCATTCGATGATATTCGAGACGCAATAGAAAGTATCAATGAAGGGTTTGTCTCTTGTCGATTCCTCAATGAATTCAATGGTAATGCAGCACTGAGACTTGATTTCACAGCACATCCCATGTTCAATGAGTGGGTCGAGCTCGATTGGAGTACAGAAAACCAGTTCTCAAAGGCTCAGTTCATCATTCAACGATCTCTAGATGGGCTTCTATTCGAGAATATCATTGAAATCGAAGGAGAAGGAAATGGCTATTCACGCAAAAGTTTCAATACAGAAGACAACGAGCCTATCAATGGGTACTCATATTATCGCGTAAAGCAGGTCAATCCAGATGGGACATTCAAATACTCTCGAATTGAAAGAGTATATATTGGTGAAGCGATTAATGGCTTCCTCGTATATCCAAACCCAAGTGAAGGGGATGAGTTTAATGTAGTTCTTACAGGGATGGAAGAAGAACAAGAAATTCAATTCGAGGTGGTAAATGGACTTGGGCAAGTAGTATTCCAACAAACAGCCATCAAGCAGGAAGGCCCACAATCAGTAGTAACCCTACAACCTGCCGAAAAGCTATCTTCTGGATTCTACATTATATATGGACGAATCAATGGTACATTAATCGGACAACAACGATTCATGATTAAATAATCATTGTATCAATATACACGACAAAGGGGAGTTGTTTTATACAACTCCCCTTTTCTATTCGCCACAACCTATCCTTATGATACCTCAACAGAATATTGTAATTTTACATGTTCGTTCACCAAACTGCATCCAGCCATGGGCAAGCTCATTCGCATCAATCCATACAATCCACAAGGAAGATTCATTAAACAAGTAATAAACTGTCTCAAAAATGATGGGGTAATTATATATCCTACGGATACAGTATACGCCTTTGGTTGTGATATACAGAGTAAAAAAGCCCTTACAAAAGTAGCAAGGCTTAAAGGACTTGACCCTAAAAAGGCTCAATTCTCTTGTATATGTAGTAATATGAAAGAGGTTGGAGAATATGCAAATCAAATCTCAACACCTGTCTACAAAATGATGAAAAGAGCATTTCCTGGCCCATATACCTTCATTTTGCAAGCCTCCAAACGAATTCCTCGGCATTTCCAGTCTAGAAAAAAGACAGTCGGGATACGAATCAGCAATCATCAGATTCCGCTAGAAATCGTCAAATTACTAGGAAATCCGATTCTTACAGCAAGTCTAAAGACAGATGATGAAATTCTAGAATACGAAGCCGATCCAGAAATAATCTTCGAAGAATATGGGAACAAAGTAGATTTTGTAATTGACGGTGGCTTTGGAGGAATACTTCCTTCTACTGTAATTGATTGTACTGATAGCAGCGGACAAATTGAAATATTAAGAGAAGGGCAAGGAGAATTAGCTCCTCTTGGCCTAAGTATATAAAACTCAATATATGAAAGAAATCAAACATAGCCTCTTACTTGAATCTCTCCAAAACGATATGGCAGTAATAGGCCCATTCTTAAAAGAAGTTTCTGATAGAATCATCAGTGAAGGGATATCTGAATACCCAATATTCATTGCATCCCAAGAAATCATCCAACTAGGAAAGCCTGTCCTTGACCGCGAAGAATTCCAAGTAAATTGGTTCTATACTGTATCTATACTAGAAGACTTCATAAATAAAAAACTACTCAACCTGTCCACTCAACATGAATTCTTAAAACGCTGGGATGATCCGACCCAAAAAGCCTGTATATTCATTGTCTTACCTAATGAGGCAAGCTTTATATTCCTCCCATTCGACATCAATTAGCCTCTCCTTCATACATAAATGCAAACGCCCTTAACGTCTAACTTCGTTAAGGGCGTTCGCAATGAAAATAAATCGCAATATATTACATCTGTCCTATTTCTTTCGATTGTAAGACTCCATCGTCCGCCCTAATCCAACAGTCACAAAAGACTTAATTGCTTTCACGCTCTTATCCAATATCTTTTCCAGTGCTTCCTCCTCTTCCTTTAAAAAAGGGGAAAGCACATAATCCGACTGATGGCCTTTAGGAAAATCATTGCCAATCCCTACACGCATACGAGCATAGGATTGCGTATTCAACATCAAATTAATATGCTTCAAGCCATTATGCCCACCATCTGAGCCCTTACCTTTCAACTTCCCTCTTCCTAAAGGCAAAGCTAAGTCATCTGTCACAACTAATAATCGTCCAATCGGAATCTTATGTTGTTGCAGATAATATCGAACAGCCTTACCACTCAAATTCATATACGTCGTAGGCCAAACCAGATGCAAATGACGTCCTTTATACTTCACTACCGCAGTACGAGCCAACCGAGATATCTCAGGAGTAACCTCAGAATCCTTAATCAGTTGATTCAACACCATAAAACCTACATTATGACGTGTCCCCACATATTCCGCCCCTACATTTCCCAATCCTACAATTAAATACTTCATTTCTCTTCCTAATAAAACAAATCTACCTATTGCACCAACCCTTATCAAGAGTGAGTTTGATAGCTCATCATGTATCTACCTCATTGTGAGCCCTCATTCTTTACCTTATCAATAATACCAATTCTTGCTGAAATTTGGTATTATATTGAGTCCTGTTTGTGCCAATACCCAGCTGGGAATAGCTATAGTTAACACTATTTGTGCCAATACCTCTATCCGTGAAATAGTGTGTCGCTTGCATAATAACAATTACTTCATTGACTACTCCAACAAACAATCAGGCATACAATAAATAAACCAACCCCCTATACAAGGAGTTGGTTTACAATATATATAAAACGAGAATCGCTTACTTATCGCTCTTACGCTCTTCAGCTGCTGCCTTAGTTTGAGCACTACGAAGGCTACGTGGAATCTCAACAGTAGCAATAGCAGTAGACGCAGGAGAAGTGATTGTAATTCCTTTTATATCAAGATCTCTCACTTTGATAGTTCCTCCTAACTCCAGTGATTCAACATTCACCCCCAAAGCCTCAGGCAACTCATAAGGAATACCCATAACCTTCAACAGGCGCATCTTGATCGCAACTTTTCCTCCTTTTTTCACCCCTGCTGGAGTTCCTATCAACTTCACAGGAAGTGCTACTTCAACTTCTTTATCCTTAGAGATGCGAAGAAAATCAATATGAAGAATCTTATCTGTTACAGGATGGAATTGAGCGTCACGAATAATAACGTCATATTGCTCACCTTCTACAGATAAATTCACAATATACTTGTGAGGGGTATACAAGATGGACTGGGCACTCAAGTAATCTAATGATACATGAGTAGCTTTACCATTATCCAAAACTATTGCTGGAACCATCGCCTCACGGCGTAAAAACTTAGTAGATCGCTTACCTAACTGATCTCGTCTTTTCCCTTGAATCTCTATCGTTCTCATCTAATCCTAATTTATAAACAGTGAACTGATTGACTGATAATTATGTACCTTCCAAAATACTTTCGCAAATATAGGAGCAATTGTTAATACCCGTATCTTCTCACTTTGATGCTTCAATGGGATAGTATCCGTAACAAGAAGCTCCTCTAAACGCGAATTATTGATATTTTCGTAAGCTTTCCCTGACAAAACAGGGTGAGTCACCGCCGCACGAACTGATAAGGCTCCTTGCTCCAACAAAACATTTGCCGCCTTGCACAATGTCCCTCCCGTATCTATGAGGTCATCCACCAAAACGACATGACGCCCCTCTACATCACCAATCACTCGCATAGACGCAACCTCATTTGCCCGCTCACGATGCTTATCGATGATTGCCAAATCTGCCCCTAATTGCTTCGCATACTTTCGAGCTCTACTAGAGCCTCCAACATCCGGAGAAGCTACACATAAGCGCTCCAAATTCAACTTCCGCAAATAAGGAAGAAAAACGGCTGATGCATCTAAGTGATCTAATGGTATATCAAAGAATCCCTGTATCTGCCCTGCGTGTAAATCCATCGTAACAATCCGATCCGCTCCTGCCGCAGTAATCAAATTCGCAATCAATTTTGCTCCTATCGATACGCGGGGAGCTGGCTTACGATCTTGACGTGCATAACCAAAATAAGGAATAACCACTACTATTTGTGCTGCTGAAGCCCGCTTCGCAGCATCAATCATGAGCAGTAATTCCATTAAATTGTCAGCTGGTGCAAATGTAGATTGGATAAGAAATATATTCGAACCCCGAATTGATTCCTCAAATCGAGGCTGAATTTCGCCATCACTAAATCGAGATATTGTTAAGCTTCCTAAGCGAGATCCAGAAAAATCTGCGATTTTTTCCGCTAAATATAAGGATGCTGAACCCGAAAATATTTTAATATGTGATGACATAACTTCTTGTTGTCCGGGGAGGATTCGAACCCCCACAAGCTGAACCAAAATCAGCGGTACTACCCTTATACGACCGGACAAAATTGGCTATCTCCCCAAAGGGAAGGCAAATTTAAAACTTATTTAAGACTTTCAAAAGAACTTGCAAATATTTTTACCAAAGTTTTTTAAACACCCCACTTTATCCTTTAGTTTTATAACTGCAATCCTCACTTTTCCCATATTTGCGAGGCAAATTTCGTAGATTGTTTTGACAAATACAAAATATAAATTCGTTTTATCCACTAATTTACACCCAAAAACATGAAATATAACCCACCAAGCAGTAAACTCTTCTCTAACAATAGAAAAGCGTTTGCAGCACAAATGAAGCCCAATACTATCGCATTATTTCACTCCAATGATATGATCATGAATAATGCTGATGGGCACTATACATTCGTCCAAAATAGCAATATGTACTACCTCTCGGGCATAGACCAAGAGGAGGTTGCCCTTTTATTATTCCCAGATGCGCCTGTAGAGGCATGGAGGGAAGTATTATTCATAAGGGAAACAAATGAACATATCCAAATCTGGGAAGGATGGAAATACTCAAAACAAGAAGCGAGAGAAGCTTCTGGGGTTCAAAACATTAAGTATTACCCCAAACTAGATGACTTCATCAGACAAATCATCTCACATTGCGAAGGTATATACATAGACATCAATGAGCATGAGAGAAACGCCCTGATAACTCCTTCTGCTGGCCATAGATTTGCTGATAAGTTCCGACGAGAATTCCCTGCACACTCAATACACAGAGCAGCTCCTATTCTCCAAGACCTCAGAGCAATTAAGTCCGAAGAAGAAGTCGAGATCATGAAAGTCGCTTGTGGAATCACAGAAAAGGCTTTCCGAAGAGTCTTAGACTTTGTAAAGCCAGGTGTATATGAATATCAAATTGAGGCAGAGATTCAACATGCATTCTTGTCCAATAGAGCAACAGGCCCTGCATATGACTCTATCATTGCGTCGGGGCGAAATGCTTGTGTCCTACACTACACACAAAACAATGCAATCTGCAATGCTGGTGACCTCATCCTGATGGACTTTGGTGCAGAATACGGTAACTACTCCTCTGACCTCAGCCGTACTATCCCTGTAAGTGGCACATTCACCCAAAGACAAAAGGATGTATACAATGCCTGCCTTAGCGTATTTAAACAGGCTAGAGCAATGCTCGTTCCTGGCAATACCCTCGAAGCCTATCATAAGAAAGTCGGAGAAATCATGACACAAGAGCTCATTGGGCTTGGGCTAATCACTGAGGAAGAAGTAGCAAACCAAGACCCAACTTGGCCAGCATACAAAAAATACTTCATGCATGGAACCTCTCATTTCTTAGGCCTTGATACACATGATGTAGGAAATCGCTACAAGCCTTTTGCTCATGGTATGGTCTTTACTTGTGAACCAGGTATATACATTTTAGAAGAAAACATAGGGATTCGTATTGAGAATGATATCCTCATCACAAACGATGGCCCTGTAGACCTCATGGCAAATATTCCTATTGAAGTAGAAGAAATTGAAGCACTCATGAATAGAGTCAAAGTAGGGGTCTAATAACAATACGCCGAGTATGTTCTAGGCTTTTTCGAAAACCCCAGAAATGAACCTCCCCAAAATAGATTGCGTCTAATGTCAAAAATCTATTTTAGGGAGGTTCATTCACTCTAAGCATACACTAACTCCAATCTATTGGTCAATGAAACAATTTTGCTTACTAATCGCTACACTTTGCCTATTCATCACCCAATCCTACTCCCAAGGAGATGCCTTAAATCTAGAAAAATATTGGAAGTACCGTCTCAGACTTCTTGGTAACCAAACCAAAGAAATCCCAGGCTTTGTCAACATAGGCCCCAATCAAGGCCAAAGCCTACCTGCAGAAGCTAGAAATCCAAATGCCAATTGCATAAATGATTGGGCACAAAAGCACGATACCTGTCAATTGCATCCAGGTAATGGAAAGATGGTGTGGAGCGATGGCACGACATATCTAGGATTCTATATCGCAGTGCTCTCAACTGAATATGCGCTTAGAAGAAAGCATAAACACGACCTCAAAGAAATATCCCAAGAGCTAAGTTGGGCATTAGATGCCTATATACGAGTCGATAAAGCTGCTGAGCCTCTATTCAAACATAAGGAAAATTACGATGGCTTCTTCGTCAGAAGTGATGTTCCTGGAGATTTCTGCCTCCAAGATCCGCCCCCCTTTCCAGGATATTCCTGTGTATACTCCGAATATGCCTGCGGAGTTCCTTCTGTGATTAAAGGGAGATTCAATAGTCAAGATCAATGCATATACCTATTACTAGGCCTAGCATTCGTTAAAAAGTTTGTTCCTCCCGATGCAAAAGATTCACAAGGAAACCTGATTTTAGCCAAAGCCCAAAACATTGCCCATACAATGGTCTCCTTCCTCAAAGAAAACAATTGGAACATCAAAGATCCTAGAGGGGTAATGCCTCCAAACAAATGGGGAGGAAGTGCTGCGCCGTACTCATTCCAGATTGCAAAGGCTGCCCAAAGCATCACAGGAGGCCAATATCGAGCTCCTTACCAAAACCGACGATCAAGACAAAGTGGCGAACTCATGTGGCAAATGGTCGAACTGTCATTTGGGTTTCAATACATGCAAAATAGAACCATGTTCTTGTCTCTAGCGGCCATAAACAACGAACTTAGTCCCAACAAATGCGCCCGAATCGCCAAAAAGTCCGACCTAGAAATGTATGCCCTAGCACAAGCCGTCTTGCATGATACCCCACTAGGCAATAGCCTATCCCAAACACATATCAAAGCAATTCTCGACTCAGCCCCTGTAGGCGGGCCATGCTTTGGAACCGAAGGATGTAATGCTCCCAAAGGCTGGAAAGCTTCCAACCGATGGCTTAAATATAAGTTCAAAGACACAGGGAACCCCTATGGCGTACATATGGAGTGGAATGGCCTCGACTACATGATTCTATACAACCTATACCATCTCCAATTCCTAAATACCCCCTATGTTCAATAATCGAATAGCCATCCTTGCCTGCTTATTAGTTCTATCTATAGCCTGTCAAACTCCTGCTCCTCCCTCACACACAGCGCCTTCTTTCTTTACACACATCCAACAAAACTTTCACTCCTACTATCAACAAATCCTCTTAGCAGCAATTCCTCCAGCTACTGGATTCGACTTCCCTGTAGGCCCCCCCAACGCCAAAGGCTATTATAATGCTCAGGCTTTCTACGAAAATGGACATTTGGGAGATGATTGGAATGGTACAGGAGGCGGGAACTCCGACTTTGGGGATCCTATATATAGCATAGCAGATGGGTATGTCATCTTCGCACAAGACATTCAAGCAGGATGGGGAAAAATCGTTCGGATAGTACATCACCTTCCAGATTCCCTATACAAATCTCCCTATTCCGAGTTCCCCTTAGTTGAATCTCTATACGCCCACCTAGAAGAAATCACCGTTCCTTTGCATTCGTTTGTAAAGAAAGGGCAACAAATAGGAACCATGGGCAATGCTGATGGAATATACTATGCTCATTTACACTTTGAAATCCGAACCTTAATAGGACTAGACATTGGAGGAGGCTATAGCGATGACACAACCTTCTTCACAGACCCTACCCGATTCATCAATCAACACAGAGAGATGCATGAAAAAAAGGTTGAATAGTTCCACTCCTATTCAACCCAAATTACAAACCTTTCTATTTTCTAAACACACACCCAGTAGGTATGTGATTCGTAAACTAATATCATATTTATACCTCCATTTCACAAATACATTTATTGAATCTGTGACAGTTTTCCTTCCAAAATAACTCGGCACTTTTTCATATATTCGTAATCCAATAGCTTCAAAATCAGCATGAAAGCACTAGAAATCATATCCTCGTTCTCTTCAAAAGAAAAAAAGCTATTCGAATCTGTGATAAAAAACAGCAAACGAAATACCCTCAAACTTTTTTTCAGTCAACTCAAGAAACATAAATTCTCGATTCAAAAGATTAATAAAAGCCAAATATTCGAATACATATTCAAACAACCCTATACAAAAAAGCTAGATTACCTATGGAGAAATGAAATTCGAATCCTAGATAAACAACTCTATGAGTTCATGGTGCAAAAAACAGTCGTACAAACCCTCAAACAACAACCTCATACTTTTGCGCGATACCTTCTACAAGCATTCTACGACCGCAAACTATACCACCTCTACGAAATTGAATTCAAAAAGACCTTAAGCAACTTCATAAAATTGGCTCAATATGAAGAGGCCACTCAAATTATTCACCAGTATATCAATTACCTCAAAAATCAAAAGGGAATCACATACAATATCCTATTTGAAATCATCGAATATAGCAAGCAAATGTCCTTACTTGCTCTCAAACAATACACAACCCAGTTACGTAGAGCAGAACTCCTCCAATCGTTCGCAGAAAGATGTATTCAAACCACCCAAAGAGACTATTCCCTATCTCCCCTCACTACAACGGCTGATCTCCAGAGCAAAGAAGCAAATGACAACTTTTCTCGCTTTCTATACCATCAAACCCTTTCTTTCCATTTACACGGAATTGAAAAGGTTGAACAGCTTCAACAAGCTTACCAATACCTAAAGCAAGCCCAAAAGGAAACACAGAAAGCTCCTAGCCAATCTCTCATACCTGCTACAATTGCGCTTGAATACTTCCTCATGGGGCAATACCAAACAGCCCACCAATACTATCAACAAATTATCTCTCACATAAACCAGATTCCTATATCACAGAGCCTTCCTATCATTTTCAATTATTTCAGCAATCTCGTCAAGCTACAAAGATACCATGAGGCAATAGAAATCTTTGAGCAATATGAGAGCCATATCCAAGACAATCAAAGAGTAATAGGGCACTTCCTAAATGTAAAGGCAATGTGCCATATATTCCTCAACCAACCCACAAAAGCACACAAGACCCTTCAAACTCCCATCAATAAACAAACCGCTCCTAATTACCACTATCACCGTATAATCTATATTATTCTTCTCTGCATCAAACAGGAAACAGAGGATGCAATAAGAGAAACATATAACCTCCTAAAAGTACTAAAAAACCAAAACGAAAAAGAGTTGTCTATTAGCCCTATTGTCTCTTTTTTCTTGCAATATGCAAAGCTGCAATCCTCCCCTAAACCTCAACAAAACCGCCTAAAACAAGCCTTGATAAGCGATATAAAACAATTTCAAGAGAACGCTCCCACAGATCTCATTAATTACCTTCCATTCATCTGGCTAAAAACACAATTAATGCTAAAAAACTAACCCTCTTATTGTCTTTCTCATTCGCTTTTAGCATCTTAGGAGCAGAAAATAATAGAGCCAATATACGGCTTACTATAAATTCATCTCTGTTTACCAAAATCCTATCAAAACGAGGATATTATATCATACTAAAAGCATTTCTTTTATAATTCTTTAATTGTAATCATGGATTTTAGAATTGGTGATTCTGTTAAAATCGTAAAAGGCACCAGATGCCCTGGATACGAAAAACTTATCATCGGGGGATGGCAAGGAAGAGTTATCGACCTCGAATCAGAAACAGAATCGTTTGATAAATTAGTGGGCATAAAGCTCGATAGTGTCTCACTTAACAAACTTCCAGAAGAATACATCGCAGAAAGCGAAGAGGAAGGAATTGATTATACAGAAGTATATCTTTTCCCAGATGAAATAGAGGCAGCAAAACCTAGGGATACCCTAGAAGAAGCAACGCAACTCTCAGAAACATTAGCCAAAAAGTATAAATGGTTTGCACTAGGATCTCAAGGTAGACGGATCATGCAAGTGCTTAAACGCATTGATGGCGATGATATTTATGATGAAGATGAAGCTTGGTGGGAATTCCTGCGATACAAACTCCGTTTCCCATTTAAGGCTGTCATAAATGATGAACATGAAAAACTCCCCTTAGGCACTGCCGTTAGTGTGATTCGGCTTAAGAAGATTACTGGGGAAGGAATCGTATTAGAGGTTCAGCACCAGTACAAAAGATATGAGATATTACTATGTGATATTGATGTAGAATCGCAAAGTAATCGAAACTATCAACATGTATGGGACTATAATGTATGGTATCAAAATGCCGATGAATAGTCCATAAATAAATTCATATAGAGATGAATTTGAAATGGAAAAGTTCTTATGCTACCCTATAGGCATAAGGACTTTTCTGTTTTTTAACTATAGCGATTAAAAGAATAATCGTGCGACCAATACTCCCATAAAATTCCCTACTGCCAACCCAATCAATCCTGTTGTAATGCCAGGACCCAATACCCGACGATTGCCCAGAACCTTAGCCATAGGCCCAATAAAAGGAGGGCCGAATATACCTGCTGTCGAACTAATCAAAAAAGTATCGACATCTACCCGAAACAACCATGCTAGAAACAAATGAATGGATACACTCATACTCACCACAGCCCCCATATACAGCATCATACTCCCCATCGAAGCCACTAGTTCGTCAATATTGACCATCAGCCCCAATGAAAAGCAGAATACCAAAAGCAAAAATTCTCCAGTCTCATAGGCTCCTGCCAACTGCCGTACTTGAGGAATCAGAGAAGCACCTAAGGATAAAGCACTCAAGGTCAATATCACCCATGACATAGGATTATGAAGGGCGAATAAAACCCCTCCTATCTCACACAAACCTATACTCAATCCCAACACCAGTGCTCCAGCCCCCACACTCAACAAAACTGCCTTTATCCTCCCCCAAAGAGACAAAGAGAAAAAGTTCCAGTTCGTCTCTATATGTAACTCTCTCACATTCCCTGAAGAAAATCGAGGCAAGATTTTCCCTATAACCCGTTGGGCAATCGTCATCAAAAACACCAAGTATAAAGCCGAGACGACTAAATCCGACGTTTGCATGGCTCCAAAGACGGCTCCATCCTCACCCAAGGCTACCTGCAAAGCGGATAGATTAGGCGTTCCCCCTAAATATACCCCAACTGCCATCCCTGCTACATTCGGATAATGCCCTATGCTATCTCCAAATCCATAAGCAATTGATACAGCACTTACGACTACCGCTACCCCCATCAAAGAAAAGGAAAGTACCATCTTGCCCGCATATTGAATCCAATTCATAATCTCTGTGGAAAACAACAGCAAAGGGATAGACAATGCGACACTCACCTCTGCCAAACTTTCCGCTAGCCCATAATCAATCCATTCTTGTTCAATCCCACCAAACCACCCAATATTCCCAATTAATACGCCCAATACATAGCAAATCACTACTGGACTCAACACTTTCAACACCCGACTATGCTCTTCGGCATATACCAATCCTAGAGGCAATAAAAAACTCAATAATACCTGAATAATCGCCATAGATGGTTTTCGTTAAATGGGTATTCAAAGCAATACCCTATCTATTATACATATTCTCCTAGAACAATCGCTTCTGTCGTTCCAAAATCGGCACTTTCATATTCAAACCCAAACACGCATTCATACGCTCCAGTAAATATACCCCAATCTCTGGAGCATATGTATCATCAGGCTCATGGACAAAGAAATACAACTCCTCCAACCCAGCCTCTACCCATAACCCAATCTCATCAACCCAAGCATCCAAACGTTCAAAATCACTCTCTACCAAACCATTCCCCACAAATCGAATCATTCCTATGCTATTTGTCAAACTCCCATGGCTTACATCCCTTCTCCCCGCAACATCTGAGATTACCGTTGCCATTTCATAATATTCCAATAAATCCCGAATCTGCCCTATCAACATTCTATCTTTGAACCAGCTCTCATGACGAAACTCAAAGGCAATAGGCAAATAGGAAGGCCAAACCTCAGCAAAATGACGAATCTTATCCAATTCATTAACCGTAAAATTAGGAGGTAATTGGACAAAGCTGCAACCCAAGCGATCTTCAAATAGGCTGATTCGGTCTGCAAACAACCGAATGCGGTCATCAACCCCAGACAATCTCCGCCAATGAGAAAATTCTTGTGGCAACTTCGGACAAAACCGAAACGCCTCCCCACTCTGAGATCGCCACCCCTCAACCATGCCCTCAGTCGGAACACGATAATGAGTCGTATTTAGCTCAATCGTGTTGAACAAGCGCGAATAATGCCACAAAAACTGCTTCTGTTTCACACCCTCAGGGTATAATTTCCCTACCCAAGCTTTATTCCCCCAGACGGGACAGCCCACATACAACTGAAAGGAATCTCCCCCACGTGAACATAAAACGCCCAAACTCCGCTCATCAATCCCTTCCAATCGAAAATCAACCCCACTGATATCTTCCATTTTACCAAACTTCATACAATCAATCCCTCTCCTTTAAACATAAACCCATATTTCCTAGTCCAAATATCACGCTTTATCCTCAAAATACCAGCCCATAACATCCCCTTTTTCTGTTTCTTCCTCTCCCAAATTATTGCTAACTTGGAGTATCATTTGGATATGCTGAACACAAAACAACCCATATGCTGGATCTTCTCTCCCAGCGACTACACAGATGAAAAATGGAGAAAGCACCTTGATGAAGAGAGAAGCAGTGTGCGAAAGACTGTCGAATCCCTCAACCAATTTCAGGTTCGGGACGATGGCTATTTGACTACATATGAGTTTTTCCGCTTCTTCAACCAGCATAAAAAGCGTATCCACATCATACACCTCGTTGGTTACAATGCGGTTCCTTCTCCAGAAGTCAGAGCTGATGCTGAATCTTGGGCGAATATCCTCAGCGAAGATAATCTTCGGCACTTTCTCATTGACCTCAAACACGCAAAGCTTGTATTCCTCAGTGGTACAGTAACCCCAGATTTTTCCATTGAACTCGCACATGCAGTTATCCCCCTGCTAATTGCGACCTCTAGAGGTATGCAAGATAAAACCGCAAAATCATTCGCCATTCGCTTCTACAAAGGCCTTCAAGGCCAATCAATAGGAGAAGCATTTGAAGCGGCTACCTATGCCGTAAAACTCACTACTCCTAAGAAGCTTCCCAAAACTCGCTATGCAAGAGCAAAATGGATAGTCGAACTTGAAGCGAAAGAATTAGTCCCTTGGGAGATCAGCTATAACCATCCCAAGCTCCTCCAATGGAAGCCCCAATCTATATGGCGTAAATACAGAACGACCTTCCTATCTATTGGCATATTCCTCGTCTTATTTTGGGCAATGAAACCCTCTCCTCATATGTATGGCGGACAAGTAAAAGACACCTTAAACAATGACATCCTCCCAGACGTAAAAGTGACCATAGAAGGAACCAAGATGCACACATACACGGATTCGACAGGGTACTTCTGCTTAACCACATACAAATTCTTTTGGGAAAAACACCAAGAGAACCTCATCTTCGAACAACAAGGCCGAATCGAAAGAATTAGGGCATACCCATGCGAAGATTGCCAATATTCCATTAGTCCCTCTACAATTGCAATTCCTAAAGAAATCCCCAATATCCAATAGTCCTTTCCTTATTTTGTACTGTGGTTCTCTCTATTTTACCACAAACATATCAAATGTGAACAGAATCACCTCTAATGGAAATAACTATATTGCTTGGATATTATTAAGTGCCTAATAGACAGCATTTTATCCCGCTTTAAAGTTTTTAGCAAACGAAGATCTCAAATAACATTCACTATGTTGCCAACAGTGCAGGGTCTCCTATACAGAAGTGTAGAGACGAGGTTGAGTTTGTAGTGCTCGCTCTACAGAAGTGTAGAGACGAGGTCGAGCTTGTAGTGCTCGCTCTACAAAAGTGTAGAGCTGAGGTTGAGCGTGTAGTACCCGCTCTACAAAAGTGTAGAGCTAAGGTTGAGCGTGTAGTACCCGCTCTACAAAAGTGTAGAGCTAAGGTTGAGCGTGTAGTGCTCGCTCTACAGAAGTGTAGGGCTGAGGTTGAGCGTGTAGTGCTCGCTCTACAGAAGTGTAGGGCTGAGGTTGAGCGTGTAGTACCTGCCCTACAAAAATGCAGAGACGAGGATAGATGTTCAGGGCTTGGCCAAAATCAGCAACAAACCCCAAACTTTTTTTATGTATATTTGTATAAGCAAATACCCCCTACACAAACAACCCAATAACATATTTTAAGAAAAAATGAGTAAAAGAGGAAGAGTATTAGTAGCAATGAGCGGAGGGATTGATAGCTCCGTTGCTGCAGTAATGCTACATGAACAAGGATACGAGGTAGTAGGCCTAACCATGAAAACATGGGACTATGTCTCAAGCGGAGGAAAAAACAACAAAAAAGAAACGGGGTGTTGTAGTTTAGAATCCATAAATGATGCAAGATCAATAGCCGTAAACCTCGGATTTCCGCACCTAATCTTAGACATCCGAGAAGAATTTGGTGATTCCGTTATCGACTATTTCGTCGAGGAATACATTGCTGGGAGGACTCCCAATCCATGTGTGATGTGCAATACACATATCAAGTGGGATGCTCTCTTAAAAAGAGCCGATAAACTCAATTGTGAGTTCATCGCAACAGGTCATTATGCAAAGGTTCGAAATGAAAACGATAGAATGGTCATCTCACGAGGAAAAGACCTCAGAAAAGACCAATCGTATGTTCTATGGGGTATCAGCCAAGAGGCTCTAAAAAGAACCATATTCCCGATGGGACAATTCCATAAGGCCGAAATACGAGAAATGGCTCTCCAAATGGGATTCCACAACCTTGTTAAAAAGCCTGAGTCTTATGAAATATGCTTCATCCCTGACAATGACTATAGAAGTTTCCTCGGGAGACGTGTCAATGGGCTAACGGAAAAAGTGGCTAATGGAGATTTTGTGTTGTCTAATGGAACCATCGTAGGTAAGCATAATGGATATCCATTCTATACGATAGGTCAGCGAAAAGGCCTTGTCGCAATGGGTACCCCCTACTACGTCACCAAGATTGAGCCTGAAACCAATCGGGTATACATCGGCCCCGCTGATGAACTATTCGGCAGCCGAATGAGGGTGCGAAAGCTTAATATGATTAAGTATCCCTCCCTCGAGAAGGATTTAGAGACTTATACAAAGATTCGATATAATGACGTAGGAACTCCTGCAACCATCAGCCAAATCAATTCCAATCAAATGGAAGTCATCTTCCACGAGGAGGTTCGATCAATAACTCCAGGCCAAGCAGCAGTTTTCTATGAAGGAGAAGACGTGCTTGGAGGAGGGTGGATCGAAAAACAACTGTAAACCAATCTGACATATAAATAGAAAAGTCCCGCTTTGATACGACAAATCAAAACGGGACTTTTTCCTATAATCCCAACGAATTGGTATTGTCCAGAAAATCATCCTACTGTACCTTTATAACCAAATAAGCACAGCTCAATGAAAAGAACACTCTTTCTCTCATTCCTCATCTTATGCCTAGTTACCATAAGCTTCGCACAAGATAAACACACCATTAGCGGATATGTCAAAGATAAAGCTTCAGGAGAGGTACTCGTAGGGTCCACTGTAATTGTAAAATCTACTTCTACGGGAGCCTATACAAACGAATATGGTTTTTACTCTCTCACAATCCCCGCAGGAGAATATACACTCGCTGTTCGATACCTCGGATACCTCACCCAAGAAATAACCCTCAACCTAACAGAGAGCAAACGCATCAATATCGAGCTGCAAAGTGAGCAAATGCAAACAGAGGAAGTCATTATCACCGCAGAAAAGGAAGATGAAAATATCTCCTCCACAGAAATGGGAACTGTAGACCTTGACATTGAGCAAATCAAAAAAATCCCTGCCCTACTCGGCGAAATCGATGTACTAAAAGTAATCCAACTTCTTCCAGGGGTACAAGCCGCGGGCGAAGGCCAAAGTGGGTTATATATCCGAGGAGGAGGAGCAGACCAAAACCTTATGTTACTTGATGAAGCGGTTGTGTATAATACGGGTCACCTATTTGGATTCTTCTCCGTATTCAATCCCGATGCAGTCAGTAACGTCAAACTCATAAAAGGAGGGATGCCAGCGAGTTATGGAGGCCGCCTATCTTCAGTTGTTGATATTACCATGAAGGAGGGAAATAACAAAGATTATCATGTCACAGGAGGTATCGGGCTCATATCGTCTCGATTGACCGTAGAAGGCCCCATTGTCAAGGATAAATCTTCTTTCCTCGTTTCTGCTCGCCGAACATATGCTGACGTAATCGCCCAACCTTTTCTAAGAGAGGATTTCAAAGGAAATAGATACTATTTCTATGACATCAATGCTAAAGCAAACTATATCATCAGTGACAAAGACAGATTGTTTGTAAGTGGATACTTCGGACGAGATGTCTTTAGCTTCACCAATGACAGAAATACCTTCTCGGCACGTATTCCTTGGGGTAATGCTACCACAACCATCCGTTGGAACCACCTTTTCAACGATAAACTTTTTATGAACCTCACGGCTCTATACAATGATTACCGATTTGAATTCGGTGCTAGCTTCAGAGAAGCAAATTTCTCCCTCAGTTCTCGCATTCGAGATGCCAATGCAAAAATCGACTTTGACTACTTCCTTAATCCCAAACATAAGCTCGAATTCGGGGCAATTTATACCTATCACATATTCGACCCGAATACCCTTCAGGCAAGTGATGGCAACCTAACCCTCGACCAAACAGGCCAAACACGGAGACGCGCCCAAGAAGCTGCTGTCTACTTCCTCGACGAATTCGATATAGGAGAACGCATCAAAATCAATGCAGGGATTCGACTATCAGGCTTCCAACAAGTAGGCCCCTACAACCGAGTCATCTACGACGATCTCGAAAATGCTGTGGACACAGTCGTATACAACCGCTTCCAATCTGTCCGAAACTACGGCGGTATCGAACCCCGAATTTCCGCAAGATTCCAAATAGATGGTCAATCCTCCATCAAAGCATCCGCAACCATGAACACCCAATACCTACACCTCGTATCTAGTGGTAGCGGATTGCCTTCTGATGTATGGGTACCCAGTAGTTTCGATGTCAAACCCCAAAGAGGGACACAATACGCCATTGGGTACTTCCGTAACTTCGCCGACAATATGTTTGAAACGTCTGTAGAAGTATACTACCGAACCATGAAAAACCTCGTCGAATATGGCGAAAACTATACTTTCGACCTCCAAAAGGAATATGAACGAAACTTCGTATATGGTACTGGAGAAGCATACGGAGCTGAATTCTTCGTCCAAAAACGAAAAGGGGATTTCACTGGATGGCTCGGATACACCCTTGCATACACCAACCGAACATTCCCAGACCTAAACAATGGACAAACATTCCCTGCCGTATATGACCGACGGCACGATGCTTCTATTGTACTCGTATGGAGCCCTGAGAAAATCACAATCGGGAAAAAAGAAAAGCAATTCTCTCTCGCAGGAACCTTCATATATGGAACGGGGAGTGCCCTAAACCTGCCTTCTAGCTACTACATAGGAAATGTCCTAGAAAACCCATCTCTCGTAAACATATATGGAGATCGAAATAGCTACCGAATGGCCGATTACCACCGTGCAGATATATCCTTCACCATACATGGAAATCCTGCCAAGAGGTTCCAATCCGAATGGGTAATCTCTGCCTACAACCTCTACAACCGCCGAAACCCCTATTTCGTATACCTAGACTACGATGCAGAACCGCTATCTGGCGACTTAGAAGTTAAGGCATACCAAGTATCCGTTTTCCCAATTATTCCTTCCTTCACTTGGAATTTCAAATACTAATCATCCCCTTACCATACAACAAATGGCGAATTCCTAATAGGAATTCGCCATTTGTCATAATCAATATCTTAGAAATACTAATCCATAATATAAGGATAAGCATCGGTATAAACATATCCATACAAATCGTTTGGATCTGGGAAAGGAGACTCCTCCGCAAACTTAACGCTTGCATCCACAATTTTCTTAATACGTGCGCGCATATCTGTTATCTCATCTTCGGCCTCAACTTCATGATCCTTCATGTATAATTTCAAGTTGATAATCGGATCAAGGTCTTTATAGCGATTCAATTCTTCTCGCGTACGATACTTCGCTGGGTCAGACATTGAATGTCCACGATAACGATAGGTTTTCGCTTCTAAGAACATAGGCCCTCCCCCTGCTCGAATCTTGTCTACACACGCCTTAACCGTCTCATGCACATCAATCACATCCATTCCATTCATAGGTGCAGATGGCATATCATATGCGCTTCCCAACTTGAATAAGTCTGTTACATTTGAGGTACGCTCTACAGATGTACCCATTGCGTAATTGTTATTCTCACAGATAAACAATACAGGGAGTTGCCAAGTCATAGCCATATTGAATGCTTCATGGAAAGCTCCTTGCCGAACCGCACCATCTCCCATCAAGCATACACATACCTTATCTTCCTCTCTATATTTGATGGCAAACGCAATACCTGCTCCTAAAGGTATTTGCCCCCCAACAATTCCATGGCCTCCTAAAAAATTATGCTCTTTAGAAAAGAAGTGCATCGAACCTCCATTCCCCTTCGAACAACCTGTCTTTTTCCCATAAAGCTCTGCCATGCACTCGTCCGCAGACATGCCACGTGCCAACGCATTTCCATGATCTCGATATGCAGTAATCACATAATCATCATTCCGAATCGCAGTTTCAATACCTACTGCCACTGCCTCTTGCCCAATATACAAATGGCAGAAACCACGAATCTTTCTCTGTGTATACAACTGTGCTGCCTTCTCCTCAAATTTCCGAATCAATAACATCTCCTCATACCAATGCAACAACTCTTTTTTAGTGTATGTTTGCTTCGTCATTTTATGATTGGCCTTTGTTATCTATGTTTGTTGCCTTAAAGTTAGATATTTTCGGCTTTTATGAAAATGGAAACCCCACTTATTTTCCTATGAGTCTGGCAAATCCCATAAACATTGCCTGCCCCTATCCCTCCATAAAACAGCTCCTACCTAATAGGAAAAGCCCCACCTCTAAAGAGGCAGAGCTTCAACAAACCAATTCATTCTATAAAATCTCAAATGTGCATAAAAATGCTATCTACTTTACTACTGGAATGGTACTCAACAAACGGATGTTGTTCACATCAGCATAGTTATATTGAGAAATACCATCTTGACCAACCATGATTGCAATCTCGCCCAATGGAATGATATCATAAGCATCCATATCACCATAGGTATTGATTGTTTCCAAGTCTTCAGGATTCGTTGCGTCCAATACACGCAAACCTGCACTACCATCACATACAAACAATGTGTTTCGATCAAGCCCCAATCCTTGAGGACTAGTCATAGGATACGAACGAGTAAGCCAAGGATTCCCCAAATCACTGATGTCAATTACATCCAATTGATTCGTGAAACCTGGGCATGGCCCTACTTGGTTGTCGCTTCGAAGGGTTACATATGCATAATTCTCATCTGCAACAACTGGATCACAAGCCGTCACGTGAGAGAACATAGATACAAATGTTGGAAACTGTGGCGTAGCAATATTGTATATAAACATCCCTGTTTGGGATCCAATGAACAATAGGTTGTTAGATGGGTAAATCGTTTCAAGTATCGTTTCTCCCCAACCAGCAGAAACCTGAACTTCGTTCACCAAAGCAGGATTCAAACAATCTGCCAAATCATATACTTTAAGGGAGGCTTCAGTAACAACATAAAGATGTGTTTCTGTTGTAGCAAAACGAGCCATAGATCCAGCTGTTCCTGTAGTTCCTCCTGAACGAGTTGCTCCACCTGCACTCATATCATTCGCACTAAACTGCATACCAACTCCCCAAGTACTAGGGGCTTCGTTCATTACCCATAGCTCTGGAGGTCCAGCACTACAATCATCATAAGTCTCAGAAACAACTTCACCCGTCCAATCAATCACAACCCCTATAGCAGGGTCTGCACTAAACCCACGATATGTCAATACCTGTGGGAAAGTATTTTCGATTCGACGTGTCAATACAGGAGAAGTAACATTGGTAATATCAAATACCAACAAATCAATACTACTATCTACATACAAGTAACTACCTTTAATAGCCATATCTCTGTTACCAGGAATGACAATAAATGCAACATTTACAGGAGCTTCAGGATTTGTGTTATTAATCACATGAATCCCTTCTCCAACTTCATTCACATACAAGTAGTCATCTTTGGTATAAATCTTACCAGGATTCGTTAAATCACGAGGCCCTTCAACTGCAACGGCAGAACGAAACGCATCATAATCCATGTAAACAGGGGTGTACTTAGTGTACTTATAAGTTGTGTTGCAACGATCTTTGATACATCCTTGGAGCATCAATCCCGCCAACATAACTAACATAAGAGAGAAAGAAAAGATTTTCGCTTTCATGGCGTAACACGGTTATTTAATGGTTCACTAAATGCTTAAATGGGGAAAACACATCAAAGACGGAAAAAAATTTACAGAGGTTGCATCCCTCGTATAATTTATAGTGTCTTTTTTCTGTCTACAGCAACAAGATAAGGAAATACAAATGCAAGATATAACGACTCAAGAATATACGAAAGGTATTTATTATTCCCTCGCTTTATCAGCTTCATCCCTTAACTTTATACATGTAAGTTCCTGAAAAAGCATCCTTTCTTATAGAACAATTATACAAACGTGCAAGGTCGCTGAATATTCGTGAAGGTTTTCTTCACATATCTTCTTTACCTTTGTAAAGGTAAGCAAGGCGGTTTGCAGCATATTTTCCCTTTTTCTCGTCACCTTTATAATAAACCGTAAAATGCCATTGTTTATGCCTAATCTCCCTAAATACATAGGCCTCATACTAATCATACTATGCTATTCAATTAATAGTCTAGTAGCTCAGAAGGCAATACAAGATGAATTACTCCTTAAAACAGGGGAAACCCTCTATGGACAAATTATCGAACAAGTCCCAGGAGAGTATATTAAATTAGTGCTTAATGATGGAAGCGAAAAAACATTGTCGCCAGATGAAGTCGTTCTCATCAAAAAAAGAGGAGATATCATAAGCCTCTCCAAAAAAGATCGCAAAAAAGGGGCAACAACCTTCAGAGAAAAAGGATTATACCACCTGTTCTCTATGGGATATGCATTCGGGCAAAACCAATGGGGAGGAGTCACAAATGTGACATATCACTATAGCGCAGGCTATCATATCAACCAATACCTCAATGCAGGTATCGGAATAGGGCTAGAGCCTTATGACATCGGATTAATCACCCCCTTATATGCCGAGGTACGAGGTGATCTTTTCAAAAAGAAAATCACTCCCCACTATTTCCTCAGAGCAGGATATGGCTTACCGCACATAAGAGGGTTCTGGGGAATCCCAGACACAATCAGCGGGGGGCTATACTATCATGCAGGGGCAGGACTCAAAATCAATACAAGACGAAAATTTGAGTTTATCACCTCATTAGGCTTCAAACAACAATACACCTATCAAATTAGAAATGAACAAGTATGGGTAGATTGGAACAGTGACCCCACAATCATCCGATCCGAAGGAAGCAGAATATACAACAGAATTGTTCTACAATTTGACTTTGCTTTCTAAACCCAAATACATAAAAAATATATTATAACTAACACCATGATACCTTAGGGAGGCACCAAATGAGGCGTCTCCCATTATTTTTACCCCTCAATAGAACATAAAAATCACCCCTTCTCTTTATTAAAAAAGCAAAACTCCTTGTAAGACCATTTAAACAATGCACAGAACATTTTTACCCACAAAATATCCTTAATAATGTGCATTTACACTTTTTTAACTTTGTTTATTCTTGACTTATATTTTACTTTTGACATCGGTTGTAGTACAACTTCCTTTCATCATAAAAATCCTTTGTTTAATTCCTTTATGAACTTAGATAGTTTGTCATAGTTTTTGATCTAACTATCAAAAAAACTCTCGTTTATGAAAACGCCGTATCCGCTCATCCTCGGTTCCCAATCGCCTAGAAGGCATCAATTATTAAAAGCAGCAGGATTTTCTTTTGAGGTCGTTATAAGACCAGTTAGCGAAATCCCTAAAAGAAACATCCTACCACGAGCAGTCGCCGTATTCATATCCGAAAATAAAGCAAAAGCTTATGGGGATTATGCCGCAGACCATATCGTTATTACAGCCGATACCATAGTCGCAACCAAAGGTAGTATCCTTGGCAAACCCAAAGACGAAAATCAAGCATACGAAATGCTGAAGTCTCTCGCTGGGAAAACGCACCAAGTAATTACAGGAGTTACCATATTCCACAAAGGGAAATTCAATAGCTTCTCTGAAGTTACCAATGTTACATTCCGCTCTCTCTCTGATTCTGAAATCAAATACTATATCGATCAATATAAGCCCTACGACAAAGCAGGGGCATATGGTATCCAAGAATGGATTGGCATGATTGGAATATCAAGTATTGAAGGATGCTACTATAATGTAATGGGACTACCTGTATCTCGCCTATACGAAGAACTCAAACCCCTAGGCATTAGCATTGTCTAATCCCTCCTTTACATGTTATCTATCTATACCGATGCACATTTTATGAAGCAGGCTCTCTTGCTTGCCCAGCAGGCCTTTGACCAGGGGGAAGTTCCCATCGGTGCCGTCGTCGTATCCAATCATCAAATCATCGGTAAAGGCTATAACCAAGTCGAAAACTTACAAGATCCAACCGCTCACGCAGAAATACTCGCAATCACAGCAGCAGCAGACTACCTAGGTACCAAGTATCTCACCGAATGCACCCTATTCGTCACCATTGAGCCCTGTGTCATGTGTGCAGGAGCAATTAAATGGGCGCAATTTAAACGTATTGTATTCGGTGCTCCCGAACCAAAATCTGGCTTCTCCCGCTTATCTCCTCCTATACTCCATAAAAAGACCCAAATAACCCGAGGTATCCTACAAGAGGAATGTGCAAACCTCATGAAAATTTTCTTCAAATCTCGCCGAAGATAGCCCCACTTTGTCAGAGATTAGAAAAGAATGATATGATTCTTTTTCCAAAGATTCTTATCTTTACTTAAACACAACAAGCTCTTGGTTCTACATAAACAATTTGGCAGGTTCAGAAGTACTCTATGAGTCTTCGTCCAGATGCATTATACCAAATTCAATGTCTATTACATACTACCCAAAGGATAAACAAGGTCATGGAGCCTTTAATGGAGGAGAAATAACAGAAAACAAGCCTATTGGATTCCCACAAGATAGAGGGGAACTCAAACCCTATTCGAATCTTTTCTATTGGGCTAAAGCGATTGCCCACACCGAAAGTACAATCGGCATTCACCCCCACCAAGGCTTTGAAATTGCATCCTTCGTCCTTGAAGGAGCAATCTCTCACTATGATACCAAACAAAAACAATGGATTGATCTCCAAGCAGGTGATGTCCAAATTATCAGAGCAGGCAGTGGGATTAGCCATTCGGAAAGAATGTATAAGGGAGCAATCATGTTCCAAATATGGTTCGACCCAAATCTCCAACAAACCTTAAACCAACCTGCATCTTATAGCGATTATAAATCGCATCAATTTCCTACCACAACCCAAGGAAAAAGACACATACGCCATATCGTCGGAGCTGCATCCCCCTTCGAAATGGACAGCCCAGAAATAGAAATCCAAGAATGGTCATTCTCAAATGATTCTTGGAAAGAGGCCCTCAACCCAAATAAAATATATTCTTTATATGTCTTAAAAGGATGTATACAAGTTGGAAATCAAGTCCTCAACCCCGACGACTTCTGCCTAATTTCCCAAGAATCACAGATAACAATCGCTAGCCCCGACACCGCGAAACTCTTTCTCATTGCATCCCCCAAATCCCTCTCTTACCCCACCTACACAGAAATATTACAAAAACGAATGCGATACTAAAGGCACAAACATCATGAGAATCGAAGAAGAAATCAAACAGAAACGCTTTGCCAATGAATGGCTCAAAGTAAGCGTAAACCTCACCTTTACTTTTGGCTGGTCTAAAACCAAACTCCAAACCTTTTTCAAAGGATATGGAATAACCATGCAACAATTCAACGTTCTGCGAATCCTAAGAGGCCGAAATCCTGAATCCATGGCTTCCCACGAGATTAGAGATCGTTTGTTAGACAAAATGTCTGATATTTCTAGAATCATCACCCGACTCGAGAAAGAAAGCCTTGTCACAAGAACACGAAGAAATGATGATAGAAGAATGGTCGATATCTACATTACTCCAAAAGGCCAAGACCTCTTAACGGTAATAGATCAAGACATGGACACCCTATATGGATTCTACAAAAAACTCTCACTTGAAGAAGCCCAACAACTCAATGCCTTACTAGATAAACTTCGAGGATAAGAAATATATAAAACACTTATACGTTTTTTCCTATGAGCTTCTCATAAATGGAACAAAAAATGCAGAAGGATCACTGTCATCGACTATATTTATGTGAAGGATTATGAAATATACTTTATTAAACGTAGCTCTACTAGCATTTTTTTTCTCTATTTACACACAATCATTAGCTCAATCGCCTGAATCTAACCAAGAAGCTCAAACAGAATCTCTTGTAGATACAAACCCTGTAGATGAAGAATCGCCCAAGATTCCCATTGCAGAAGCAAATGGACCCGCTCTAGACGAAATACCAACCTCCTCTTCTGATGCTGCCCTAACAACAGCCTCAGAAGAAGCAATAGCCGAAACAGAAAGTAGCATGGCAGAAACTTCTATAGCTGAACCTGTTATAGCCGAACAAGCAGACGCCATACAACAACAGGTATTCCATGTAATCATAGGAAGCTTTAGTGATTTTAGCAATGCAAAAAAACGCACTGCCGAACTAGAAGACCAAGGCTTAATGGCTCCTTCTATCATACAAAGCGATAAAGGAGTATACCGCGTAAGCTACATCCGTTTCTATTCCAAAGACGAAGCATACCAAGAGTCTGCTCGATTAAAAGAGAAGTTTGATATTGGATCTTGGGTACTCATTGAGGATTCATCCAATAGAGCACAAGAACTCTATAAAGACCCAAATCCACAACCGGCAAAGCCTGCATTCAAACCAAAACCCAAAAAGAAACAACGACCAGTAAACAATAGTCAACCAAAAGAAACTCAAGAGGAAGATAACACTTACCTCAATGAATTCGGATTCTAGGATCATTTAGAGACAGAAAAACATCCACTCAAACGACAAGGAGGCTATATTACACATAGCCTCCTTTCACTTTTTAGCCGCCAATAATCCCCCAACTATCTGCTTCATTTGCTTCAACATATACTGACGATACCCCAAAAATTCATTCTCTCGATTCTGTGCATCCCGCTTAAACATCCGAATAAGTAACTTCAGCTTCGTCTTACGTTCGGCCACCGTTTTACTCCCCAACCACTCACTCACCACATTCTGTTTAAAATCATCCAAAATCTTCTTTCGCATATCCGTAATCGATGGCCGATTCAGCTTACATAAGGTAATCGTATAGCGCATACGCTTACTCCGACTCCTCATCGTCCCGTCTTGTCGAAATTCAATCATCGGTTGAGGCTTCTCTCTCTCTGGATTCACCAATAACGGCTTTTCTACTTTATCATATTTCAATGCCAACGCGTTGATTGCGTTGTAATCCTTTGCAGCATAAACTGCCCGCTTCCCCTCTATCTCAAAATGATTGCTCTTATGCACATTACAAGTAGGACAAACCAACAATAAATTATCCCATGAATAAGCCAACCAGTAATAATGGCTCTTCGGCCGAAAATGCTCAACCTGCCATTGTTCCACCTTTTGCTCACAAAACCCACACTTCCCCTGATACAGTTTGTAAAGTGCCTGCTTAATATCAGCCATCTTATAACGTGTATCATAATTCTGATGAACAATATAACGACCCGCCTTAATCAATTCCTGCCGACGCTGGCGCGTTTTCTTATTCACACGTGCTCCCGATTGATCATCTAAAGAAGAAGGAACCTTCCCCAAGGTTTTATCCACATGTATCATACCCTAATCATCTAAATCATCAAACAGCACCTCATCTATCATATCATCCAATTCTTCTGGAGCAATATAAACCCGTCCATCCTGTTTCATCTGTTCCAACTGCTGAGCCAATTGCTTATGAATACGGCTATGAAGATAATCCTCACTCGTATCTAATTCTTGCTTCTTCGGATCAAAACTAGCCATCCGAGCACTCGCCAAATCAAATAAGGGAGAGGTCAATATTCCATTCGCCATCAAATGACTCAAATTCTGATTGTAATAAGCCTGACTCACCTTAGTAACGCCCTCTTCCTTGTACACTTTATAGAACAATGCATCTTTAGAAGCACCCAAGATGATAATCGGACTATGAGTCGTGAAGATAAATTGAACATTAGGAAACCAATTCCGCAACCGCCCAACAATACTATATTGCCACTTAGGATGCAAAAAAATCCCAATCTCATCTACCAAAACAATCCCCTTAAATTCTCCCAGCTCACTCACATACGGCTGGTTCTCAGCCAATCGAGCAATCAAATCACACGTCCACACAATCACACTCTTATACCCATCAGACAACTGGCTAAACCGCACCTTCGATCCTCGCTCTAGGAATACCACCTCATCAGGTCCGACCTTTATCTTTACATTCTCATTCAATAACTCATTCAAAATAGCCTTCGCAGCCTCCAAACTAATAGAAGAAATATCCCCCTTAGACTCCTTATAATCCAAATGCTGAAGCCACTTTATAGGATTCTCCAAATACTGCTCATGGCTAAACAAACTCAAGTATCCTTCCTTATCCTTCTTATCCGAATCATTCCGAAACCGATTCACTCCATATGCAAACACATTGTTATAGGTACTCCGTTTCTCCTTCGGATTCTCATGAAACTGATACACTTCTCCATTACTATCCGCAGCCCGCAATACCATCTCATCATGAGAATTGTCCTTCAGAAAATCGGAAATAAACCCAATATTCCGATTCCCCCTCAAGGCCAAAAGCATAGATTGTAGCAATAACGTCTTTCCATCTCCATTCTCCCCCAAAAAATAAATCTCTCTACTCTCCTCTAGCTTCGCCAAATGCACATCTTCTATGCTAAAATATCCCTGAATACGCACTTCAGACAATTGTGTAATAGGCTTATTAACCGTCAGCTTACGCTTTCGATTCCGCCGCAGATCCCGCCGAATATGATCAAACAACAAATGAATATGCTCAGCCTCCTGAAACAAAATAGGCTTAACGTTCGCCGATATATACGGCTTTATCTTCGGATAATGCGCCAAAGTCGTAAACAAAATCGACGTATGATCCGAACCCAAATGCTGCGCAACATGAGCATAATCCGCAGTCAGGAACAAAACCAAATTATGGGGCTCCTTAGTTCGAACAGGTGCTTCTTCTAACTCTGGCAACTGAGGGAACAACCGCCGCATATAATCCCCATCCAAACGATCATGACGAGAAAAACCCACATCCCAAAAGAACTCCTCATAGGTCGTCCCATAATCATCCTCAATCTCCTCATACCGCTTCTCTACCTTATCCACGCATATAAACTGATGAAATAGGTTCTGAAGATAATGCTTATCAATCAAGGCCTCCCGTCTCAACAAACTCTTGATAAAGTCAGCCTGTGTATAATTCTTCACATACACTTCTGCCTTACCTCCCCCTCCCAATCGATCAAAGTTTTCTGGCTTATCCCAAATATCCATCAACAATTCATCATCGAATATCTCCTTACTGAAGATCTCGGAAAAGAACCACGGATCTAGAAACACCAGATTATCACGATCCCGAATAATCTTCAACAATAGATTGTAAGCCAAAAAAGTATTAGGCTGAGAAGGATTGAAAATATATTTCTCATACGCCTGCTTATCAAACGATTTCACAACAGGAGCCTCCCCCTCACTATCATCTGCATTCTTTTCTTCCACAGGAACGGCCAAACTATAAAACCGAATCAACGAACGTTTATGTTTCTCCGCATACCCCTCTGCAATCAAAATCGCCCCAATATAAGTTGCCACCGATGCCTGCGTAATATTATACTTATACAGCCATCCCCCAAGACTTCCTTCTGGCGCATTTGATCCAAATACAGCCCCTAGTTTAACCGTCTTCCCAGCAAACTCAGCCAACAACTTCCCATAGGTCTCAGCAGAAATATGACAATCCTTGCTTACCTTATTTCCATAGTAAAATGTCGTGCCTTCCTTAACCTTCCCCTTATACCGAAAGGTACTTCGTCCTCCAAATGTCTTTAACTCTCGCATGTAATCCTTCCCTTAATCAACCTAAGCCAGCTTTTGAGAAATATCTCCCAAACGCTCCTCAATACTATTATATCTCCCCTTAAGTGCCGTCAAAGCCTTCTCCTCATTCTCCAATAGCAAATCAAACTCCTCAAAATTACGGTCAATTCGCTTACGGATATTGTCAATATAAGCCTTCAACTTCTCGTCAATCTCACCTTGAAGCTGCGAACGCCCCTTTGCAATCTCACGCCGAAACCCCTCTAAAATACGATTCCGCTTCACCCAAACCGTAACTCCCGCAAACAATATCCCCAAAGTAGACAAAATCCCTCCAGTAATATCAAATACCATCCCTTGAACAACCCCCGCCAATATCATCCCAATAACCGCAATACCACTTCCCGCCGCAATATTAGCCCCAAAACTTGAAGCTTCTGGGAAGATCTCCGTATCCACAAAATTCTCCGTCTGATTCAAAAACTGAGAGAAATTTTCTTTTAAGTCTTTCAATACAACCGCTCTACGATCCGCAATGTCTCCAAATATCTCACTCTTCTCTCGAACAACCTTCTGACTATTCTTAATTTTCAAATCAATAATCTTGGCCATCTGCCGAATACTATACGCAATATCATCTACCCCCTCATGCAACTTATCCTTAAAATGAGCCGTTAGCTCAACCTCCAATCGGTTAATGATAGCACTCAACCAATCCTGCGCAGATTGCCCACTCCCAAATACAGACATCACTGACTTCCGAAACAAAGGCCCAAAACGAAGCCCCGTAGCCAAATCCCGCTCTATATTCGCCGTAATACGGTCATATTCAATCAATAAGTTCTCGACCAATAAGTCTACCTGACTATTCGATCGATTCTGTTGCTCCTCCAGCGCAATCACAACCTCCTTCCGAAACTCCCGATCTTCATGCAATTGCTTATCCCGAATCTCAATCCCCTCTTCTATACGCTCATTAATATTATGCGCCGTCGCAATATTGCTCTTAAGCTTCAACACAATCGCATTCCCCCCCGTAATATGTTCCCGTATATACGCCCGCACATCCTTAAACCCACTATCCTCATGCAGCTTATGCATCTCATACAAAGCCGAAACCGCAAATACCGTCGGATCACCAATCCCCTTCTTCACCGCATACTTCTTGACCCCATTAATATTAATCTCAAGATCATTCCCCTTCATCAAATCCTTTTGTTGAAGCACAAAAATGATCTTCTTCCGCCAATCTGTATGGATAAAATCAAAAAAGCTCCATGCCGACTGCCGATAAGGATTCTTTGCCTCAAACACAAAAACAATCAAATCACTCGCAGGAATAAAACGCTCCGTAATTTCCTGATGATGCTCCGAAATCGTATTCGTCCCAGGCGTATCTACTATAGCAATTTCCTTTAATATATCTACAGGCAATTCTATCCGCTTCAAATAAGGATTAATCTCAAACTCCTGCCGCTCATCCCCATACACCACCTGCTGAATCGTATCCGTACAAGGATCAGGAGCGACTTTACAAACCTCTCCTTCCCCCAATAAAGCATTAATAAAACTACTCTTACCCGCCTTCACCTCCCCCACAATCACAAACATAAAAGGCTCGTGAATACGCTCACGTAAGTCACTCAATGTAGCAGCCATCTCCTCATTACCAATATCAATGGTCAATTGGTGCAAATCCTTAATGATTTCCCCCAATGAGATTCGATACTGCTTGAGTTCTTGGTCTAATATTTTACTTGCCATGTATTATTGATTGCTTTCTTGCTCAATGCCCGAATTTACGCAAATTCCCCCTCTTTTCATCAGCTTATTACTCTTCAATCAGCGGAATATACTTCACCTCTTCCCCAACCTCCTCCGCATACATCTCATCCTCAGAATATTCATCCTCTGCCTTCTCCTTCACCATCTTATAAACTACAGATGTACACTTTACGTGGCTTGGGGCAGCATCCCCCTCCATACTGACCAACTCAAACGTATTATCTACAGGCATATCCACAGGCGCAGGAGAAGGAGAACTATACCAATAATAATGGGCTTGTTCATCATACAATTCATAAATCTGCCCCTCCTGAGCAGACCACAAATAGTAATGTATATCATCCCCTCGGCTACTACCATCCGCACAACGCCCTCCATAAACCATACCCTCTATAATATATCGATCCTCTTCCAAGGCTTCTACAAAGTCAAACAATACATAATCCCCCTCCCCACCAGGAATCTCCGACAAACACGGACTCGTACCTGCATCAGGTCGAGCAAAACTAATCGCCCCAGGAACCTTACCCCAACCATCATCTCCCCTATAAAAAATCCCCAAATGATAAAACCACCCACCAAAATCCAACGAAACCACAATCTCATCCTCCGAATCCCCAAACAAATTCTTATGGTACAACTTCACCTCCAAATCCTCTCGACCAATAAAACTCGCATCTGTCCATATCCCACAGCCTCCAATAAAAAATCCCCCATCAGCATCCTCCAATACATACTCACTCAACACCAACATCATTTCCGCGTCCGACTTTGCCCCCTTCAGCATATCATACAATACCTTAGGCGATTGCACCGCATAAGGCACCCGTTCCATCGAAAACGCAAACGACTTCCCTGTCGGCTTATCCTCATTATATCCACTCCAAACCCCACCAATTCGCTCTTCCCCCACTATATCCCCATCAAAACGTCCCGTCACCCTCCCATAATGAACCTCAAACCCATCGCAAGGTTGCAAGTCTTCAAAAACGGCCTCCTCCAACCAGAAAGTCCCATTCTCCTTCACCTTCCCCTCCAACGCAATCATCGTCCCCACCTTCTTATAATAGTACGCCCCCACCAACTCATCCCCCTTACGCTCCAACATCATCTCAATAGGAATCGTCCCATTAATCGTACCCTCATACCGATAAACCTTATCATCCACCAAAGGCTGCGCCCAAACGACTCCCCCAAACATCCCTACCAAAACCAAAGCAAGCAAAAACAAAACTCTATACATCATAAACAAATAGCATTAAACTTTCCCCCTACCCCTCAATAAACCTACCATTCTCTCACCCAAACGCCCCCCCCCCACCAATCCCCAAAACATCTCTGTCGATGCCTGCTAAATCTTTGGCAACGAACAATGAATCTCTGTCAATAACCCCTAAATCTTTGACAACAAACAACGAATCTCCGTCAATAACCCCTAAATCCCTGACGACGAACAATCAATCTCCGCCAATGCCCCCTAAATCCCTGACAACGAACAATGAATCTCTGTCAATAGCCCCTAAATCTTTGTCAACAAACAATCAATCTTCGTCAATGCCTCCTAAATCTTTGGCGATAAACAATCAATCTCTGTCAATAACCCCCAAATCTTTGACAATGAATAATGAATCTATGTCAATGCAACCTAAATCTTCGACAACGAACAATCAATCTCTATCAATGCAACCTAAATCTTCGACAACAAATAAATAACACCAACAACATCAAGATAAAGCAGTCGCCGCAGGCGACAAGACCTACTGTAGCCTTGTGGCTTCAGTCCAAGGCGATTAACAACAAATAAATAGCATAATCACTCCCCTCTAATCCGCGAAAACCCCTCATACCCCAACCCAAACAACATCCCACTTAACATCCCCCCAACATGCGCAGCAATATCCCCTCCCTCCAACAAACTCGGCAACCAAGTCGCAAAAAAGAACAAAAACGCACCCCCAACCCAATACCAATATATCTCATCTTCCTTACGCTTAAACCAAGCAAGCACCATCACCATCCCCGCCAAACCATACAACGCCCCCGAAGCGCCCACCGCAACCATAGGCTCATTCCACCAAAGCGACATCCCCTCGGCACAAACTCCTGTCACAAAAAACGCCTTAATATAAACCAACGGATGAACATGCTCTTCCAAAAAGGAACCCAAAAACAGCAGAATAATCAAGTTCCAAACCAGATGAAATGCCCCAATATGAACAAACATACTCGCAAAAATCCGCCACCATTCCCCCTGCTCAATATTAGGCCAATAACTCCCACCCCACGCCAACAAATCCTTCGAACTAGGCTCTATCGGATCAATTCCCGAAACTACCATCACCAAATAAACCACCACCATAACCCCACCAAACGCCAAACTAACCCAATAGTCCTTCCGCGGAATCAACAACTCCTTAAAATAATCCCAATCTGTCTCTCGCTTCTTTCGCATATTCGCCGCCGATTCAACCCCTCTTTCTATAATACCCCTAGAAACAACTTCCCCCTCTGTCTCTTCTCCAGCCAATCCCCGATCAATCCCTCGCTCAAAATACTCCTCCGCTTCAAATACCGCATCATTCTCCTGCCGTCGTGCCTCCTCCGACTTATACCCAGGAAACAACAGCATCACAAACCAAACCAACAGTCCCACTACCCCAAATATCAACAACCCCTTACCTTCCTTCTCTCCCCGACTCTCAAACGGCCGAAAACGTGGCTGAAAGAAACGTACCTCAGCCCCCTCCGAATAAGCAGCATGCTTCGCCCATGCTTCCTCAAACCCCTCCAATTCTCTCCCCCCTATCGTGCGCTCCAAATAATAACTCTCAAACACTGCCCCAGCCTCAAAGTCGTCCATACTCGACATCACAAAATCCTCCCAAGCAGACTCCCGAATATCTTCCTCTAATCCCGCCGCAACCGTCTCCTTATACATAACCCCAACCCAATGAGGATAACCCGACTCTACCTCTCCTCCCGAAGCCCCCATCAAGGGCGCAACCACAAACATCCGCCATTTCTCATCCCCATCAGAAGCCCGACTATCGAGATATACTTCCCTATCATCCAACCCCACCTCATACCGCTCCAATTGCAGATAACGAGCCTCCTTCTCTCCATCATATGCTTCAATACTAGGCAATGTCACCATCTGACCCGTAATCGCCTCTACATACTCCAACATCATCAAATTCACCAACCCCAATATCGCGGCAAATACCACACAATACACAAATCGCCTCTCTTCATTATCTCTGAAATCTAAAAACCGCAACTGCCGATACAAGAAGAAGTAGCCCAATGCAAAAATCCCTACAAATGGCCAAACAAACTCCCGCCAAACCTCTCCTATCTCCAACAGCTGAAATTCCCATACCACCAACCAAATCACAAATCCATACAACAATACAGCAACCAACCCACCCAATACCGTAGGCACAAATACCTGCTTCCACTTCTCCTGTAATCCTTTTATTTTCATCTCTTTACACCTATTAAAGTTCTTTCGCAGGACTCAACTTCTGAGTCAATCGAGAAACCACAATAATCGTCAATAACCCACTCACCATCGCCAACGTTCGGAACGGAAACAATACCACCCCATCCTGAACCATCGGGTACGGCAACCATTGAGGCAATCCTAAAATCGCTTCTCCCCCTCCTAAACGTAAAATGAACCCAACCAGAAAGCCACAGGCTGAGCCATATACATTCGCTTTCTTATCAAACAATGCGGTAACCAACTGAGGAAACAGCAGCACATACACAAAATCACTACACAAAAACCACAACGCATACACACTCTTTATCTGCAAGGCCAATAAGGTCGCCGTAATCCCCACTATCCAAATACAACGCTTCAGAAAACGCTCCAACTGATCAGGGGTAATTTCAGGCTTAAACAATGGACGATATACATTCCAACTCGCCACAGACGAAGCCGAAAGTATCGACGAATCCACAGACGACATCACCGCCGCAGCAATCGCCCCCAACCCAATCGTCGCAACTACAGGGTTCGTCAAGTACCGAACTACATACGGCAGCACCAAAGCCGAATTCTCCCCCGTCGGAACCGTATCAACTCCTATAGCTCCCCAATCCGTCACTGCTCCTATCATCCCAATCAAAATCGCAGGCACAGCCGCCAACATACATACAACCGCCGCCACCAACGACAACCGCATAGCCGTATTCTCATCCTTCGATGCCAATACCCGCTGAAAATACACCTGCCAAGGTATCCCCCCAAACATCAACAGCAGCGCATAATCCCACCAGTTCCAATAGTAGTTCCCCCAATCAGGATCTCGCCAACCATCCCAAGGAGGAAAGAACGACAAACTCCCCTTCAACTCCCGATACGAATCCAGCGTCGCACTCAATCCTCCTGTATGCTCCAATGCAAAGGGAATCACCAACAACAAGCCCACAAACAACAAAATCAACTGAATCACATCCGTCAATGCAACCGCCCACAATCCCCCCAAAGCCGTATATAATATCGCAACCACTGCCGAAAGAACAATCGCTACACTAAAGTTCAACCCCAGTACCGTCCCAAAGGTCGTCCCCAAAGCCGTTAGAATAGCTGCTGTCCAAAAAATCTCCCCTGCTAAGGCAGGCAAGGTCAACAAAGCCGCCATACGCTTCCCATATCGCTTATCCAACGGATCAAGCATCGTCGTAAACGAATGCCGACGCATCTTCCGCGCGAAAAATAGCCCTCCTATCACCAAACTCATCGCATACCCCCAAGGTGCCTGTACCCACGCCAATCCTGACGCCGTCGTATACTCCGCCGTACCATTGATATATCCCCCTCCTACCCAAGTCGCACTCATCGTAAAGATTGCAATCCCCAACGGCAAGTCTCGCCCCGCCAACAAAACATCATCTGTGCTCACATCCTTCTTCAACTCCGAAGCATATACCCCCAAATAGAATATAGCCCCATAAAACAACATCATCGCCCCAAACCCAGGCCAAAACACATCCTGATGAAACACAAATTCAAACACCAAGCCCGCAACCAACAACATCCCCATAAGACCCAATGTAGGCCAAAAAGAAGGTAATTTCTTTTGCATTATCCTTTTTTTAAAAAACGGTAAAAACAGAACTCTTAAAAGCTTTCGTCTTGTTAAACAAACCCAAACTAGCCACCTTGCAATCATACACAAGGAGATACACACAACACAGTTAGCCCCAACTAGGGGAATAATTGTAGGACAATCCCCTCCTTAGGAAGCACCATACCAAAAACATCTCCGATACTTTTGATTTCTCCCCTAACAACAAATGCCTTAACATCAACAAACTAGAAAACTAAACGCATTCACATTTAACCGAATTAAGCAATAAAAACAACCATATGCCACAATCCATCGCAAATAACATCCGAAAGCTATACATCATTAAGTTTTCTCGTTGGTTTTACCTATGTATGCCAATCTTCATCCCATTCTTCAACAGCAATGGCCTCAACACACAAGATATATTCATCCTCAAAGCTATATTCTCCGCTGTTATCATCCTCTTCGAAGTCCCTTCTGGCTACTTAGGCGATGTTCTAGGTAGGCGAAAAGCCCTTATTTTAGGAACAATCCTGACTTTTTCTGCTATGATTGTCTACAGCCAATCCAGCAGCTTCCTAATGTTTGTCCTCGCAGAAACCCTCCTAGGCATAGGAATAAGCTTCGTATCAGGTGCAGACTCTGCCCTAATGTATGACACCTTGGAAACCCTCAAGGCCGATAAGAAGTTCGTCAAGTACGAAGGCCAAAGCTACGCCATTGGCTCATTCTCCGAAGCAGCTGCAGGACTAGTCGGCGGATACCTCGCCCTATTCAGCCTCCGACTCCCCTTCTACTTCCAAATCGGAATCGCATTCATTGGCGTTATAGCAGCTTGGTCCATCATCGAACCTCCACGCCACAAAAAGGAATCCCAAGGGAACGAATGGAACAACACCCTAAATGCTGTCAAATTCTGCCTCTCCACCCAACCCCAAATCCGACTGCTCATCTTCTTCTCTGCCATCCTCGGACTCGCCACCTATACCATGGCATGGCTCGCCCAACCCTACTTCGAAGAAGTCCATATTCCCCTCAAATACTTCGGAGTCCTATGGGCAATCCTAAACCTACTCGTCGGAATCGGATCTTGGTATGCCCACCGTATCAAAGACCAATACGCCCCCATTCCCCTATTCACCACCATTATCTTCATGATGGCAATCGGTTATATAGGCGCATCCATAATGGCAATCCCTTTAGGCGTGGTATTCATCGCAATCTTATACATCGCGAGAGGCCTATTCGTCCCTATCATCAAAGACTTCATCAATCGCTATACCCCTTCTCATATCCGTGCAACCGTCCTCTCAGTTCGTAGCTTCCTCATCCGAATCGTATTTATCGTCGTAGGCCCTATCCTTGGCTGGATCGCTACGTACTATAGCCTCTCCCCTGCTTTATGCTTCGCAGGCATCTTCATCCTCACTACTTCTTTCGGCCTCCTCTCCTCTCTCTACAAACTGAAAGTAGTCTAACTACAATCATTTTGTATATTGCCCCAAAACCCAATCTGTAATGAACCAACCGAAATCCATATCATATACAATGGGGCAATACACTTCTATCCCAATCATAAGGAGCATAATATACATTCTCCTCCCCCTCATACTCGTATCCCTATTCTCCTGCAACCCCCAATTCCCTCCCCCCAACAACCAAGACCCAACCCTCCTACACCGCCTCAACATCCAACTATCTGAGGCCATCGTACAAGACGGCTTCTCCCCACCCGTCGCCAGCCGAATCTACGCCTATACCAATATCGCCGCCTACGAATCCCTCCAACACACCGACACCCTCTACCAATCCCTCGCCACCCAACTCAACCAACTCCCCCCCATCAACCCACCTCTCCCCCAAACCCACTCCCAAATCGCCATGGTACAGGCTTTCAAAGAAGTAGCCATTACCCTCATATACCGCGACTTCATCATAGAGAACTTAGCCAATGCCATCCTCGACTCCCTCAAAGCCCAAACCACCCAATCTATCTACCGAGCATCCATATCTTTCGGCTCAAGCATTGCCCAAGTCATCAACCAATGGGCTGCCCAAGACTACTACAAAGAATCCCGCAACCTACCCCTATTTACCCCCTCTCCCGAAGCAGGCAAATGGCAACCTACTCCCCCCACGTACTCCGAGGCCATTGAACCTTACTGGAACCGCATCCGACCATTCCTACTAGACTCCGCCAGTCAATTCATGCCGCCTGCTCCCATTCCCTTCAGCACCCAAGCTCAGTCTCCCTTCTACCTCCTCGCCCAACAAGTCTACGACACCACCAATGCCCTCTCAGAAGAAAAAGTTGCAATCGCACGATTCTGGGACTGCAATCCCGTATCCGCCCAAACCCAAGGGCATCTCATGTATGTCAAACGCCAACTCACCCCAGGCGGCCACTGGATGGGAATAACGACCACCATCACAAAACAACTCCACAAACCCCTTCTCCCAACTGCTGAAGCATACACCCGTACAGCCATTGCCCTCGCAGATGCCTTCATTAGTTGCTGGGATGAAAAGTACCGCAGCAACCTCATACGTCCCGAAACCTATATCAACCAGCACATCGACAAAGCATGGAAGCCTATTCTCCAAACTCCTATGTTCCCCGAACACACAAGTGGGCATAGCGTTGCGTCAAACGCAGCCGCAACCATCCTCACCCAACTTTTCGGAAACAATATCGCTTATATAGATTCCGTCAACGTACCCTTCGGGCTCCCTCCCAGAAGCTTCACTTCCTTCCAACAAGCAGCAGAAGAAGCATCCATCAGCCGCCTGTACGGAGGCATCCACTACATGCCTGCTATACAAGAAGGCATCATACAAGGCCAGAAAGTAGGCCAACTTATAAACCGAAAGCTTATTACCCACAAAAAACCCTAAACTCAAGCTTGTAGATCGTTCCCTTTTTCCTAATTTTACCACACAATACAAAAACAGTTAATCAATATGCAGGAGGCAACAGTCACTCATAAGGTTTATTTCGATATTACAATTGGAGGAGAACATGCTGGCCGAATCGAAATCGGGCTATTCGGCGATATTGTTCCTAAAACGGTCGAAAACTTCCGCCAATTATGTACACACGAACAAGGATTTGGCTACAAGAAAAGTAAGTTCCATAGGGTCATCGCTGACTTCATGTGCCAAGGAGGTGATTTCACACATGGATCAGGCATTGGCGGCAAGTCCATCTATGGACGAAAGTTCCCCGATGAAAACTTCACTCTTTCGCACGAAGCAAGAGGATGGTTATCTATGGCAAATGCAGGCCCCCATACCAACGGTTCACAATTCTTCATTACATTTAAAAGTACTCCCTGGCTCGATGGCAATCATGTAGTCTTCGGACAAGTACTCAGTGGAACCAATACCTTACAAAAGATTGAAAAAACTCCTACCAATTACCGAGATTTCCCTCTATCTGAAATCCTTATTGCAGATTGTGGAGAACTTCCCCTCGAATAAAGATTCTCATATTATACAACAAAAGCGGCTCATTCCTCTCCGAATGAGCCGCTGCCAGTTTATGGGCTATCCTCCCTGCTTATTTCCTCCCTACCACCTCAACTCCTCCCCCATTTAATCCTTTCGCTTCCCCTCTAACATGCAATCGTTTTGCCTCAGGCAAAACCCGAAGCAGTATAGTGGCTACTCCAGCTTCCGTCATCACAGGATTATTCCCAACCAGCTCCCCATCGCCTTCCACTGAGAACTGAACCCCCAAACCATTGTCAGGAACCAAAACCCCTGCCTCATCCACAACCCGAGCATATACAAACACCAAATCTCCCTCCTCACGATTAACCGCTACTCCCGACTCATCCACCATCAGCTTGACTTGTTCGGCAGCTTTAGGCGTGTGTCGCCGTACAACCACAACCTTCCCCCCAAAGAAACCACGCGCCTCCAAAGTTCCCTCTTCAAATGTCACATCCCGAAAGGTAAAAGGAGGATGCGCCAAATGAGTAGAATATACCCCCGTATCAGGCATTTGTGTTCTCAAAAGCTCTCCATTCAACCATAGCCCCACCGAATCACAATTCCCATACACCTTCACATCCTTCAAAGAAGCATCTCGCCAATAATGCGCAATGAACAACTCTCTATCATCATCATGCTCAAAATCTCGCTGGCTTTGATAGAAATAATAAGCAAACTTAGGCAAACGAAAGATGTCCATAATCCCCGATGATTCAATATCAGGCGAATACCCTCGGTTGTAATCAAACATCAACCAATTCGCATCCCCACAATGACTTCCCTTTCGGTTCGAATTATGCGCCTCCTGATAGTTCAACGCTTGTTGTGCCAACCGAACCTGCCCTGCCCCTCGTAATTGTCGTGAGCTCCGTTCTTCCTCCTTCAAATCCTGAAACTCCGTTTGGTTAAAGCCTGCATTCTGCGCATAATACTCCCAATCACCATACTCCGCAATGAATAAAGGACTATTACCCTCATAGGTATTCCAATAATCAGGGGGCTTCGAGTGCTGACGCGCAGGAATGAACACATCATAAAATCCATCTATCCACCCACATGTATAAATAGTCTGATCACTTAATAACTCATGGGTCAATGCGTGCATACGCGTCATAAATGCCTCACTCATACCCGATTCATTCAAGGAAGACTCCCATAAAACAATGCTAGGGTGATGTCGATCCCGCCGAATCAACGTACGTAAGTCTGATTCGCAAGCCTTCTCAAAGATGCTATCCCCAAAGAACTGCCAACCAGGAATCGCATTCATCACCAATAGCCCTAGCTCGTCACAAGCATCCATAAAAGCCTCGTCTTGGGGGTAATGCGACAAACGAACGAAATCAAACCCTGCCTCCTTAATCTTCTTCGCATCCCGATACTGCGCCTCATCAGGGATTGCATAGCCTACATAGGGATACTCCTGGTGCCGATTCGTTCCCCGTATCCACATCTTTTCCCCATTCAAAAAGAAACCTTCTCGGGTAAACGCAATCTCCCTAACGCCAAACCGCACCTCCTTCGCATCCAATAGATGCCCACACTTTTTCACCTCAGCGATAAGCTCATACATGCTAGGACTCTCCACATCCCACAAAGCAGGATTCAATAAAGAATGCTTCAGACGGATACGCCTCTTAGAATTCGGTTCCAAAGCGTGACTCCCTCCATCAATCAACTCCTTCCGTCCTCCTTCCAAACCCACAATGAAATGTACATCCACCTCCATCACACGCTCCAAGGTATTCTCCAGTTCAGCCGAGATCGTCAAATCCACTTTATTCCCCTCCACCTTCTCATACCCTACAATCAATCCACTATCATCTCCCTCCAAGGCATCCGTAATCCGTACCCGATTCAACACCAATAACTCAACCTCACGATATAAGCCCCCATAGTAATTAAAATCTAAGTCCTTAATCGGTTTAGCAGGCGGAATATGTGAATCATTCTCATTCGTTAGTTCAACCAATAAGCAATTGCTTCCCAATTTCCAGTATCCCGTCAAATCAATAAGAAACGGCAAATAGCCCCCCTTATGCGCCCCTATACGCTCACCATTCAAATATACAATCGCATCATGCATAGCAGCCCCAAACCGAAGGAATATACGTTTATTGGAATAGAGCGGAGGCAATTCAAAGTTCTTCCGATAGAAACACTTCCCCTGCCACTGTTGCTCCGTAATCACCAAAGGCTCAACAGCTGCCGTATGTGGCAATCGAACCTGCTCCCATTCTCCCCCCTCTACACTATCCTGCCCCAAACGCTCCACATAATCTCCCTCCAACAAAGCCGAGTCAAGGTCTCGCAAAAACAACCAACCTTCATTGAAGTTCAGTAGCTCCCCCTTTCCCTCCTGCCCAACAGACCGTAAGTATCCTTCGCATTCAGCCATTTCTGCTTCACTCATCTGGCTACCCCCTCCCCAACACCCAAAACATACACACCATAGTATCAATACCCAAAGTTTACGCATAGTTATGTCATAAGAAATCCCGTCCAGAGGCTTATTATACAAAAAATCCTTCTATCCCAAAATGCTCCTGCATTCTTCCTCGCATGAGTGCAGGATCATTAGTTTCTCGCACGATTACAGACTTAACAACATAAGTCTAGACCGTATACTCAGTCAGATTAAGTAAAATGGATACATATTTCAGTAAAATAGATACGCACGCTCCTAACAAACATGATAAGTTTGTTTGTATGAAAGCGATAATTTTCTCTCCGAAAACCTAGCTTCAATAATAGAATGGGTTGGCACCCATATGCAGTAAGAATTATTCCTTAGAATATGGCCAATAAAAAATACCCCTACCACTCTGATTTTGATTCCATTGCAGGGATGCGACTGGATTATAGCAGTAATTTTCAGCTAAAATTGACCAATGCCTTTATGCGTGTGCAAGCTTTTTTCGACCGAACGAAAAAGGGAGTTGAAGTCAAAAAAGTAAAACTAAAAGGGTATAATGATGTACCATTTACAGTTGAAGTTTTATATCCTCAAAATATAAAAGGTAAATTGCCTTGTATATTTTTCACGCATGGAGGTGGGTTTATGTTGGACATAGGTGTAGCTCATTACAAGCAATGTGTACATTATGTGACAGAACTAAACTGTATTGCTGTAATGCCTCATTATCATTTAGCGATTAACCATCCCTTTCCACACGGATTAGAGGACTGTAGAACAGCCTTGGAGTGGGTTTTTGCACATGCAGATGAATTAGGGATTGATGCTGATCGAGTAGCTGTTGGAGGGGAAAGTGCAGGAGGCTGCTTATCAGCTGCCTTAACCCAAATGTGGCGAGATAGAGGAAAATCACCGTCCCTCTGTTTCCAGCTGCTAACTTACCCAATTCTCGACCAACAGATGCAAACCCAAACCGCAAAGGAATATACGGATACACCCTTTTGGGACTCGGTCAACATGAAACATATGTGGAATAAATATCTCGCAAACTCTGATGGAGTTCCAAAGTACGCTTCCCCTATGGCAGCAAATTCTTTCAAGCATCTCCCTCCTGCTTATGTCGAGCCCTCAGAGTTTTGTCCTGCTTGTGATGAAGGTATCATGTATGCAGAAAAACTCAATGCTGCAGGTGTGGATGTCGAACTCAATGTGACCAAGGGTACTTTTCACTGTTTTGATATTGTACCTCAAAGTGAGATTACCAAAGAAGCCTATAGAAGACGAACCGAGGCGTTAAGAAAGGCCTTCCTTAGATAGAATCTGATACAAGTCAAATGAACAACTTTTTCAAGCAATTCGGCGGCAGTGTAACCAAGCAATTGAAGGCTCGATACGAGCAGTCTGAGCATTGGCAAAAGGGTTCTTTTCAAAATCTCGAACACACTGCTATGAACATAAGCTTATGGGATTTCCCAAGAGTAATCCGTAAGCAATTGTCCAACAGGAGTGTACGACAGCCCGAAAAGCCTTTGCCAATTTTGGCTTTTAATAAAGAGACATTCTTAGCCCCTTCAGAGAAATGCAAATTCATCTGGTATGGCCATTCGGTAGTATTGATGCGGATGGAAGGAAAGACACTCCTTATTGATCCAATGCTAGGGCCTGATACGACGCCAATTGCCCCTATCCCAACCAAACGATTCTCAGAAAATACCTTAGAGTTGATTGATGATTTCCCTGAAATCGATTTGCTCTTAATGACCCATGATCATTACGATCACTTAGATTACTCAAGTATCCAAAAGCTGAAACACAAAACCAAACATTACCTTGTAGCCTTGGGGGTAAAAAGACATTTGGTCAGTTGGGGGGTACAAGAAGATTTAATTACAGAGATGGATTGGTGGGATACATTTACTCTAGGGAGCATCAAGGTCACCTTCACACCCACTCGGCATTTTTCAGGTAGAGGACTATTCGATAGGTTCCAAACCCTTTGGGGAGGATGGGTATTTCAATCACCCAAAGAAAAGATATGGTTCAGTGGAGATGGAGGCTATGGGAAGCATTTCAAAGAAATAGGTCGTAGGGAAGGGCCTTTCGATTTTGCCTTTATGGAATGTGGACAATATAACCATGATTGGCATGAGATACACCTATTTCCTGAAGAAGCCGTACAGGCAGCACTTGACGCAAGGGTACAAAAAGCCATGCCTGTCCATTGGGGAGGCTTCTCTTTATCTTATCAACATACGTGGCAGGAGCCCCCTACTACCTTTGTAGAAGCCGCCCTTGAACATAAATTGGACTATTCGCTTCCTCAATTGGGTCAATTGATTGAGGTCAGTTCCAATATACAAGACAAATGGTGGACTAAGTACCGATAAACATCCATAAACGAATAGCCACAAGATGCTGGAATACCTACAAAACAATGTTAAAATCTAGAGTTATACCAATTCTTACTGAGATTTGGTATTATCATTAAGCACTGTTTGTGGCAATACCCAGCTGGGAATATGATACTAAAGCGCTTGACCTTCGAATACCCAGCTGGGAATACGGTACTTAAGCACTTGACCTTCGAATACCCAGCTGGGAATATGATACTAAAGCGCTTGACCTTCGAATACCCAGCTGGGAATATGATACTAAAGCGCTTGACCTTCGAATACCCAGCTGGGAATACGGTACTTAAGCACTTGACCTTCGAATACCCAGCTGGGAATACGGTACTTAA